>BFBZ01001202.1_pt1 | contig 18339 bp, 14 predicted proteins | sample 1888401 | NCBI WGS metagenome assembly BFBZ01 (sample SAMD00112614, study PRJDB3348) | symbiont metagenome | host: Chara braunii | reverse complement strand
TGTCGGCACGACGCATGGGTGGATCTCGCGCGTGCGCGAGTCTTGCGCCTCCCCGCAACCACTTCTGTCATAACTCACTCACCGTCCCGGTCTAAACGCCGGGACGGATGCGATGGATCACGGACGGGGCGATGGCGCTGGAGCTCGAATATCTTCGGGCGCGCCAGCCGTTGCTAACGCCCTTCTCAGAGGCGGCAGCCGGGGCGAGCACCGGCATTTGAGCGTTTGTCGCTCGATCTGGACGATCGGGGCGAGGTGTTCTGCGAGATCTGTAGGTGCACTCATATCGCGATCTCGGGTACGCCGGCGTCGGTCAGAAGCTGAAAGAGTTCCGCCACACGCTGTCGCTGCCCGCGCTCACGGCAGAAGGCGAAGATCGCCCTTTGCTTGGCGCGGGAGAGCGCGACGAAGAAAGTGGCGAGACCCTCGGGATTTCCTGGTCGATGAGCCCACCACGCTTGATCATCGAGCCCCACAAAGACAATTGTGTCGTATTCGAGCCCCTTGCTTTTGTGGACGGTCATCAGTGGGATCTGTCCGATGCCTTCGAATGCGTCGAGCGCTTCGGTCCACGTCGCGACCCCGTCCGCGGAGGCGGCAAGGTGGCGCCTGAAGGCGTCGACCATGATCGCGAGAAGCTCGCCAGTCGAATATTCGATGTAGGTTCGGGCTATCGCGGCTAGATCGAGAAACGCAAAGAGCCGATCGGCAAATATGACCGCGCCGGCTGGGGACGGCGGAGTGTTGCCCATGTCAGCGCGTAGCGCAGCGACGAATGTGGTGAGTTTTTCCTCCACTCTGGCTTCGCCGAGATCGTCGTCCGTCGCGTGGATTTCGAGAAGGGCAGCCGTCGCAAGCTGCCAAGCGGAGGCGGCGCGCCGGGTCGAGCCAAGGCGAAGCAACGCGATAGCGATTTTCGCGAATGTGTCGGTGAGGAGGTCCTGCAGCGTCGTGCGGCCGAGGGTGTGACTTTCGTTGCGCAACCGCAAGCCTTGCCGAGCAAATGCGCCGGCGAGATCGGCTTCGAAGTCGTCGGACTTTTGCTTGACCAAAATGGCGTAGTCGCGTGGCGCACGACCCCGCGTGGCCATGTCATTTGCCAGCCATTGGGCGAGGTGTCCGGCCTCGCGCGCCTTCGTCGGGCTGTTCCAAACCTGGGCGACGTCGCCGTCGACCTGACGCTGGGCTTGAGCCACCGTTGCCGCCGCATTGGGATCTAGAGCTCTAGCGACGACATGCTGAATGCGGACCAGATCCGGTGAGGATCTGAAATTGAACAGCAGCGGTATACGAACGGCCGCGAAGTCAGCTTCGAAGCGCTCGAAGGCGTCCGCCCGCGCGCCCGCCCAAGTCATGATGCGCTGCTTGTCGTCGCCGACCGCCGTGACCACGATATTCGCCCCAGCAAAGGCCGACAGCAGGAAATCGTACTGAGCGTAGGTCGTGTCCTGGAACTCGTCGATAAAGACGAAAGGATAGGTCAGCTGCAATGCTCGCCGAATGTGGGGGCCCGCGCGCAGAAGTAATTCGGCGAGACGGTTGAGGCTGACGAACGTCAAGCTCGACCGCGGCTGAGCGCCCAGCTGGCCCGCCCACCAACGCTGGATTGTGCGCTCGATGCCGGACTGCGGCGCTGCGCGCACGATCGGCAGTCGATATGCGCCGACATGGTGAGATTCGAAATCGCCAGCGCCCAGTCCCGCGACATCTGCTCTCCATTCGACCCGAGCGCCCAGAAGCTCTTGCTGAAGGAAACCCGTCACCTGACGATAGGTAGGGAATACGATGTCATAAGGGCGGGTAGGCCTCCAATCCGCGGGAATCGCCGACTGAAATCGATCGATCAGACTTTTGGTGAAGGCATCAAACGTTAAGGAAGTGAAGCGGTTGGAAATTTCCGGTGGGCAACGTCTTTTCACGCGAGCGGCAAGATTGTCAGCGGCATCGCTCTTGAACGAGATGGCGAGAACGCGAAACGGCGCAGGACAAAGGCCCGTTTCGAGCAGATAAACGGCGCGCTGCGCAAGAAACTCGGTCTTACCGGCGCCGGGGCCCGCGACGACGCACGTCGAGCTAGGGTGGCGCAAAGCGCGCCAAGCGTCGGGTTCGAGATCATCGATCCCCCGCGGTCGCCAGTCCTCTGGCCGAACGAGTTTCATGCTCAGGCGGCCGGCGGCGGATGTGGCGCCAGGCGCGCCACAATCGATGAAAGCAGCGCTCGGAGTTCTTCGGGGGCGCCAACTGTCAACACTTCCGGCGTCTGGCCACTGAGGACGCGAACATGCGTGCTGGGCTTGCCTCGGCCGAGGAACAGGTAGCGATACCAACGCAGAAGCTGGTCTTGCGCAGCGCTATAGAGGTCGCCGCGCCCAGCTTCGCCGAGGACCGCTGTTCGGGGATCGCCTTGCGGAGAGGGCCCCTGACGGCCTGGCTCGAGGACCTGATAGGCGGCCGGGAACGCCTGCAACATGGAATAGTCGAGGTCGAGGGGGATGCAGAAGAAGACATGGAATTGGCGTAGCCAACTCGTCCACTGGGTCATCAATTCGGTGTTGTCGGGCGCGAGCCCGTCAAACGCCGCGAGGTTAGCTGCCGGGCCGGCGGGGCTGAGATTCTGGCCAAACAGCGCCTGGGGCGTGACCCCGATTTCCAGAAGCTGAGCGCAGGCGGTTTTGATGCGGCCCCATCCGCCTCCGTCGCGGCCCCAATCGAGATCGAGCAGCGTTGCATAGGGGATGTCGAGATCGGTCAGGAGCCGCCAGAGATGGTTCACGTGGCGGCCACCGAGCGGAACAACGGCAACGAAGGTGCGGTCGACGTCGAGGCCCATAGCTTCGGCCAGGCGCGGCAGCACGACTTCCTCCGAGGCGCCTTCGCCTAGAACCGCGAAGCGCGCAAAATAGAGTTCTGGATAGGTCCGAACTGCCTCACGAACGAATTTCGACGCGTCCTCCTGATCTGGGGGAAGATGGATGGCGCGGATTCGGGCGGTCCGGTCGGCCGGGTTGAGCCTGAAATGGCGAACCTGGGATGGATCGACACGGGCGAGAATGCTTGCCGAGTGGCTCGAAATGACCGCCTGCGCTCGTGGCCCGGCTGTCAGGTTTTCGATTTGGCGCACGATGCGAGAGAGATAGAACGGAGCAAGGTTGTTCTCTGGCTCCTCCACTGCGATCAGCGTGAGCGCAGGGAGCGGAACGCCCCCGGGCTGGAAGCCCGCTCCGGCTGGGTTCGCGGCGATATTAGCCTCGACATCCAGGGTGGCGGCGGTCATTGCCAGATGGAATAGCGAACGCTGACCGTCGCTAAGATCGTCAAGCGCGCGCTCACGGCCAGCTTCGTCTGGCCGGAATACCACCTCGACTTTGCGGATGAACTCTTGGAAACGCAGGTCGATCGGGCGGAAGATTGGCGTTGTGTCCGTGCCCGCCGTATGAACCTCCTGCCATCGCCGAACAACGGCGGCGACAACCATATCGACAGCAGGCTCGGCTGCGAACGCGCCGTTAAGGGTGGCGCCCGCATCGGCGAAGGTCTGCCTCACGCCTTGCGACCAATTGATCGCGCGCCACAGCCGACCTCGAAGGAAGGCACTGACCTGAGACGCACCGTCTCGCGAGGCAGGTACGTAGATCATTTGGATGCGAGCGCGGTCGAGCGGCTTCAGCTCGATACAGTCGGCTTCTGCAAAAGCGCCGAATGCCCGAACGGCCCAATATTTCTCCTCGATCGTCCCTTCAAGGGAGCCGTCGTCGGTCCAGGTTGCTGCGAGGCGCAGACGACATTTCAGTCGGCCGGCATCATCGGCCGCCATCTGTTGGAAGAATTCGGGAATAGCGCCGGCGTTGGGCCCACCTGAGTCCAACTCGGGAAAAGCAAGGATTGCTTCTAGTATCAACGTACGCTGCGCCGGCGCCACTGGTCCTGAGGCCGGAACGTGGAAGTCCTGCCGGCGGAGGCGGCGCTGTTCGCCGGTTATCCCGAATAGGCGCTGAAACGCTTGCAGAACGGCCGTCTTGCCCGCGCCGTTCACGCCGACGAATGCGGTGAGGCCGGGCGAGAGATCGATCGTCATCACCGCAGGGCCGAAGCATCGGAAATTGGTCAGGCTAAGTTTTTCAATATGCATTCGCGCCGTTCCCCAAGAGTTGCGCTCGTTAGCTCTAGTTTTGCGGTGGGCGCGCTCGCATCATCTGACGGTGCGTTTCCTAACCACGGTTTGGGACACGATCCGCCGATTTATTTTGATCTTCCACGCGATTTGCGATGCGGAGAGATTTCGCTTTCGCATCGTCTGCTTCAGGAATGTGTATTCCTTCTCGCCGTAGAGGTAGCCCATTCGGTAGGAGTGCTCGATGAGATCGTTGTTCGCGTTGGCGGTCAGGTCCTTCGCGATGCGCTTCAGACCATCGAATAGATTGCCCGTGTCGATCTGGATGAAGCGATTGATGCAGACATTGCCAACATAGGTCTCGTTGCCGTTGAGGCGGTTGCGAATGTAGCAATGTTCCTTGATGTCTTGTCCGCAGGGGCACTGATCGAACTCTTCGCTGATCTCGACCGCGACCAGCGACCACTCGGTGCGCGCGATATCGAAGCGTTGAGACACCGAGAGGGGCAGGATGTGCGCTCTCAACCTCTCGAAATTGTGCCCATCCATTGCGGTGCCTCCGCCCTACATCCGGACACGGAGGCGCCTCGCGCGTTCACGGAATGCGATTTCGCCTCCTTCGAGAATCTCGCAGACCAGACGTCGGATATTGGGGTTTTCGAGACCTCCGCTCTGATACGTGATCTCCGGCAATTGACCCGGTCGATGCGGGCCACAGGTAGCCACAATGACCTGATCCGCGTCGGTGTTGACGACCAGGTTGGCGTTATGGGTGACGACAATGATTTGCCTGCGCTGTTTGGCGCGTCGGAAGCGCTCGACCAATTCATCGAAGATCGACTTCGGATCGAGATTCTCTTCGGGCTGATCGATGATCAGCGGCCGGTCATCGTCGCGGTCGATCGCAAGGTAGAGAAGGAGGAGAACGATACCACGGGTGCCCGGCGAAAGCTGCTCGATATCGACGCCTTCATATTGGACTCCGTAACTGACGGTGATGTGGTCGGTCCCATAGAGCCAGCTTGAGATTCGGCCAGCCCATTCGCGAAACGCCGCAGCGTTGCTGCGATCGACAGGCGCGTGCTCGACCAAGTCACGCTCATGGGTTTCTCGGAAACGCGCCATCGCTTCGGCGACATCTGCGCTTGCCCCTTTTTCCCATGCCGGCTGAAGATCCGTTTTCGCTGCCGCCAGCAATGCGCCGCGGCCCTTGAACGGACCGGTCTTGCGCAGGTCTAGAAGATCTTCGCCGGATTGGGCCCATGCGCTGACATCGACTATCCTCCGGATGCAGAAGGAGAGTTTTCCGAGCGCGCCTTCCTCCGCCTCGAGGCGAGCCTTAAGCGGCGCGTACAGGGCGGAGAGTTCACGTTCCTCGTCGATGATGCCGTCGAAGACAGAGGCGTAGCTGTCGCGTCGCGACTGGATGAGTTCCTTGATCCGATCGTCGGCCTTCTCTGCAATCTCGATGTCGCGATCGAGCTTGGCCAATGCCGCCTCGTCGCGAGAGATCTTTTCGGACAAACGCGCAAAAGCTTTCGCATTCTCCGTGTCGATGCCGATCAAAGTGCGGAGGCGGGCCACTTCCTTGTTAAGCAAGCTGAGCGTGAGGCTGGCGAGCGGTTGTCCGTCCGGAAGCAGCGACGTCGGCGACGGCGGTGTTCCGGACGCGACCGTGATTTCTCGCGCGCTCGGTCCGGACAACGTCCTGATGCGGGTATCGATAGCCTTGATTGCCGTCGACAGGATCCCGTCAACATCGCCCGCAAACTCCAGACGAAACGCTTTCCACTGGTCGGTGCTCAGCCCGGCTTCTGGGTGAGCCTGCTGCAACTGCCTAAGGCGTGCCGGCGCCTTCGTTTTGCGGGTGTCGTCCACCTCGTCTTTGAGCGCAAGAAGTGCTTGGTGCCGCCGCTGCGCTTGCTCGACTTGAAACCGAACGGACTCCGCGGCCGTGGAGACCTCATCGAGCCGTTTGGCGCGTCCTTCTCCGCCTTTGCCGATCAGGCTGCTTCGATCGCGCTTGTCCTTAGTGATCGATGCCGCCTTTTCGCCCCGTTGCTTCTTCAACGCGGGCAAACCGGCTTTGCGCTCGCGTTCGACATTCAGTTCGGAGGCGGCTTCGGCGAGCGCTTCCTCATGGCTCTGGCGCAGGGCGCGTCCACGTGCTGCGCGGAGGTCGAGCAACTCGCGAAATTCTGTCGTTCCCATCCGATCCTCATCCGGATGAGCTTGAAAGATCACACGCTCGACCTCGGCGAGAAGTTCGTCGGTGACACCCTCCGCCGAGCAAAGGCTGTCGACGAATTGCTGAGAGAGATACTGAACTCGGGGTGAGTCGAGGAAGTCCTCCATCTCGACGTGACGGAGTTCGTTCGAGGTCGGATCACCGTCCTCCCATGTCAGGCGCGCCGAGGCTTCACCAAGATGGTCTTTGGCGCGGCGAATGAAGGAGCGCTCGCTTAGATGGGACGAGAGGGCGTATCCGCCAGCAGCGATGATGTCGGCGAGCGCCGTCTTTCCGGAGCCCCGCGCGCCGATGATACCGACAAGTCCCGCATTGAGCGGCACGTTGTTCGTGACGAGCCAGGCCGCATCCGTCACCTCGACATTGGTGATGACCTGGGATGGGAGTGCGCCGCGTGGCGGCATGGCGCCGATGAAGACGCGCGTCTCCGGCTCCAAGCAGGTCTGACAGAGCGACTCGAACGCGAGATCGCCCTTTATCCAGCAATATCGACCTTTCTCCACGACGCCGACGCGATCTGGGCCATGCGCATCGCTGCCGTGCAAGCATGGTTTCCTGCCGTTCCAGTCGGACGCGAGCTTTTCGACCGTGACCGCGCCTTGGCCGAGCCAGAAGGCGCGCTGCTTGGGTTGCGATGAAAAGATGATGTGAGCGGTCCGCTCGATCTCCTTGCGAAGAGTTGCGAGTGATGGGTCGCCCTGCAGGCCGGAGGTGCCGTCGTTGCTGCCGGCTGCGACCGCGATCAGGACGTTTTCTTGGACCCAGGGGTTCTTTTTCCATTCCTCGCGCAGCTCGTCGGGGTTCACCTTGAACTGGTTGGCACCACACGCGAAGGCCGTGACATCGTCGGTGATCGACTTGTCGTGAACTCGACCAAGGCGGATCAAATCTGAGCGCTCGCAACGAAAAGGTTGGCTATAGGCCGTGTACGTCAGAGAACGAAGGAATCGCCGGATCTGCTCGACGTGTTCAGGGTCATCTGGCGATACGAGGAGATGGAAGTTGATCGGAGATCCGCTTCCGGTCCCGATACCATAGCGCAGCTCGACGTTCGGGAAGATGAGGTCCACCTCCGCGAGGCGACCGGCTTTCCGGTGCAAAAGCACCTGCTCATAGGGGTCGACGCTGTAATAGTCCGTGATGCCTAGCGCCCGTATGCGTGGCGTCGAATTCTCGACTGCGGAGAGGAATTTCTCCCAAGCGTCCTCTCCTCGGTATTGGTTATTGAAAACGGTGCCTGGGGCGTGGATATGTGGATCCCACCGATGCCACTTGGAGCCGCCAGGCTCGCGCGTTCCTCTAGCCGCACCGCTCATTCAGTCAATCCTAAGTACGATCCGGGCGCTCAGACGCACGCCTGTCGCAGAGTTCATGGTCTGACCTAAGGGTGCAACCCTAGAGTGGGTTTTTTCCTCAGGTATCGGAACCGTTAGCAGGCGTCGCTCTGGTTATGCGAGTCCTTTGTAGTTCTGGAACTAGCTTCTGCGCGCACACCTGGACGGCCGGCTGGTCCGCCATTTCCAAACTGGCCACCGTGTAGCAGTGCCGGAACGTCGTGGTGAACGCCAAGCGCCTCGGGCGCAACGACGCCCGCCGCGCCACCCTCCGCCGCTGGCGTCCAGCTGCAGGCGCCGACCGATCCCGACCCTGTAATCGGCGGTTTCGGCGGCATGCTGGCCGCGCTCGAGGGGCTTCCTTCAGCGGTACGGCCGCGCGTTGCCGGCGAGCGCACCCGATCGAACACAGAGAGCGGGCCATCCTACCTAGACGCAGTCCCCCCCCCGCGGGGGCCTGCCTCGGCGCCACCTGGCCGCGCCGGGGCGTGGTCGGAGCCGGGCCGCCGGCGGTGGCGAATTTCAGACACCATTAGCCGCACCATTTCGCACACCACAACCAGGGGACGCAGCTAACCCTTTGTTGAATAGCCGGTTTTTAGGGCGCGGTTCCGCATTCGGATCGCTTCACGGAGCCCACGCGATCCGAGAATGCGAGGAGCACGGTTGGATGCAGGATCGCGGCGACCCGCACGCCCGCCAGCGAGCCTTGGAGATCGCGCGTCGGGATCCGCTGCTCGGGCTTTCCGGTCGATCCTCCGGCTCCAAAGGGCGGGGATTGCCACGGCTCCGGCAGAAGCCCTGCTTGAGCGCATGCTCAACAAGATCGACGAGCTTTGCGCGGATCGGGATCGGCTCAAGGCCGCTCAACCAGGGCCCGAAGGCAAGGTACTCGACGGGCGGAAATGGTAAGCGAGCCGAAGGTGCAGACCGCCCGTAGGCGGCCTGCGTTGGTGAGACCTACTTGCTAAGATAGTCGAGAAGCAGGCGATAGTATTTCGCCTTGTCACCTTGTGCGACGGCGTTCATCACGTCGGCGCGTCCAAGGAAACGCAGCATCTTTTCGTTAAAGGACATCGCGTTTCTTTCCTTTCTGGCGCAGGCCCGGCCGCGGACAACATGCACACCAGCGCGGAATCGCCCAAGCGAAAAAGAGCCTGTTTTTGAAGTTTGGAAGAACGTTCTCGGCGTTAAATAGAGCCCTCAGAAAATAATTCTCAGGGCTTAACTGAACGCCCGGAAAAATATTCTACGCGGGGTCCAGCCGGAGTTGCGTGTTCAAGCCGTCCGTCTATGCTTCGGCCAAAGGGGACCGACATGGTTTGGAGAAAAAAGCAGCCGCTGCCACCGCCGCCGACTCCAGCGAAGCCGGACAGGTCGCCGGATGAGCTGATTTCGGAAATGTTGAACGCTTATCAGACGCATTTTTATGAGCGTCAAAAGAACAGCTCAGCGCCTGGCGTTGATGAGGCGAAGTCCAAGATTGACCGCGCGAAGAAGATCATCTCGGAAGGGCGCATCGGGTATTCGCTCTGTCGCATCTCGGATCACATCAGGCCTTGGCACGCGTGGGCGCTCCGGGACGACTTCGCGAAGTGGGCTAAATTCCCGGTGAGCAATGTTTCAGGCAAGCAGGAGAATTTCGAGCGGTTCGCCACCAGGACCACAACGCATCTCACATATCAAGGCGTTCCTTATACCTTTGTCTGGGACGACGAGGGTACACCCCTTATGGCGATGGATGACTACAACGGCTACGGAAAAATCCACATCTATCAAGGTGAGAAGCTTGTCGTTGGCATTGAAGTGTCGTGCGACAAGTCACGTGGCTGGGAATATGAGCGCTGGGGATTTACTAACGTGCTGGCATTTGACCCCGGCGAATGGATGAAGCACGTCGTGGAGATAGCGGCACACATTGATGCAGCACAGACGAACGACCGCAATTCATTTTTGGAGAACGACGCGATCGAGCGCGCGTCGAAAATCAATCTTTAGGTTTTGAAGAGAGAGGTGGACTGCACCCCTTAAGTGAGACACGATAATTTCTGTGACAGGCATTTCGAGGATGACCTGTGGCAGCAAGAGGGAAGAACCGTCAGTTTCCGACGGCTTACAAACTGAAGGCGATCAAGCGCGTCGAGCGAGGCGAAGGCGTTCTGCCTGTGGCTCGCGAGCTTGGGATATCTCGCAAGATCCTGCATGACTGGATCAAGGCCTGGAAGGCGCAAGGACCCGAGGGATTGAACCGCAAGCGAGGGCCGAAGCCCGGCCCCCGGAAGCTCAAAGCTACGGCAACCTATGACGACAAGCGGTCTGCGCTGACGCGCGCAAATGCTCGCATCGCCGAACTCGAACGGCTTGTCGGCCGTCAGCAGATGGATCTCGATTTTTTTCGGCAAGCCTTGCGCGCATTGGAGCGGCCGGCAGCGCAAGGCGGACCCGCACCCGCATCATCGAAGTCATCCAAGCCATGACATCGGAGGCAACGGAGTCCCACGCCGACGTGCAACGGCTCTGCGGTCTGGCCGGCCTGCCACGCGCGACCTATTACCGGCATCTCAACAAACGCAGTCGTGAGACTGCCGACTGCGAGCTGCGCGACCAGATCCAACGCATTTGCCTGAAGCATCCGTTCTACGGCTACCGGCGCGTGACGGCCACCATCCGACGTAAAGGCATGGTCGTTAATGCTAAGAAGGTGCTCAGGCTCATGCGCGAGGACAATCTTCTCGCACAGCGCAAGGCGCCATTCCTGAAGCCGCCTGCAGAGCGACCAAGGGACATTGTCGTGGTGCCCAATCTGGTGCGCGGCCTGGTGCCGTCCGCTCCCGATCAGATCTGGGTCGCAGACATCACCTACGTCCATCTCGCCACGACCTTCGCCTACCTCGCGGTCATCCTCGATGCCTTCTCGCGCAAGGCGGTTGGCTGGGCCTTCGAGAACACGCTCAATGCCTCGCTCGCGATTGCAGCATTGAACAAGGCCATCGAGGCCCGCAAGCCGCAACGCAGCAGCCTGATCCACCATTCCGACCGCGGCGTGCAATACGCGTCAATCGCCTATCGCCAAATATTAGCGGATCGCGACATCACGATCAGCATGAGCAGGCCGGGCAACCCCTTCGACAACGCCAAGGCTGAGAGCTTCATGAAGACGCTCAAGGCCGAGGAGGTCAACGGCAAGGCGTTCTCCGACATAAGAGACGCTCGCCGCCGGATCGATAGCTTCATTGCGGATGTCTACAACAAGGAGCGCCTGCACTCGGCGCTCGGCTATCGATCGCCTATTGAGTTCGAAGCCGCGTTCGCGCAAAACAAGGCACGATAGTCGTCGTGGCAACCCCACTGTCACAGAAATTATCGTGTCTCACTTAAGGGGGGCAGTCCAGAGGCATTAATTGGGGTACAGGTCGGCTCGCTATCTAAGCCATAGACTTTCCAACCTTCGTGAGCATGCGCGCTGGTTTTTCTTCTGTCATCCACTGTACAGCGCACGGGTAATGCCACTTTGAACCGAACGCCAAAACGGGGGGCCCATCCTTAGGACACTCTCAACAAAGCGGCTTTCAGAGTCATTGACCGCGCCAGCGTGCCTCGTCGCTGCCCTGGGAAGGATCGCGCTAATGGAAAACGATTGTAGATTTTCAGAACCCGCATAGAGTCGCTGAAAGCTCTCTATACTTCAATCGTATTAAGTCTGCCGGGTTGGTCCGATGTATGCCGTCTTCATGCTGCTTGCAGTTACTGCGAGTCTGCTTGTCTTGGCCGGAACGATTGCGTTCTACTGGCTCGCGCTCGTTAAGCCGCAGTTGTTCGATGAAGGCAGTAGGGACTGGAGGCTCGAAGTCCTCGCCGCGATGGCGGTGGTTGGGACCGGACTCTGCATTTTTGCAGGTGTGCAGAAGATCGCTTGGTGGTTGCCGGAGTCGTGGGAGATCGAACACAATATGTCAGTCAGGATGTGGGGCGGACTTCTGGCGGCGTGTTACCTAGGAGTGCTTTTGCCGCTGGGGACGTCGAAACTGGCAACTCGGGTGACGCGGCTTGAAAAAGCGAACGCCGAATTGAGAGAACTCATTCAGCGGATAAATATTTGAGCGGAGGGGTTGAAGTATACGATTCCCGTTCTTCTAATGCGTGAAGGGGCGGGGTTCGGCATCTCCACATGCCGCTCGCCCACTGCGTGGGTCTGGTCGGTAGTCATGATCTGGATGTTGTACATGACAGACGCGTTTTCCAGAGAGCATTCATGGAGCCGCGCGATTTGGGGAACTGTCGCCTGCTACGTGATGATCGGATTTCCGACGTGGCGGGCGAGACTTAAGCGCAATGTCGGCATTCGAGGTTAGAGCGGCGCACTGGCCACATGCGCCATGGCAAGGCGCGGCCCGGGGGCGGTCATTTTGTTTTCTCCGGTCGCATTCGCGTTATCGGCGCTCCCAAACCTCTTCCCCAGGCGTTTTTTCCGTAACGAGAAGCTGCCAGAGCGCATCCGTATCGTCGCGGAATCGGTCAGCGTTGATACGAAGACTATTTAACGCAATGCCCGTGGCTTCCGTTAAATCTCCTTCAAGCTCCACCATGAAACGAAATATCTCGTCGGCGAACTCCGACACATGATGCGCCCACAGTTGATCTGTCGGATCAGTGTGAGGGATAAGGCTGTGCGCCACTTGAGTGTTGCGCAAGTCTCGAATGGCCTGCACTAGGTCATATTCACCTTGAGCGCCATCGGTTTTGATCTTCGCGAAGTCGCGGATGTATTTGTCGAGTTGCTGGGCAGACAGAACGTCTTCTGATCGGGCCATGTCGAGCAGGCTTTCGATCGAGGCTGTAATTCCCGTCTTGCCTTTCTCATTGGGCTTATCCAAGAGCCTGTAGAGAGCCAAAACTTGATAGCGAACAATCGATCGTCTGAGGAAAAGGCTCGTCTGGTACACGTAGTCTACTTTGACCTCATTTAGCCTGCCTAGAATAGGGCCGATCATGTGTTGGGCAAGGCGCGCCTCGAATGCGTCTTCGTGAACGCGAGACCGGCATTCTCTAAACTTCTCACTCAAGGAGGCCGCGCCGATCATCATGTCAGCGGGCAACAAATCTTCGCCCGGCCTCAATATCCGAATGTGGCTGCTGACAACAAACGTGTAGAATTTCAAATGAGCTTCAAAGCTTTCAAAGCGAAATGCCATGTGGCCTGGCAGCACTTCAACAAACCTTCCGGTATTGCCGGCCACCTGCTTCATTTCGCGATAGAGCGTCTCGAAGCTAGGCGTGCCGGCTTCAACCCTGAGCACATGTCTGCAATTGCGCGGGAACTGTGACTTCGAACTGTTTCCGCCCTGGGCAGCCCGCTGCTGGAAATCTGAGAGCTTCATTTCCATCTCCGCGCCAGAACTGAGATCGACCAGCTACGACACCGCGACTTCGCTTATCGCCTCATTCGGCCAATTCCTGCCTTGAGACAATGCCTCAAACGCTTTCCGGACCATCCCAGCTCTCTTGCGAAGGAACGCATCGTAGTCGGCGCGTATCTTCTTTTCCCGCTCACCTTCCGACGAAATAACGGCATAGCCACCGACATTCAGTTCGTCGAACGGCGCGACGTGGGAGCGTAGACGATCGCGGACGATTGCTTCACCCAACTCGGCCCGGTCCACCCTTTCGGCCAGATACTTCAAAGGCTCCTTAGCCGAGATATTCCTGTTGGTGTTCATTGTGATAAGAACGCAATTGAGCGCACGGCTGCTTTCCTTCTCTTGGAGATGGCCATCGTCACGAAGCAATGAATCAGGAAATAGGTGATGATATTCTCTGTTCTTCAGGCGCTCCCTAGTGGCTTGGTTGCCATCGGCGATGTCGAAGCCGCCGGCCTTCATCGACAGCCCGAGAATTGCCCGCGCCAGCGTATCCTTGCGTTTGGGCCATCCCGCCTCCATTAATTCCTCAATCGACGGCAAGGGAAAATCGGTATCGCTGAAAACCGGTATCGCAGCGCGTGGTCCCTTATTCAGCAAAAAGTCTCTGATAGCGCGATAGTCTTGCAATGATCTAGTCGACGAAGCATTCTCATAACGCGACGTAAGGAACGAACGCCAGATATAGGAGCGAACCACGGCGCGCGCGTTGCCGTGTTCGTCCAGGGCCTTCGGCAGATCCTTATGCAACGCCGCCAGCACCGGAATGACCGTTACCGTCGGCAGCCGCTGTTCATCATAGATACCTTCCTCCTCCAGGACCTGGACAGCCCATTTGATACCCTCAGAGATATCGTCCCAGGCGGCATCGATGCTCGACAGATCAAGCTGGAAGAAGCTCGCCTGACCGGGAGACTTGTCGGCGCGCAGGGCCGCCGTCTGAAGCGCGATCTGTTCTGGCGACGCATAACTCGTCAGAGCGGGGCAGTTCTCCCTCAGATCGATCATGAGGTCGTGCATCGATTTTCCGGACCGCGCCTCAAACTGCGCGACGATGATGTCGAAGGCGCTCAGCGGCACGGCGGATGTGTTCATCTTGACGAAAACATCAAGCGCCGTAGTGGCCTTGGTCCCAGCGTCCAGAACAAGCATCGGGAGATTGAAGCGCTTCATTTTGTCTTGCAGATCGCGCATGGCACTTTCGAGCGCCCGGCTGGCCTGCAAGTCATTTTGGACGGCCTCGTCACACCACGCCTGGCGGCGGGCCGATATGTCCGACGGCTGAAGCAATGAAACGGGCGCCAGCCCACGCGAATAAACTTCCAACGTATTGTCAGCCCACACGGGAAGACGGCGTCCTTCCTTGTTCAGCCAGCGTTTAACGCGGACAATTCGGGAGGGAAGCACCCCCTCCTCGTCGGGCTGGGGCTCCTTGAGCTGCACAAAAAAAGTAACGTCTGGATAGGAGTCGTGAAGGCTACGCCAGAGGGCGGTCAGCCGTTGCTGGCCGTCAAGGAGATGCTCGGTGCATCGCTCGACCGGGGCCGGGGCTCCAGCAAGCGGCCGCGTCACGAATGGTTCCTTTTCGCCTATCTCGAGAACAAGCGTTGAACCGATGGGCAACTCGCGCAGGATCGAATCAATGAGAGATGCGATGTTCTCGTAGTCCCACGCCTCGAAGCGCTGAAATCTTGGTAACCGCACCTGTCCGGTTCGAACCCTGTTGAACCAGGTCTCGATATTACGATCTCGCGCCTCCATGCGCAGCCCCCGCCATGCCCAACACAATCCTCGATAGTTAGCACAAGAAACGCTCTCTCGCCAATGAGGCGAAGGCGTCTACGCCCGGAGCCGAGAGGGAGCCGGAAGAGCGGCGTGATATGGGATTAAGATCTGCACATCTGGACCGTGTAGGTTCTCGCATAAAATCAGGCCGCCGCTCTGGCACAAGCGCACCGCCTATCGGGGTGTCAATGTCATCGCGTTCTGGTGCCGCCAAACATGACGGTCGTGCGCTTTCAGTCCTTCTCAAGCGCGTGCGTTCCCTTCGCGGCCCAGAGCGCTCGGGCCCGTTCGCCCTGATCACTTTTGAGCCTGTCGGCCATCCAAAGCAGCGCGCCGAGGATCATGGCGCGGTCGTCGCCGGTCAAGCCCACAATACCGGATTTAATAACGAGGCCGCCGAGCTCGATAAGATGCCGCGTCCGCTTGCGGCGTTCGACTTGCCATGTGCGCATGTCATGTCGCGCCCTTGCGGCTTGATGCCGGTTGCGCGCCGCTCGGTTGCGTCGGAGCGCCATCCATGTTGCGGCCAGTTCCTGGCGCATTTCGCCGCGACCGGCTTTGAAAGAACGCGACCCCGCGCCTAGCCCATGCCTCCCTCTTTCCGGCCTCTTTGGTCTCGGCCAGCACGACCAGTGCTCCCGCTAATTCATCGGCACTTAGCGCGTCGGCTCCGGTGGCGATCACCAGTCCGCCAAGCTGCTGCACTTTGCGGCTCTTGAGGTCACGCGCTTTGTCTCTCAGTGCTTTCAGTTCTGCGTCAAACTCCCGTGGCTTACGCACTACCGCCTCCATAACTGTCGATGGAGAAATGATAGTTCAGGATCCCGCGTAATGCTGTGGGATCACCGGGACTGCCGGGGACGCGGTAGTCCCTCCCGAGAAATTTTCGAGGGAGGGCGCGCTTATACGTCGTTCCGACGTGCACTTCGCTGTGCCAGTGATTGGATCGCGATGGCGATCTATCATCTTCACGTCAAGGTCATTGGCCGGAAGGCCGGGAGCAGTGCGGTGGCATCGGCCGCCTATCGCTCGGCTTCGCGGCTGCGCGACGAGCGGCTCGGCCGTGATCAGAATTTTTCTGGAAAGCGCGGCGTCGTCCATTCCGAGGTGATGCTGCCGGAGAATGCGCCGGAGGCCTGGAGCGACCGCGAGCGGCTCTGGAATGATGTCGAAGCGTCCGAGGTCCGGAAAGATGCCCAACTGGCCCGCGAGGTCGAATTTGCCCTTCCGCGCGAGCTGAGCGAGGCGCAGGGCATCGAGCTGGCCCGCGACTTCGTTCAGGGCGAGTTCGTCGGTCTCGGCATGATCGCCGATCTCAATGTGCATTGGGACAAGGCCGAGGACGGCATGCCCAAGCCGCACGCCCATGTCATGCTGACGATGCGCTCGGTCGACGAGAGCGGCTTTGGCCCAAAGGCACGGGACTGGAACCGCACCGAGCTGGTCGAGCGCTGGCGTGAACGCTGGGCCGAGCTCGCCAACGAGCGGCTGGCCGAGCTCGACATCGACGCGCGGATCGATCATCGCAGCCTGGAAGCTCAAGGCATCGCGCTGGAGCCGCAAAGCCAGATCGGCGCACCCGCCAAGCGCATCGAGGTTCGGGGCGTTGCGGGCGAAGGGACTGAGGTCGACCGTGCCGAGATGCACCGGGAGATCGCGCGGAACAATGGCGCGCGGATCATCGCCGATCCAACCCTGGGGTTGGACGCCATCACCCAACAGCAATCGACCTTCACCCGCCGCGACCTGGCAAAGTTCGCGCACCGGCATAGCGACGGGCTCGACCAGTTCAACCAGGTGGTGGGCGCCATGCAGAGAGCGCCCGATCTGGTCGAAGTTGGCGAGGACGCCCGCGGCGAGGATCGGTTCACCACCCGCGGAATGATCGAGGCGGAACAGCGCCTGCACCGGGCTGCTGAACGGATGGCGGACCGAGAGCGCCATGGGGTGCGTGACGCCGACCGCCAAGCTGCTTTGGCGCTGGCGGAAGCGCGCGGCCTCGTGCTTTCTTCCGAGCAGGCCGAGGCACTGGCGCATGTCACGGATGGACGCGATCTCGGCGTCGTTGTTGGTCATGCCGGGACGGGAAAGAGCGCGATGCTGGGGGTGGCGCGGGAGGCATGGGAAGCGGCCGGCTTTGAGGTCCGTGGCGTGGCGCTGTCCGGCATTGCGGCGGAGAACCTCGAAAGCGGATCGGGCATTGTGTCGCGCACGATCGCCAGCTTGGAGCATGGCTGGGAACAGGGGCGTGATCTGCTCAATTCGCGCGATGTGCTGGTCATCGACGAGGCGGGAATGGTCGGCACCCGCCAGCTCGAGCGCGTGCTGTCGCATGCAGCCGAGGCCGGCGCAAAGGTGGTGCTGGTCGGCGATCCGCAACAGCTGCAGGCCATCGAAGCGGGTGCTGCCTTCCGCTCGATCCATGAGCGTCACGGCGGGGCGGAGATCGGTGAAGTGCGCCGCCAGCGCGAGGACTGGCAACGCGACGCCACGCGCGATCTGGCGACCCGCAAAGTGGGCCATGCGCTCGAGGCCTACCGCTCCCGCGGCATGGTGCATGAGGCCGAGACCCGGGAGCAGGCGCGCAGCGATCTGATCGAGCGCTGGGATCGCGACCGGCAGGCATCACCGGATCGCAGCCGGATCATTCTCACCCATACCAATGATGAGGTACGGGCGCTGAACGAGGCGGCGCGGAGCCGCATGCGAGCCGCCGGTGATCTCGGTGACGAGGTGCGTGTCACGGTCGAGCGCGGCGCCAGATCCTTTGCCAGCGGAGACCGTGTCATTTTCCTGCAAAATGAGCGCGGCCTTGGCGTGAAGAACGGCACGCTTGGGACCATTGAGCTGGTCAGCGAGCAATCCATGACTGTGCAGACCGACGATCTCCGGTCCGTGCGCTTCGAGTTCAAGGATTACAACCGGATCGACCATGGCTATGCCGCGACGATCCACAAGGCGCAGGGCATCACGGTCGACCAGGTCCATGTGCTGGCGACGCCTGGCATGGATGCCCACAGCAGCTACGTCGCCCTGTCGAGGCATCGCGACGGCGTGGACCTGCATTATGGCCGCGACGATTTTGCCAACGCCGATCGGCTCACCCGGACGCTGTCACGCGATCGCGCCAAGGACATGGCGTCGGACTACGAGCGCGCTGATCCCGTCCAGAGCTACGCCGAGCGGGGCGGGATCACGTTTCGCGAGCGCATGGCCGAGATCGTGCGCAATCTCGTACCGGAGAAGCTGCGCAACATGCTCGACGGCCTTAGCGTTCCTGGAGAGGTGCCCGACCGGGATGGCGGACGACGGCCCGAGCGGGGATCACCCGAAAGAGAAAACATCGGCGCGGCAGCCGACCGGCGCGAAGCCGAAGTGCCGGCAAGGACCGTGGCGCAAGATCCCGAAGCGGAAGCCCGTCGCGTGCGGACCCGGGCGCTGGTG
>BFBZ01001201.1_pt1 | contig 18342 bp, 17 predicted proteins | sample 1888401 | NCBI WGS metagenome assembly BFBZ01 (sample SAMD00112614, study PRJDB3348) | symbiont metagenome | host: Chara braunii | reverse complement strand
GCGGGCGCTGAACCGCAATGCGGCACAGCTCAGTGGGGAAAGCCAGGCCGGCATCACCTGGATCCAGGGCGACGCCATGCACACCGACGATGTCGTGGCGGCGGCGCGCGGCGTCGCGCTGATCGTCCACGCGGTCAACCCGCCCGGCTATCGCAAATGGAGCGAACTGGTGCTGCCCATGCTGGACAGCAGCATCGCGGCGGCCCGCGCTTCGGGCGCTCGCATCCTGTTGCCTGGCACGGTCTATAATTTCGGCCCGGACAGCTTCCCCGATGTCGACGAGACCGCGCCGCAGAGGCCGGTGACCCGCAAGGGCGCCATTCGCGTCGAAATGGAGCGCCGCCTCGAGGCGGCATCGCACGAGGGCATTCGGAGCCTTGTCGTCCGGGCCGGCGATTTCTTCGGGCCCAAGGCCGCCAATAACTGGTTCTCGCAAGGCCTGGTGAAGCCGGGCCGGCCGGTCACCGGGATCAGTTACCCCGGCAAGACCGGCACCGGCCATCAATGGGCCTATCTGCCCGATGTCGCGGAGACCATGGTCCGGCTGGTCGAGCGCGACGATCAGCTCGCGCCCTTCGCGGTGTTCCATATGGAGGGCCATTGGGACGCCGACGGCACCGACATGGTCGGGGCGATCCGGCGGGCAACCGGCAAGCCGGGCCTGAAGGCCAACGCCTTTCCCTGGTGGCTCATCGCGCTGGCCTCGCCGGTCGTGCCGCTGTTCAAGGAAATGCGCGAGATGCGCTATCTCTGGCAGGTGCCGCTGCGCATGGGCAATGCGCGCCTGAAGGCGATGCTCGGCGAGGAGCCGCATACGCCGCTCGATGAGGCCGTGCGCGCAACACTGAAGGGGTTGGGCTCGCTTGGTTGATCGAAGGCCGTGCTACAAGGGCGCATCGCTCTTCGCTCGAAGAAGATTTCAGCCAGAAGCTGTTCGACCGCGCCGGCCGCCTCCTGGACGTCTGGGGCGGCTTCACCAAGCCGATGGACATCCGGGGCGACGCCAGCGGCGATCTGTTCGTTTCGGACCAGACGCCGCGCATCGTCAGGCTCGACAGGAATGGCCGGGTGCGGGGGCGCGATGCGCGCCTTCTCGGTCTATCCCCATGGCCTCTGGGGCGATGTCGCAGGCAATCTCTTCGTTGCCGAACTCCCGCCCTCGGGCGTCGCGAAATACCGCGCGATCGCCCGAGGGCCCGTGTCGGTGCTGCTACTCAGCCGGTCGTCTTCAGGCCGCGGCCGATGAGCCGGCCGAGCCGTCCGGAAAAGGCCCTGGCATCGGTCGGGCGTTCACCATCGAGGATCTGCGCCTCGTCGAGCAGGAGATGGGCGGCATCCTCGCGGAATGCCGCTTCGTCATCGCCCAGCGCCGCCAGCCGCACGACCAGATCATGGCCGGGATTGATCTCCAGGATCGGCTTGGTCGCGGCGGGCAGCCGGCCGGAGCCGGCCAAGAGCTTCTCCAATTGCCGATCCATGCCGTGATCCGGAGCCACCAGGCAGACCGCGCTTTCGGTCAGCCGGTCCGACGCACGCACATCCGAGACGGCTTCGCCGAGGGTGAGCTTGACGAAGGCGATGAAGCCGGTGACCGCTTCGCTTGCTTCGGCGGCGGGCTGGCTCTTGCCCTCGGCGAGCGGGATCAGGGTCAGGTCGGCGGCGCCCTGGGTCACCGATTTGAACGGCTTGCCCTCAAAGTCGATGCCGGCGGTGACCCAGAAGCTGTCGACCTGATCGGGCAGCAGCAGCACCTCGATGCCGCGGGCCCGGAAGCCCTCGAGCTGCGGCGAGGCCTCGAGCCGCTCGAGGTCGTTGCCGGTGACGTAATAGATGGCGGTCTGGTTTTCCTTGAACCCGGCGACATAGTCCTTCAGCGTCCGCCAGGCGCCGCCGGAGGCGGTCGTCTTGAAGCGGGAGAGACCCAGAAGGGCTTCGCGCCGCTCGAAATCCTCATAGAGGCCTTCCTTGAGAACCGCGCCGAACGTCTCCCAGACCGTCGCATAGGCTGCGGCATCGTTGCTCGCGAGCTTGTCGAGTTCGCCGAGCACCCGATGGGTGACGCCTTTCTTGATGGCGGCGAGGATCGGGCTTTCCTGGATCATCTCGCGCGAGACATTGAGCGGCAGATCGGCCGAATCGACCAGGCCACGGACGAAGCGGAGGTAGCGGGGCAGCAGCTCGGCCTCGTCGGTGATGAAGACGCGCTTCACATAGAGCTTCATCCGGCCGTGGCGGTCCGGGTCGAACAGGTCGAACGGCTTGGAGCCGGGCACGAAGGCGAGCACCGAATATTCGTGCCGGCCTTCGGCGCGATAGTGCAGGGTCAAAGCCGGTTTGTCGAACTGGCCGGCGACGCTGCGGTAGAAATCGGCATAGTCGTCTTCGCTGATCTCCGACTTGGGCTTGGTCCAGAGCGCGGCACCGTCGGCGATCTCAGCGGGTTCGGCGCCCGGCTTGTCCAGAATGGCGATCGGCACCGGCACGTGGCCGGACTGCGCCTTGACGATGCGCTCGAGCGTGAAGCGCTCGGCATAGGACTTGGCGTCCTCCATCAGGTGCAGGACGACGCGGGTGCCGCGTGCCGGCGCCTCGTCGAGGGCGGCATGGCCGACGGTATAGGAACCCTTGCCGTCTGATGACCAGATCGTCGCCTCGTCGGTGCCGGCGCGGCGGGAGATCACATCGACCTTGTCGGCGACCATGAAGGCCGAATAGAAGCCGACGCCGAACTGGCCGATCAATTGGGCGCCTTCGCCCGCCTTGTTGGCCTCGATCCGCTCCATGAAGGCCTTGGTGCCCGAGCGCGCGATGGTGCCGAGCGCTTCCACCATGTCGGCGAGGCTCATGCCGATGCCATTGTCCTCCACCGTCAGGCGGCGGTTGTCGGTGTCGAGCGTCAAGGTGATGCGCGGCTTCGGATCGTCGCCGAGCAAAGCCGGTTCGGCGATCGCCTCGTAGCGCAGCTTTTCACAGGCATCTGCGGCGTTGGAGATCAATTCGCGCAGGAAGACGTCCTTGTCGGAATAGACCGAATGCACCATCAGGTGCAGCAGCTTGGCGACATCGGCCTCGAATGTGCGGCTCTCGGGGGCGCTGGCGTCGACACTGGTCATGGCAGGCTATGGCTCTCTTCGTTGCGGGCGAGCGACCAGATGGCGGGAAGTGGCGGAGATTTCAAGGGCCGGCACCGGAAACGGTCGCGCTCAGGTCCGCCCGCCGTTCCGCAGCACGATGCAGGCGCCGCCGGCGGCGCGGATCCGGTCGCACAGCGCATCGGCCGCCCGGCGGGTCGGGGCGGGCGCGCGGACCCGGTAGAATGTGCTCGAGCCGCGGCTGCGCAGGCGTGAGCCGATGATCATCGGCTGGACATTGCCGAGAATGCCCGACAGCCGCTGGCGCGCGCGACCATAGCTCGCCAATGCGATGGCTTTGGAGAAATGGCCGGCGAGCTGCACGCCCCAGGGAGCGAATGGACCCTCGACGGTGGCCAGGCTGCCGCCGGGACGGCGCAGCAGCGCAGTGACCTGCAGGCAGGCCTGCTGCGGGTGGTCTTGCAGGACGCCCGCCGGTGGCGTCGCGCGCCTGACCTCCTCGACCCAGTCCTGGGTCGTGCGGCCGGTGATCTTGTAGACATAGTCCTGGGTTTCGGCAGGCAGGCCGCCGCGACCGTCGAGAAAATTCGCGACCCGGGTCGGGCCGCCATTATAGGCGGCGGCGGCGAGACCGAGATTGCCAAATTGCCTGACATGGTCGGCGAGCAGCGCCGCAGAGGCGGCAATCGCCTGTTCGGGGTCGAAGGGGTCGGCGAGGCCGCGTTCCCGGGCGGTGCCGGGCATGAACTGCGCCACGCCTTGCGCGCCCGCCGGGCTCACTACGCCGATCCGGAAGCTGCTCTCCGCCCAGATCAGGCGGGTGAAGAAATGCACCGGCAGGTTATGCCGCCGCGCTCCGGTCTCGATCAGCCGGCAGAGTGTCTGTTCCAGCGTCTCGCCATCGGGAGCCTGGGCCTCTGCGCGCCCAGGCGTCAGGGCAAGACCGGCGACCGCGAGCCAGAGCGCCGATGCGATCGCGAGCGGTCCGAAGCGGCGGTGGTTCAAGGCTATACCCTGGTCTGGCATGCAAAGCGCCTTATCATTTCGGGCGATCCGGACAAAGGGGACTTCATGCAGGTCGAGATCAGGCAGGTCGGACGAGGTGACGCGGCGCTGTTCGAGCGGGTCGCCGAAGAGGTTTTCGATGAGCCGGTCGATAGCGGGCGCCTGGCCGCCTACCTGGCCGAACCCGGCCACCATATGATCGTCGCGCTGCATGACGGTTGCATTATCGGCCAGACGGCGGCGGTGGTTCACCGCCACCCCGACAAGGCGACCGAGCTCTATATCGACGAGGTCGGCGTGACGCCGGCTTTCCAGCGGCAGGGCGTCGCGCGGACCATGCTCGACCGGATGTTCGCGCTCGGCAAAGACCTTGGTTGCACCGAAGCATGGGTCGGCACCGAGCCCGACAACCTGCCGGCGCGCGCACTTTACGTGGAGCGCGGCGGTCCCGCGGCCGAAAGCGTCGTGATGTATGTGATCGCGCTCTGAAGGCTTTCAGCTCAAATGGTCACGCCGCCGTCGATCACGATGTTCTGGCCGGTGACGAAGGAGCCGGCCCTGGAGGCGAGGAAGACGGCGGCGCCAGCGATCTCGTCAGGCTCGCCGATCCGCCTGAGCGGCGTCGTGGCGGTGCGTTCGGCCAGCCCTTTCGGGTCTTCCCAGAGCGCCCTGGCGAAATCGGTCTTGATCAGGCCGGGCGCGATGCAGTTCACCCGCACGTTATGCGGCCCGTATTCGACCGCCAGATTGCGGGCGAGCTGCATGTCTGCCGCCTTGGAGATGCAATAGGCGCCGATGATCGGCGAGCCGCGCAAGCCGCCGATCGACGAGACGATGATCACCGATCCGTCACGGCGCTCGATCATGCCGGGCGCGACCATCGAGATCAGCCAATTATTGGCGATGATATTGTTGCTCAGGATCTTGCCGAACTGGTCGTCGCTGATGCCGGCCAGCGGCCCGTAATAGGGGTTGGAGGCGGCATTGCAGACGAGAATGTCGATGGCGCCGAAGGCGCGCCCGGTCTCGTCGACCAGCCTCTGGAGATCGTCCTTGGAGGAGATATTGGCCGGGATGGCGATGGCGCGGCCTGCGCCGTGGCGGATGTTGATGTCCTCGGCGACGGCCTCGCAGGCGGCGGCCTTGCGCGACGAGATCACCACGCGGGCGCCGTGCTCGGCGAAACGCTCGGCGATCGCCCTGCCGATGCCGCGCGACGAGCCGGTGATGACAGCAGTTTTGCCGGCGAGATCGAACAATGTCATGGAATCCTCCCTGGCGGGCGCCTGGCGTGCCCTCTGTTGCTTGGCGCCCACAATGCCCGGATTGCACCGCCGTGAACACTCGCCCGATATGGCGAGACACTGCGGATTTCAGAGCCGCTCGCCGGCCTCGATCGCGATGTCGAGCCGGTTGGCGGCTGGCGGCAACGGGCAGATCCATTTCGGCGAATAGGCGCAGGACGGGTTATAGGCGAAGTTGAAGTCGACGATCATGCGGCCGGCCCCGGTCCAGCCGAGATCTGCGCCCTTGATGGTGTCGAGCAGGTAGCGGCCACCATCGAACGTGGTCCGGCCCGTCGTCGCATCCAGGAACGGCAGGAACACGCCGCCGCCGTAACCACCGATCCAATAGAGCGTCAGCTCGCGCCCGAGCGTTTCGCTCAAGCCTGCCGTCTCGCCGAACGGAAGCAGTTCGACGGTGCCGTCGCGGCCGGCGGGCAGGTGATAGGGCGCGGTCTCGCGGGCGGGCGCGACCTCGACCGCGAAGCGCAGGCGCGGATCATGGTCGAAATAGCGCGGCAGCGGGGCGCCCGGCGACAGCGGCGTCTGCGGATGATCGCCGAACAGTGCGGCGCGCGCGTCCCGCCAATGCGTCACGGCCGCCGCGGGATCGCTCATGGAGCGGATGCGGCCATAGAGATCGCTCACCTGCCGGCGCCAGTCCCACAGCGTCCAATGCAGGTCGCGTTCGGCTGAGGCGGGGCCGCGCGCGGGCGTGGAAATCGTCGTCATGAGAAGCTGGCCTTGCCGCGGCGCGTTGACTGCGCCGAACCGGATTATGTCGCGAAAGGCCGGCCAGATCCAATCTGCCGATTTCCGCCCCGACGGCTTGCTGAAGCAGCCTGCGCAACCTTGTTTAAAGCCATTCCATACGACAAGATCGGTTGATCCGGATCGTCCATGCTCAATCGCCGATAGCGAGCCAGCCTGTTGCGCCGCGCCGCCGATGCGGTTGGCCGTGGCAGGAGGAGCGCGGCGCGATCGAGGTGGCGGATTTCACGGGCAACAGGGGCATGTCATGATTTTCGATCTGGCTACGTTCACAGCCATCCACACGGCCATCAGCATCATCGCCATCGTCGCGGGTATCCCGGCCGTCTACGGCCTGTTCGCCTCGGTGACGAAATCCTTCTGGACGACGCTCTTCCTGGTCACCGCCGTCCTGACCAGCGCCACCGGCTATGGCTTCCCGTTCAACGGCGTCCTGCCGTCCCATGTGGTCGGCGCCATCGCGCTCGTCCTGTTGGCCGTGGTGCTTGTGTCACGCTTCGTCTTTCGACTGGAGGGCTCCTGGCGCTGGATCTACGCCGCCGGCATGGTCTTCAGCCTCTATTTTCTGGTTTTCGTCGCGATCGCCCAGGCCTTCATGAAGATCCCGGTGCTGCGCGCCGCCGCGCCGACTCAGTCGGAATTGCCCTTCGCGCTATCACAGGGCCTCACCTTGGTGATCTTCGTGGCGCTGGCGATCGCCGCGAGCCGGGCGTTCCGGCCGGAACCGGCTTGAGGCATCCAGCCCTTCCATGGGCGCCCGGGCTATTATACTGAGCAGCCATGGCGCCCAGGACCAAAGGCACCGCCGCCGATCTCGCCTGGACCTCTGTCTTCCCGGCGGGCGAGCACGGCGAGCGGCTGAGTTATGTCGAGATCATGCGCGCGCTGATCCGGGCGATCGAGGCCGGTCGCCTCGCGCGCGGCACGCGTCTTCCCTCGGGACGCGATCTCGCGCGCATGCTCCGGATCGGCCGCAACACCGCGATGCTGGCCTATGGCGGCCTGGTCGAACAGGGCTATCTGGTGGTGCGGCCGCGATCCGGCGTGGTCGTCGCGGACGAGATGCCGAGCCCGGCGGCGGCGCCGATCGGGAGCGAGGACGCGCCCGGTCCCGACTGGCGTGGCCGCTTCAAGATAGCGCTCGCCGATGAGGCCGCCGGGGCGGGACGGGCGGGCGAGGTCGAGCCGACCTTTCCCTTCACCTACGGCCAGTTCGATCCCAGCCTGTTTCCGACCAATCACTGGCGGGAATGCGAGCGGGCGGCACTCAGCGTGCTGGAGATCGCCCAATGGGGCCGCGACGTGGTCGACGAGGACGACGTCGAACTGGTCGAGCAATTGCGCCGGCACATCCTGCCGCACCATGGCATCTGGGCGCGGCCGGACGAGATCATCATCACGTTGGGCGGGCAGCAGGCGCGCTACCTGGTCGCCCAGTTGCTGGCCGGACGCGGCACCGTCGTTGGCATGGAAAATCCGGGCCTGGCGGATTTCCGGCATATTCTGGGGGCGACCGAAGCCACTATCCGCGAACTCGCCATCGACGACGGCGGCCTCGTCGTTTCCGAGGCGCTGGATCGCTGCGACTATGTCTATGTCTCGGGCGGTCACCAATGCCCGACCACCGCGGTCATGCCGGCCGAACGCCGGCTGGCGCTGCTGGAGCGGGCGGTGGCCAAGGACTTCATCGTCATCGAAGACAGCTATGACAATGAACTGCTGCGCGAACCGAGCGCGCTCGCCGCCCTCAAGGGCCTCGATCGCGCGCAGCGGGTCATTCATATCGGCAGCCTGTCGAAACTGGTCGCGCCCGGGCTTCGGCTCGGCTTCATCGTCGCGCCGGCCCTGGTGATCCGGCAGGTGAGGGCGCTCAGGCGTTTGATCCATCGCCATCCGCCCGGCAACAACCAGCGCGCTCTGGCGATCTTCATCGAGCGTGGCTACTACCGCGGCTATCTGCGCCGCGCGGCCAAGGCGCTGGGCGAAAGGTCGCTCGCGCTCGACGCGGCATTGCGGCGCTGGATGCCGGACTTCGCCTGGCGCCATTCGGCCGGGGCCTCGAGCTTCTGGGTCGAGGGCCCGGAGGGCTTCGACTGCCGTCGCATCGCGCCGGCGGCGGCGACCAGGGGCGTGGTGTTCGACGCCGGCGACCGGTTCTTCCATGGCCCCGCCCCCTGCCGCCGCTTCATGCGGCTCGGCATCTCGTCGATCCCCGCGACCAGGATCGACGCCGGCATCCGCGCATTGGCCGAGGCCGCGCGGCAGGGCCAGCCATAATACCCGCGCGGCTTCTGGCCTTCCAGATTCAACCCATCTGGCCCTTCACCCTGGTCGGTGATCGCTCCTAGTGTTCGCGACAGACGGCGCCGCGCCGCGCAAGAGACCAAAAGCAATCAAAATCGAGACCGGAGGGGTCGATGGGAAAACCAGGGCCAGATCGTTCGCTTGCGTCGCTGCCGAACCGCCGCGACATGCTCCGCGCGTCCGCCGCGACCTTGGCCGGGCTTGGCCTCGGCGGCGGCGCCTTGGCCAGCATCGGCCCGGCCGATGCCCAGGGGCTGACCACGCTGAAGATTCAATATGACTGGCTGATGAGCAATGGCCAGATCGGCGACGTGATCGCCGAGAAAAGGGGCTTCTTCGCCGAACAGGGCCTGAGCGTCAGTTTCGTGCCGGGCGGCCCGAACGCCCAGACCGTGCCGCCGGTGCTGACCGGCCAGGCGCTGGTCGGCCAGCTCTCCGGCACCTCGCAGGCGCTGATGGCCTATGGCGCGGGCCGGCCGGTGAAGATGTTCGCCTGCGGCTATCAATATTCGCCCTATGCCTTCATCTCGCTGCCGCGCGCGCCGATCCGCATCCCCTCCGACTTCGTCGGCAAGACGGTGGCCGTGCAGCCCACCGGCCGCTTCATCCTCGACCTGATCCTGGCCCAGCACCGCATCGACCCGGCCAAGGTGCGTGTGGTCAATATGGGCCACGACATGACCGCGCTGACCACCGGTCAGGTCGATGCCGTCACCGGCTTCATCACCAATACCAAGGCCATGCAGGTGATTGGCCCCGACCGGATCGTGATGACCTCGGAATCGGCTGGCGTCACCAATTACGCCAATGCCTATTTCACCTCGGCCGAGACCTACGAGGCGCAGAAGCCGGTGCTCGCCCGCTTCGTCAAGGCGGTGGCCAAGGGCTGGGGCTGGGCGTTCCAGAACCGCGCCGAGGCGATCGATATCCTCTGCGACGCCTATCCCAATCTCGACCGCGAGATCGAACGGGCGACCGTCGACATCGTCATGGAAATCTCGTTCGACCGGGTTACCCGGACGAAGGGCTGGGGCTGGTTCGAAGCGGAGCGGATCGAGCGGCAGATCAAGCTGTTCGACAGCATCAAGCGCTTCGAGACCCGGGTGCCGGATACCGCGGGCTTCGCCACCCACGAGATTCTCGAAATGACCGCCGACGCGCGGCCGCGACTGGGCTGATCCAATGCTGCAACCGATCCAATGGGCGATCGATGTCGCCGATGCCGGCGTCGCCTTCAGCCGGGGCGATCAGGACATCCTCGCCTTCACCGGCGTGTCGCTGAAGGCCGAGGCGGGCGAATTCGTCGTGCTCATCGGTCCGTCCGGCTGTGGCAAGTCGACGCTCCTCAGGGCGATCGCCGACCTCTTGCCCTGTTCCGAAGGCGAGGTCGCGGTGTTCGGCGCGGAGCCGGCGCGGGCCCGCGCCGAGCGGCGGATTTCCTTCGTCTTCCAGGACGCGACACTGCTGCCCTGGCGCAGCGTCATCGACAATGTCCGCCTGCCGTTGCAGGTCGGCGACTGGGAGCGTCGCCGCCGTGACGGCCGGACGCCCGAGGAGCTCGTCGAGTTGGTCGGCCTGAAGGGTCGCGAGAGCGCTTTGCCGCACGAATTGTCGGGCGGTCAGCGCCAGCGGGTCTCGATCGCCCGGGCGCTGGTCACCAGCCCGGACGTGCTCCTGATGGACGAGCCTTTCGGGGCGCTCGACGAGATCACCCGCGACCGGCTCAACGATGAATTGCTGCGCATCTGGCGCGAGACCGGAACCACCGTCGTCTTCGTCACCCACAGCCTGACCGAGGCGGCCTTTCTCGGCCAGTCGGTGGTGGTGATGGGCGCGGGGCCGGGCCGGATCATCGAGACCATCGACCTCAGGTCACGCAAGCCGGACAACCGCATCGACCGGAACGACCCCGCCTTCTTTGCCATGACATCGGATCTGCGCGCCGTCCTGGAACGCGCCTATGGGAGCGCGGCATGACTATCATCGAGACGACCCGATCGCAGGTCGAGCCGCCGCGCGCCGCGCCGTCGAAGGCCGTTACGACCCGTTCCGTTTCGCCACCCGTGGCCTACCGGCGCCTGGCGAACGGGCTCTGGCCGGTTCTCGGCCTGCTGTCGCTCCTGGCACTGTGGTGGGGGGCGATCGTTGCCTTCGACGTCAAACCGTTCATCGCGCCGAGCCCGATCGGGGTCATCGAGGCGGTCGGCGTGCACCGCGCCTTGCTGCTGATCAATCTCTGGCCGACGCTGATCGAGGCCCTCACGGGCTTCCTCATCGGCAATGCCGCGGCCGTCGCGGTCGCTTGCGTCTTCATTCACAGCGCCACGCTGAAGCGCATGTATTTCCCGGTCGCGATCATCTTCAACACGATCCCGGTCATCGCGCTCTCGCCGGTGCTGATCACCATTTTCGGGCTGTCGATCGCCTCCAAGATCCTGATCGCGGCGATCATCTGCTTCTTTCCCACCCTGGTGAACATGATCCGCGGCTTCGAATCCGTGTCGCCTTCGGAGCTCGAACTGATGCGCATGATGTCGGCGACCCGCCGCGAGGTGTTCTTCCGGCTGCGCCTGCCACGCTCCATGCCGTTCCTGTTCTCGGCGCTCAGGATCGCCTGCACCACCAGCGTCATCGGCGCCATCGTCAGCGAGTGGATCGGCTCCGAATCCGGCATCGGCGCGCTGATCATCCAGGCGACCTTCAACTACCGGACCGATCTGCTCTACGCGGCGATCCTGACCTCGTCGGCCCTGGCTCTCATCATGTTCGGCACGGTCGCCGTGCTGGAATGGCGCTTCGTCCGCTGGCGCACGGCCTGATTTGCATCGGGCGGAGCTACGGCCTCCGCCCGCACGATCTCCAAGGAGTTTGTTCCGATGAATGCCCCTGTCCACACCCAGGCGACCGCCGATACCGGCGACAGCACCCGCCACGACCTGCTCGCCACGCTCAATCTGCCGCGCTACGTCCTGCTTCCCGGTGACCCCGACCGGGTCAAGGTGATGGCCGGGCAATGGCAGGACGCCCAGGTGGTCGATCTGCCGCGCGGTTATCGCGCCGCGGTCGGCAGCTATGGCGGCGTGCGCATCGGCGCGGTGTCGACCAGCATCGGCGCGCCGTCGCTCGAGATCATCCTGCACGACCTGTTCCGGCTGGGCATCGATACCTTCATCCGGGTCGGCACCACGGGCGCGCTGCGCGACGACATCAAGACCGGCTCGCTGATCATCAACGACGCCTCCGTCAGGCTCGACGGTACCACCAATCTCTATGTCCGGCCGGAATATCCGGCCGCCGCCTCGCACGAGGTCACTTTCGCGCTGGTCGACGCGGCGGCAACGCTCGGCCATGCCTATCGCGTCGGCACCGGCGCCACCTCCGGTTCGTTCCTGGCCGGGCAGGGACGTCCCGGGGTCAACGGTCACAAGTCGCTGGAGGGCGAACGCATCTTCGAGGAGATGAAACGCGCCGAGGTGCTGAATTTCGAGATGGAGACCGCGGCGCTGTTTACTCTCGCCCGCCTGTCCGGCCTGCGCGCCGGTTCGGTCTGTTCGGTCATCGCCAATCGCATGACCGGCCAATGGGGCGACAATGGCGGTATCCTCAGGGCCTGCCAGACCGGCGCCGAGGCGATCCGCCGGTTGACGCTGTGGGACAATCGCAGGGTTGCCGACGGAGGCGCCACGCTGACCGCCGCAACCGTCATGCCGCTCGATCGGAGCTGAGCGGGTCATGCATGATATCGCCCTTGTCGAACCCACCCTGGTGCGCCAGAGCGTCATCCTCGACGATGACGCGGTGCGGATCCTCGACCGCCGGACCTTCCCATTCGACCTCCGCTTCGTCACCTGCGCCACCTATGAGGATGTCGCGGTCGCCATCGAGGAGATGGTGACCCAGAGCAGTGGGCCGTTCTTTGCGGCCAGCGCCGGCATGGTGCTGGCCGCGCGCCTCGCCGAGCGCAGCGTGCGCGCCGAAGAGCGGTTGGCAGTGATCGACCGGGCCGCGGCGCGGCTGACCGCGACGCGGCCGACCAACAACCATATTCGCACCGTCGTCTCGATGATGGCCGAGGCGGCGCGCGGCCTGGCGCATGACCAATTTGCCCTGGGGCTGCAGGCGGTCATGGAGGACGCCTGGGAGAACCGCTTCGCGCGCAACCGGCGGCTCGGCCAGAACGCCTCGGAACTGGTCGAGGATGGCGACACCATCCTGACCCATTGCTGGGCCGAGGCGAGCCTGATCGAGACGCTGGCGGCGACGCTGCGCGCCGGCAAGCGCGTCAAGGTCGTCTGCACCGAGACCCGGCCTTATCTGCAGGGTTCGCGGCTGACCGCCCACAGCGTCGCGGAAATGGGCATCGACGTCACCGTGATCACCGACAACATGGCGGCGCATGCCATGGATCGCGGCCTCGTGACCCGCTACATGACCGCCGCCGATCGGGTCACCCTGTCGGGCCATGTCATCAACAAGGTCGGCACCTTGCAGATCGCCATTGCCGCCCGGCATTTCGGCATTCCCTATGTCGCCATGGTGCCGGCGCCCGACCGCCATGCCGCGACGCCCGACCAGGTGCCGATGGAGGAACGCGACGGACGCGAAAGCCTGATGTGCATGGGGCAGCCGACGGCAACGCCCCTGGCGCGCGGCTGGTATCCGGCCTTCGACGTCACGCCGCCGGAATTCGTCGGCGCCATCGCGACCGGCGAGGGCGTGTTCGCGGCCGATGCGCTGCGCGCCCATTTCGGCTGAGGGAGCTGCGACGACCATGGCCCGCGCGACCAGGCGTATCTGCATCGGTGGCGGCCAGATCTGGACCGGCCAGGATGATCTCGGGCCGGTGCCCGGCGGCGTCCTGGTCGAGGGCGACCGGATCGCCGCGATCCTGGCGCCGCAGGAGGTCGAGGCGGCGGCCGCCAATGCCGATGCCGTGCTCTACGTGCGCGGCGCATTGATCGCGCCGCCGTTCTATGACGGCCATGTCCATTCGAGCTCGACCTTGTTGCGCGGCACGGAAAACGCCTTGCCGCTCGAGCTCTGGTCTTATTACGCCATCAAATATGGCCGCGGCTTTTCCGAACGTTGTGCCAAGGCGGCGATCATGCTCACCGCCGCCGAAATGATCCGCAACGGCATTGCCGGCTATATCGACCACTATCCGCAGGTCGGCTTCCTCCAGACGGCTTTCGAGGCCCACGCCAGGACCGGCATGCGGGTCGGTTTCGCGCCGTTCTTCCAGGATGTCGCCGATCACGATTTCCTCGGTATTCCCTTGCCTCGTGACGTGCTGGCCAATCTGGCGCCGCGCGTCACGCGTACGCCCGATGACGTGCGGGCCTCCTTCGTCGATCTCGCGGCCCTGGCCGGGCGCGGCGACGCGGCGCGTATCAGCCTGTTGCTCGGCCCCAACGGACCGCAGCGCTGTTCGCCCGCCATGATCGCGGTTTGGCGCGCGCTGCAGGACGAACTCGGGCTCGGTGCCCATACCCATCTCCTGGAAACCCTGCCGCAAGCCGCGGCGAGCCGGGCGGCCTGGCCGGGCGGCCTGGTGAGCGAGATGGACCGCCAGGGGCTGCTGACCCGGCGGCTGTCGGTGGCGCATGGCCTCTGGCTGGAGCCGGGCGACCACCGGCTGCTGGCGCGCCGGGGCGTGACCCTGGTGCATAATCCCACCAGCAACCGCATGCTCGGCTCGGGCCAGCTCGATGTGCGGTCCTGTCTCGATGCCGGGCTTGAGCTGGCGCTCGGCAGCGATTGCTCCAATACCGGCGGCCGCCACGATCTGTTCGAGGCGATGCGGTTCGCCGTCATGTCCGGACGCGCGCCGGGCTCGGATCACGCGACCTGGCTCAGGCCGATGGAGGCGTTCCGCGCGGCAACCGCCGGCGGGGCGGCGGCCCTGGGTGTCGACGAGGTCCGAGGGCGGCTGGCGCCAGGCGCCCCGGCCGACCTCATGGTGGTGAATTTTCGCCGCGAGCCGCTGACCGCTGCTCCGCTCTCGATCGACAGCCTGGTGCTGCATGCCGACGCGCGCGCGGTCAGTGCCTTGATGGTGGGCGGAGAATGGCTGATGCGCCATGGCCGCATCGAGAGCTTCGACGAGGACGAGGCGCTCGCCGAGGCCGTGGCCTGCGCCGGCGAATTGCGGGCGCTCGCCGCCGACAAGACCGACCTTGCCAGCCTGCATGCGCCCTATGGCGCTTGGCAAAGGCAGGTCTTCGGCAGGGCATGCGGTTGTCCGGCCTGCGGCACGACAGGGGCGGGCGGATTCAAGGCGGACTGACAGGCAGGAGATGACATGAGCGGCGACACCGGACTGCGCGAGGAACTGATCGAAACCTGCCGGAAGATGAACCGGCTCGGCATCAACAAGGGCACGTCGGGCAATGTCAGCATGCGCCACGGCGACGGCTTCCTGATCTCGCCGACCGGCATCGGCTATGATGCGCTGACGCCCGAACTGATCGTGCAGGTCCGCTGGGACGGCAGTTTCGCCTGCGACGTTCTGCCGTCGAGCGAGTGGCGCCTGCATCGCGATATCCTGGTCGCGCGCGACGACCTCAACGCCGTGGTGCACACCCATTCGACCCATGCCACGGCTCTTGCCATCATGGGGCTGGGCATCCCCGCCATCCACTATTCGATCGCCGCCGCGGGGGGGCCGGATATCCGTTGCGCTGGCTACGCGACCTTCGGCACGCAGGAACTCGCCGATGCCGTGACGGCGGCGATGCAGGGGCGCCGGGCTTGCCTTCTCGCCCATCATGGCGTCGTCGCGGCCCATGTCTCCATGGCCAAGGCGTTGTCGCTCGCCGTCACCGTCGAGGAACTCGCCAAACAATATATTCTTTGCCGCAGCCTGGGCATGCCGCCGGTGCTCGACGATGCCGAGATCATGACGGTCGTCGGCAAATACCAGACTTATGGTCGGCAGCCGGCCGCGGCGCTTGCCTAGCGGGTGACTGCTGACACGTCCTGGCAGCAGCGGGCTGCTAGACGAGCCGCCGGAACGGTCGCTGGGCAGCGACCGACGGAGGATGATGCCATGACGATCAAGGCAAGCTGCCATTGTGGCGCGACCCGCTTCGAACTGGACGAGGCGCCGGCCAGCGTGACGCGCTGCACCTGTTCGTTCTGTTCGAAGCGGGGCGCGCTCTGGGCCTATTACAAGCCGGAGCAGTTCCGCCTGACCACACCAGTCGATCGGGTCGCCACCTATCGCTGGGGTTCCAAGACGATCGCGCATCATTTCTGCGCCACCTGCGGCTGCGGCACTTTTACCGAGACGCCCGACTGGTCGACGGGGACAGCGGATTTCGACAACCCGAAGATCAGCGTCAATACGAGGCTGTTCGACGATTTCGACCTCGACGCCGTGCCGGTCGAGGTCATCGACGGCAAGAACCTCTGGTGACCGCCTGCGGCCTAACCGCGTCGGCGGCGGCGTAAGGACTGGCGCGCCAATGGTGTCGCGATGCGTCCACTGCGTCGCGGCGCGGCCCATGGTGTCGAGCATCTCGGCCTAGATCTTGATCGGTTCAGATCGAAGCGAGCCTCGAAGGGCGGCCGGGCTTTGTGCAAGGCGCTTCAATCTGAGGTAGTCGTGCTCCAAGCACCCCTTTGACCCACGTCGAGCCAGTTAGGCGAATGCCTGGCGGCCGAGGGCCCGGCACCTTTCATGCGCCGGATGGGTTGCTCTGGCTGATCTACACCTCGCAGCGCTCAGGCAATCAGGACACAGCGGTCGTGATGTGCCGGACCTCGGCCGATGACGGGCTCAGCTGGGGGCCGCTCCGCACGCTGATCGACGAGCCAGGCACCTTCGTGCGCCAGCCGCCGGTCTTTCTCGTCAATGGCGATTGGCTGCTGCCGATCTTTCGTTGTCGCGCCGAACCCGGCCGGAAATGGGTCGGCGACGCCGATATCAGCGAGGTGAAGATCTCGTCCGACGGTGGCCGCAGCTTCGTGACCCATAGGGTGCCCGACAGCACGGGTTGCGTGCACATGAACATCGTCGAACCGGATGGCGGCCGGCTCGTCGCCTTTTTCCGGTCGCACTTCGCCGACCATGTCGATCGCAGCGTCTCCGAAGATAGCGGACGAAACTGGAGCGCGCCGCAGCCGACCTCGCTGCCCAACAACAACTCGTCGATCCAGGCGATCCGTCTGCGGGATGGCCGTCTCGCCATGGTCTACAACCATGCGAGCGCGGCCGATGCGACCGACCGGCGCATCTCGCTCTATGACGACATCGAGGACGAGGACGGCCTCGCCGAGGTGGCGGTCGACACACGGCCCGGCGGACGCAGAACCGCCTTCTGGGGTGCGCCGCGCGCGCCGATGAGCCTGGCGGTTTCTTCGGATGAGGGCCTGACCTGGCCGGTCCGCCACGACCTGGAGACCGGCAGCGGCTATTGCATGACCAACAATTCACGCGAGAAGCTGAACCGCGAACTGTCCTATCCCTCGATCCGGCAGACGGAGGACGGCCGCATCCATGTCGCCTATACGCATTTCAGCCAGGCGATCAAATATGTCTCGCTTCCCGCGTTGCCCTGATATCGCGCGTTCCGTACAGCGCATGGCATGACCTCAGGCGAATTCTGCGTAACGCCTGGCCTGACCGACCCGCAACAAGCCAGGGCAGGCGGCCTGATGCGCAAAGGCGGACTGGCCGTGCGCGCCAGGGGATTGCCCGGTCGCCGGTGACGGCCAATGCTGGCGCGGGAGCCATTGCCGGGAAAGATCCAGACATGACCATGCTGAACGATCATTGCGCCGTGGAGCGGCCTGGCCAGGGGGTGGTCAGGCTCACCATCAGCAATGCCGGCAAGGCGAATATTCTCGGCAGCCCGGTCATCGCGGCGCTGACGGCTGGCCTCGCCGAACTGGCCGGCGAGAGCGATCTCAGGGCCTTGATCCTGACCGGCAGAGGCGGGACGAGCTTCATCGGCGGCGCCGACATCAAGGAAATGGCCGGGCTCGATCCGGCATCGGCCGAACGCTTCATCACGGGCTTGCGTGATCTCTGCGAGGCGGTCAGGCGGTTTCCCGCGCCGGTCGCGGCGCGGATCGGCGGCTGGTGCCTGGGCGGCGGCCTCGAGCTTGCCATGGCTTGCGACATGCGCATCGCCGTCGAGACGGCCCGCTTCGCCATGCCGGAGGTCAAGGTCGGCATTCCCTCGGTGATCCATGCCGCCTTGATGCCGCGGCTGATCGGCGCGGGCAGGGCGCGCTGGCTTATCCTCACCGGCGCCACCATCGACGCCAGGACCGCGCTCGATTGGGGCTTGGTGGATGAGGTGACGTCATCAGACGATCTGGATGCGGCAGTGGACCGCGCGCTGGCGCCGATTCTCGCCTGCGGGCCGGAAGCGATCCGCGCACAAAAAGCGCTGCTGCGTGATTTCGAGGAATTGCCGCTCAGCCAGGCGATCGCCGCCAGCATTCCGGTTTTCGGTCGGGCTTTCGCTACCGGTGAACCACAGGCGCATATGCAGGCTTTCTTGGCGCGCAAGCGTTGAATGCGGTGCGCGAATCTTGAACGTCGCGTAAATTTTGTAACCAAATTCATACTTTGCGCGAAGTGAGACGTCGCCCTGCGCTGAGTGCGACGACAGCCGCTCTTGATGGATGCACAGCTTACGGTTGGTGAGACAGCGCCCTGGTGCGCCGTCCCCGGCCGTCAGGTCGGGCCACGTGCAGTGTCGAGAGGTCGCGATGAGTCGGGTTGAAGCTCCTGTCAGGCTGTTCAGCGGACCGCTTGCAACGGTCCTGCTCGCCTCCACTGCGCTGATCAGCGCTTCCTCGGCCTATGGCCAGGCTTTGCCGACCGGCGGCACGGTGGCCTCGGGCGGGGTGACCATCGCGACGCCTTCCGCGAC
>BFBZ01001199.1_pt1 | contig 18351 bp, 18 predicted proteins | sample 1888401 | NCBI WGS metagenome assembly BFBZ01 (sample SAMD00112614, study PRJDB3348) | symbiont metagenome | host: Chara braunii | reverse complement strand
CACGAAGTCTCGTGACATCCTCTCGCAGGGCGGTCGCGAAGGCCGAGAACTCCTGACCCAGCGTCATCGGTACGGCGTCCTGCAGCTGCGTTCGGCCGAGTTTCACGACAGGTGCAAAGGCCGCGGCCCGTTCTTCGAATGACCGCACCAGCGACAGCAGCGCGGCCTCCAGATCCCCGTGGGCCAATATCAATGAAAGACGCACGGCCGTCGGATAGACATCGTTCGTCGACTGCGAGCAATTGACGTCGTCATTGGGATGCACCGGCTCTTTGTGGCCGCGTTTGCTGCCCAGGAGCTCATTCGCGAGGCTCGCGATTACCTCATTGGCGTTCATGTTCAGGGATGTTCCTGCGCCGCCCTGGATGGCATCCAGGGGAAAGGCATGGTGGTGACGACCACCGATGATTTCGTCACACGCAGCGCTGATGGCCAGGCGTTTTTTCGTCGACAGAACCCCAACTTGCGCGTTGGCGTGGGCGGCTGCCTTTTTCGTCATCGCCAGTGCAACGAGCAAGTGGGGGAAGCGGCTGAGTTCCAATCCGGAAATGCGAAAGTTCTTGCGCGCGCGCTGCGTCTGCGCACCCCACAATGCATCGACCGGAACGTCGACAAATCCCAAGCTGTCATGTTCGCGACGAAACGATTCATCCATCTGGCCACCCCAAGCGTGCCCGAAAACCGTCCCGGACACCCACGAGTCAGGCTAGGAAGTCTCGCTGGCGGAAACCAATCGCAAATCGCTAAGCCCAGGAACGGCGAATACGATGCGATGACCAGCGCCGGCGGGGGTTCACTCCATTTCCCAATCCAGCGCCTCGGAATTCAGGGGGATCCCTCGGCCGCCAAGCCAGCTAGACATGGCGCGTCTTCACTGCCTTATCGCCAGGGCAGCATCCCCGGCAATTCACCGGTCGAAATCAACGCCCGGCAGTGATCTTCGAAACACTCCGTCGCCCGCGTCTTGCGCAAGCCCTTGAGGCTGGCGATACCCAGCACCATGGGAGGATGGTCTCCGCCAAGCCGAACATAGGCGAGCTTCTTCCCATTGACCGCATGCAGGTTCATGGGGCGCGACGTCATCAGCGAGTAACCAAAACCGCAAGCGACGAAACTGCGCACGGTCTCGGGATACTCGGAACTGGCCACGGTGTTCGGCACAAGTCCCTCGGACATGAACAACGAAAGGAAATATTCCCTGCTAAGCGGCATGTCCAACAGGATAAAGGGTTTCTCGGCCAGATCGGAGAGCGCGATCGAATGCCGGCCGGCGAGAGGGTCGTCCGCTGCCAGCAAGATGTAGGTCGGCAGCTCTGCCAGAGGCTCAAAGCTGATGTCGTCGGTGAGGTGAATGGCATAGGTCAACGCCAGATTGATTTCGGCGTGACGCAGCTTGGCGATCAGAGCGGCTTCGTCATCCTCCGAAACCCTTAGCTTGACCGCAGGATACTGCGCGAGAAACGCCTTGCACAATTCAGGTATGAGCATTGGCGCGAAGGTTCGAAATGATCCGACATGAAGGGGGCCGGACACCGACTTGGCCACTTCATCGGCAATGCCGTGGAGCTCCTCTGCCTGCTGCAGCAGCGCCTTGGCCGCATGCAAGAGCCTTTGACCCGCCGGGGTCAGCGACAAGCCCTGAGCGTGGTGGCGAACGAAGAGCTGCAGGCCGAATTCGGCCTCCAGCTGCGATATCGCGGCAGAAATCGACGGTTGCGAGATATTGATGCGTTCCGACGCCAGGGTGACACCCCCAACTTCGCCGGCAGCCACGAAATAGGCGAGCTGCCTGAGCGTGAAGCGCATCGAGAAACTACGCGGATCCAGGTCGTTCACGAGACCCTGCGCCAAGCTTGGATTCAACCCAGTTCCTCGCTGCGTTCGGACGATTGCATCGGGAACCGCCCGGACGATGGATGCTGCATTTTTGGGTGTCAAGTTATATCACCGTCTACTCGTCGCCGGGAACTCCGTAGGAAGGGGCAGCCGACGGGTTTATTCCGCGCGCGACATAGGCGTCCATCTGCGGCTCCCACAATTCCCAAAGCCGCCGAAGCTCGCCGATCGGATCGGTTTCGTGCCAGTCCACGCGCAGATCCGCCACCGGCCAGGCCACTTCCCTGACCAGAAGCATACCGATCGAATGAACCGGCCCCTCCTCGCCTCCCGCCGCCTGGGCAGCGGTCATAGCGGCGATCAATCTGGCGCCGAGCGACGTCCCGGCCGCGCCCAGGAATGCCTCGACCATCCGCTCCGGAACCGCTGGACTTGAGAGCAGGTTTCCAGCGGCAACAACGTCTTGCGCGACGACGGTTCGGTGCGTGCCCAGCGTGTTCTTGCCGGAAAACGCTGCCCCATTCCCGTCCCGGTCCACCAAGGCGAGCTGCCGATAGTCGAGGAACTTCGCCTCGGCCCTTATCCGCTCCAACGCCTCCTGTGCGTTAAGGCCCGAAGCCATCAGATCAAGGCCGCGCGGCCCCAATGTCGGATCGGTGATGTTCTGTGTCGCCACCACCCCGACGCCCGCCCGTGCGTGCGCGCAACGTGCCGCAACACAGGGGCTGGAGGACGAAACGGCGATTCCAAACATTCCGCTCGTTGCGCAACGCGCTGAAATTGAAAAGGTCACTCGTCGCTCCCCTTCAAGCGGGATCGGGGATCATGGCGGTCACCTCGATCTCGACGACCCATTCCGGCCGCGCGAGCGCGGGAACAACAAGGCCTGTCGAGCAGGGGTGGACGCCTTTCAGCCATTTGCCCATCTCCTGATAGACTGCTTCCCGATAGCGGATGTCGGTCAGGTAGACGACGATGCGGCAGATATGAGCCAGTTCGCTCCCTGCTTCCTCAAGCAGCATCTTGATGTTCTGCATCGTTTTTTCGGTCTGCGCGCCGGGATCGCCGACGTGCAGGCATTCCCGCGTGTCGAGATCCTGGGAGACCTGCCCGCGCAGGAAAACCATGGTGCCGCGTGCGACGACGCCTTGCGACAGATCATTGTCAAGCTTCTGCTCGGGGTAGGTCGTGCGCGTGTTGAAGGGGCGGAGGCGTTTGTGGATCATGATGACAACTCTTTTTCAGGAAATAAAAAAGCCTCGCGCCAACGAGATGGGACGTCGGCGCGAGGCGCGGGAGGAAGCTAGCTGGCTGCTGCCGACAGTTTCGATGGGCCGTAGACACGGTCCGACAGATCCGCGGCCTCTTTGGTGAAACGCAGCGGTTCGTTCCAGTCGAAATTGTTGTAGACGGCCGCGAGATGCGCAAAGGGCGGCGCCTGCGCGAACAACTGGAAGGTCAACCGGTGTCCGGCATAGTCGGAATTAAGCAGATCGCGGGCGAACGCGAGGAGCTTGCGGCGATCCTCCGCCTGCCAGTTATCGTTCAAGGTATAGAATTTCTGTAGCCAGGGCCCGGCCTCCGGATCGCGGAAACTGGCGGCATCGGGCGTGACGCAGATTTGGCCGCCGCAGAGTTCGCGCGCGATATGCATCATGAGATGAAGCTGCGAGCAGGCTAAAACGCGCCCAGTCATCAGGAGCGACTGGTTCGGCATCATCAACCCCGCCGGGCTTCGTTCCGCCTCGGAAATAGCGGCCGTCAGGTGGGCGTTGATGCCCTCCCGATAGCAGGCAAGTGTGGCGAGTTTCTCCTGCACCGCCTGCTGCTTTTCCAGGCCTGTCTGACGCACGTTCCAGAGGGCGGCGCCAATCATCATGTCGGCAAGCTTCAGATTACGCTGGACGAAGGCGAAGGCCGAATAGCGATGCAATGTGGAGCGTATGAACTGGGCCGCCTTGGTGTACTGATAGAACAGGACATTTTCCCAGGGGATCAACACGTTGTCATAGATGACGAGCGCATCGATCTCATCGACGCGATTGGACAACGGATAGTCCTCCGCCGGCGCCCGCCCGGCAAATCCGGTGCGGGTGATGAAACGAAGGTTGGGCGACGAGAAATCGCAGATGAAGCCGACCGCGTAGTCGGACAGCTTCTCGTCACCCCAGTTGGCGATCGTCGGCTTCGTAAAAGCCTGGTTGGCGTAGGCGGCTGCTGTTTCGTATTTGGCCCCGCGAACAATGATGCCGGCATCCGTTTCCTTGACGACATGCAGCAACATGTCGGGATCCTGGTCCTGCGGCCGTTTCGACCGATCCCCCTTTGGATCGGTGTTGGCGGAGACGTGGAACGGATCATTCCTCAGAACGGTATTGATATGGCGCTCGATGTTGGCGCCGAACCTGGGGTCGACCTCATTGAGCATTTCGCGGCCGTCGAACAGCGACCACATCTCGCCGACTGTCTCGTCACCCACGCGGGTGACGACGCCCCTCACCTCTTCAAGCACTGCGTCGGTCGAGCGACGCTTGTCGAGCCAATCCTGTTTTGTGTAAGGCAGCTTCAAACCGGTGGCAAATCTCTCACCGCCCTCTTCATACGTCATCGTGGCGCTGTGCCGGGGCTCATGGGCCATGTCGTAGATACGCGCGCGCACATCGACGATCGGCTTGAACATCGGATGGGTAGTAACGTCTTTGACCCGCTCGCCATTGACCCACACGCGTCGGCCGTCGCGGATGGAATCCCGGTATTGGTTGCCGGTTCTGATCATTGGAATGCCTTCCCTTCAGGACTTCATGTGTTCGCGCTGGCCGCGCTGGTTGCTCGCTGGCAAGGTGGCCGGGTGGCAATACGCCCGCCGACAATGAGCCAGCGGGGCTCTCTGGGTGGCGGTCACGTCCACCACGCGGCCAACAAAAATGGTGTGGGTTCCGACATCGTGAGTGCTGTGCACGACGCAGTCGAAGGTGCTTGCCGCATCGGGCAGACGCGCGGCGCCGGTGGCGGCAGGTTGCCATTCGGCACAGCTGAAATCGAAAGCCTGCCCCTCGCGTGGGTGACCCGCGAACACGTCGGAGATGCTGTCCTGGTGCGCGGCGAGAAGATTGACGCAGAACACCCCGTTCGTGCCGATTGCGTCACGGGCCGGACTGCGACGGTTGACACAGACCAGCAGCATCGGCGGATCGGCCGACACCGACGCCATCGCACTGACGGTAACGCCGAACAATCCGGCTGCCCCATCGGTGGTGATGACGTTGACACTCGTCACCGCGCCGCTCATTGCGGATACGAAGGCCGCGCGGTCGACGTTCCCAAATCTTGGCTCGAGGGCAGCCAAGGCCGATGCGGCAGTACCAGATTGTTGAAGTGTCGACATTTTTCGGTCTTTCGACTGTCCATCGAGGATGTTCGAGGAGCAAAATATCGCGATAAAAATCTCATCTGTATAATAGAACTTAAGTATCCGTTGGCTCAGCATTCCTGATCCAGACGGCTACCGAAGATCAGCTTTCTCTAAAATGCCGGATGATCGCTTCGACCGCGAACTCGTATCCAGCAGCCCCCAGCCCGATCAGGCACCCTGTGACGGCATGTGAGATGTACGAATGGCGGCGTATCGCTTCCCGTTTGAAGACGTTGCTGACATGGACCTGGAAACTGGGGCCCTCAAAGCTGGCCAAGACGTCCATCAAGCCAGTGGAAGTATAGGAGAGGCTGCCGCTATTGATGATCAAGCCGTCAGCTTCGCTTCGCGCGTCGTGGACCCGGTCGATAAGGGTGCCCTCGCTGCTCGACTGGCGAAACCGCACGGAAGCGCCGCACTGTCTCGCCCGGTCGCGGCATAGGCCTTCGATGTCCGAAAGGGTGAGTCCGGCCGTATGGCCCGCCGGGATCCAGCCCGTGGAGATTGGTGTTTGGGCCGTTCAGGACATCAATCTTCAGCGCGTCCGGCATCCTCGGGTGCGAGCGCTATTTTCTCGAGCGGGCAAGGAAGTCGATGAAGAAGCAGGGTTGCATCGCCGAGGAAAAATGCGGTGCCCCCTGGAGCGAGAGCCGAACATTCTCTCGCGAGTTGATGACAAGCCGGCCAGACAGTGACGGTGTCGTCTCGCCGAACCGCCTCAGGGCCACCTCGTACCGGCCGGGTTCGGGCAGCAACAAGGTCGCGGGCCATTCAATCGTCAGTTCGCCCGATCGCCGCATCGGCTCTGCCGGCAAGTCGACCTCGACACTCCAGGCGTAGCCGAGCAGTGCGTTCGCACCTTCGATATTGCCAGCCAACAGAAGATCGCGGATCAGGGTCGATGAACACCGCACATCACCCCATTCGATCTCGTCGACGGCGGTCACCGAAAATCCGCAGGTCCGGCCCATGCGTTGCAACAGATCCACGTCGCCACGACGCCGCGCCCCGAAACGGAAGCCGCGCCCGACAACCAAATGTGAAACGCCAAGCCCGCCGACGAGAATGCCCTCGACGAACTGCTCCGGCTCCTGGCCGGCGAAGCCGTGGTCGAAACGCGGGCTGTACAGGAAGGCGATGCCGAAACGCGAAAATGTTTCCAGTTTCGCAGCGACGGTGGTGAGCCGGAATGCACCCGATTGCGGGGCGAACAGTTGCCTTGGATGTGGCTCCACCGACATGGCGCCAACAGGTCGGAAACCAGCCTGCCCTATGGCTGCCTCGAGCAACGCTTGATGACCGCGATGGAACCCGTCGAAATTGCCGAGAAGCATGACACTCCCCTGCAACGCTTCCGGTGCAGCGGCCGCATCCGTGATCAGCCGCAAGGGGCGCCACGGAGACTGCAAGTACATTTCAGCGGCCTCTTCCCGAAAGGCGGTTCGCGACAAAGCCAGGTCGCTCATGGGACCATAGCCATCGGCTAACCGCACGGCGCAAACATTCCGAGGTTCGTGAAACTGTTCCATGACCCGAGCCTAGGCCACATCCGCGCCTCAGCAAAATAACGAAGTGGAGGCATTAGCATCGGGATTCTCGATCCAGCTGGAGATCAGTCCTCGGGCTCGATCACTGCGATCAGGCAGGCGCCTCCCGAAAGGACCTCCATCTCGGCATGGACGCCGGGCTGCATGATCAGAGTCTGGCCAGGGCCAACGTGGTGTCCCGCGACCGTGCAGCCGGCGCCCATCGCATAGACCACGCCGAMCCCCCTGCCGGCCCCTTCCAATGTCTGCCTGGCATTGCCGCGGATTGCGGTGACCACGTTGCGCCAACGCCCCCGCCGCGTCATCACATTCAAGACCTGCGTATGGCCCGCCGGAAGACGAGAGGTCGGCATGAGCGCGCTGTCGAACCGATATGGAGCCAAGTGTTCCAGCGCGACTTCGCTGCCATCGGCGAAACACAGAACCAACGGATTCTCTCCAAGTCGCGTAATGGCGCGATCGATGCCCGGAAAGGCGGAGAATGGGGCCGGGTCGACAATCGAGGCACGGCTGATTCGAACGTCAAAATCGTCATGCGACGCCCCCTCCGGCAACATCAGCACGTCCTCGGTGACGCCACGGCCGTTTTTCCACGCAGTCCTGCGATAGGCCTCTTCCGGCAAGATCTTGAACATTTGAAAACCCACGGAGTTGGAATCAGAAATCAGCTGCCTCGCGACTGGAAGTGTGCTCACAGGGCGAGGCTGGGGTCCCGGATTTGTCACTCAGAAGATATGACAATCGGCAGGAAGGATGGGTCCGAGGACGATCCGGTGGGCCCGGTATGGGCGCGAACCCAGCCGCTGTCAGCCGACCGCGGCCGGGTCCCATCGCATGCGTGTGTTGGCGACGATGCGGGGCGGCAACCGACCGGCTGCCGCCCCGCGCCGGCCTTCAATGATCGGCCCAAGCGCCGTTCTTGACTTCCTTGATCTCGATCTCGACGGGAATCTGCGTTTGCCCGCTGCTGTCGAAAGTCGTCGCCCCAAGAACGCCGTCGTAATTGATGCTGCGTACGGCGTCGGCGAGTGCCTTCTTGTCCTGGATCCCCTTATCCTTGACCACGGCCAGCAGGATGTTTGTCGCATCGAATGCATACTTCGTGTAGGGGCTCTCGGGGTCGGCGAATTTGCGTGCCGCGTAATCCTTGTCGAGCTGATCAATTTTCGAATTACTCTGCGCCTTGGGATAGCTCACCATTGTGCCATTTGCGGCGTCGCCGGCGATCTTGACGAACTCCGGATCATAGAAGCCGGAAATTCCGATCATGGGCGCCTTCAGCCCGATCTCCACCATCTGCTTTCGCAAGATCCCCGCCTCGGTGATGACGCCACCAAAATACACGGCGTCAGGTGACAGTCCCTTGATGCGCGTCAGAATGGCCCGGAAATCCGTGGTGCCTACGGGCGCCGCTTCGGAGGCGACGATATCGCCGCCTTTGTCCTTGAAGAATTGCGTAAACCATTTGGCGTTGCCCTGCCCGTAGTCGGTAGTATCAGAGACAATCGCAATTTTCTTGGCCTTCAGATCCCCGGCGGCCCATGCTGCCAGAGGCTTGTTCTCGTTGACCAGTGTCGGCGTGACCCGCGTCACAAACGGCAGGTTCATCTCGGTAATCTTGGGGCTGATTGCCCCCCAGACGATGAACGGCATCTGATAGCGGTCAAACAGCGGGATCGTTGCCAGCGCCACCGAGCTGTTCCAATGGCCGATCGCGCCGACAACCTGCGGGTCGTTCACAAGCTTCAGCGCGGCCGACACCCCCGTCTGGGGATCAGCGGCGTCGTCAAGCACCACTGGCTCCACCTCGAAAGGAAAACCATTTGCATTGGCCTGCTCGATGGCGAGCAGGAACCCGTTTTCGGCGCCGATCCCCTGGGGAGCATTGCCGCCACTTATCGGCCCCAGAAAGCCAAGTTTGATCGTGTCTTTTGCATTGGCCGGCTGGCCGAGGCCGACGGTAATCGCGGCCACTGCCGCTGTTGCCAAACTCATGCGCCATATCGCAGTGAGCGTGCTGGAAAGTCGATTCCCCATTGATTTCTCCTCATTATCGCCTGCGGAAGCGCGGCGTCTTAGCGCCTGGTTACTGTCGGCGCTGAGCAAGATTGCATTGAGGCTAAGGCGCATAAAATTCGTTTTTCCTGATCTAGAGATGCGGAAATTGCGCGGCTCAGTTCTCTTGCAATTGAACGCGATAATCTGCGATCCCGGCATTCTGGAAATGTTCGGATGCCTCGGTTCGCCTGGGCAGCTGAGCTAAACGGAGTGGGAAACCATGGGCGCCGAACTGCTGCAGCAGGGGTTAAACTGGATAACGCTGGGCTGCATCTACACCTTGATCGCCGTTGGCTTCAGCCTGCTGTTCGGCGTTCTGAAAGTCATTCATTTTTCTCATGGAGATGTCGCGCTCGTCGCGCCATTCGTTGCACTGGCAGCGCTTCAAGCCATGATGGGTTCACTATCGGGCAGCAGCGGCGGATTCACCCTGTTAGTCGCCTGTGCGATCGCCGTCCTGGCCATCGGCGCCCTCGGGGTCTTCCTGGATTGGCTGGTGATCGGCCGCTTCCGCGACGCCCCGGCCATGATGGCGCTGGTCGCCACCGTGGCGCTCGGCATTGTCCTGCGTGAGGCCGTCCGGCACTTGTTCCCGAATGGCAGCAATCCTCAGCCATTCCCGTTGCTCGTCGACGCAAGCGTCACCGTGCCGGGTGTCGGGGCCGTCCCGGCGTTCAATATCCTGGTGATCGCGACCTCGGTGGCGGTCATCGTTCTGCTCTTCCTTCTGCTGCATCGGACGTCCATCGGGATCCGTATCCGGGCGGTGTCGCAGGATCAGCAAACGGCGCGGTTGCTGGCCATAAGCCCGAGCCGCGTGTTTCGTTCTACTTTTTTCATCGCTTCGGCGATCGGTGGCGTCGGCGGCCTGTTCTATTCCAGCTATGCGGGCGTGGCCCGCTTCGACTTTGGCATCCAGGCCGGCCTTATCGGCTTTTCCGCTGCGGTCGTCGGTGGGCTTGGAAGCATGCCGGGCGCTATCCTCGGGAGCGTTCTGATCGCGGGATTGGATACACTTGTCCAGGCGGCCGTCCCGAACGGAGCTGCATTTCGGCTCGTTTTCGCCTTCGCTCTCGTGATCGTCGTGCTTGTCTTCAAGCCGTCCGGCTTGTTGGGCCGTGTATTTGTCGAAAAGGTTTGAGGCGATGAGCGCCATGGTTTTCTCGTCAAGCGATCGATCCTTCCCCATCCGGGACGCTGTGACAGTCATCGGGGTGGAGTTGTTGGCTGCGGCAGTGCTCCGACAATTTCTGCTCTCGGACGACTGGCGGATCATCGCGGGTTTGCTCGCGCTGTTTGCCGCCTGCCTTCTGTTCATGCAGCAGCGCGGTGACGTCGAAGATCGGATCGTCAGCAGTTTTGCGCGCTCGCGTGGTTTGGCGACTTGCCTCGGCATTGCCTTGGTGGCGCTGTTCCCCTTCGTGCTGGCCGGCAATACCTACGCGCTACATCTGCTGATCGTGGGGCAGCTCTATGCCGTTCTGGCGCTGGCGCTCAACTTCCAGCTCGGAAGCGCCAATATACCGAATTTTGCCACCGGGGCTTCGTATGGTATCGGCGCCTACGCCTCCGCCCTGTTGGCAATCAATTTCGGCATAAGCTTCTGGCTCGCCCTGCCCGCGGCCGCAATTGTCGCGACGGCATTCGGTTTCCTGCTCGGCCTGCCTTCAATGCGTGCCAGGGAAAGCTATCTGGCGCTGGTCACGATCGCATTCGGCGTTGTCATCCAGCAATTGCTCAACAATTTCGATTGGACGGGAGGGCCCAATGGACTGGTCGGCATCCCTGTGCCCAGCCTGTTTGGCCATTCCTTTGGATCGCCCATCATCATCTTCGGCTTTTCACTCCCCAGCCAGGCGAACTTCTACTATCTGTCGGCGATCCTGGTCGGCATCAGCATCGTGTCGTCACAGCGCTTGCATGGGTCGCGCGTCGGGTTGGCCTGGAACGCCTTGAGGGCGGACGAATTGGCCGCACGCTGCCAGGGCATCAATGTGACCTGGTACAAGGTCCTTGCCTTCGCGGTCGACGCGTTTCTCGCCGCGTTCGCCGGTACGATCTACGCGTTCTATGTCGGCTTCATATCACCGGACAATTTCACCTTCCTCGTCTCCGTGACCATCATGACGATGGTTATCGTCGGCGGGATGGATAACACGTTGGGTGTCATCGTCGGCGCCATGATGCTGACGCTGCTCCCAGAGAAACTGCGGGCCTTTTCGGACTACCGCATCATGTTCTTCGGCATCGTGGTCATCTTGTTCCTGATGATCCGTCCTCAGGGGCTCTTCCCGCAGAGGATTCGCCGCTATGGAGGTGGATCATGAGCAATTCTCCTGTCTTGCGCGGCGAAGGGCTGACCATGCGTTTCGGCGGCCTGGTGGCCATAGATTCAGTGGATTTTTCGCTGCTGCCCGGAGAAATACTCGGCATCATCGGCCCTAACGGCGCAGGCAAGTCGACCCTGTTCAACGTCATTTCCGGCCTCTACCGGGCCAGCGCCGGCAAGGTGTTTCTGGGTGAGCGCCTGCTCAACCGGCAGGCGGCACACGCCGTCACCCGCTTCGGCATTGCCCGGACGTTTCAGTCCAGCCGCCTGTTTTCTGATCTCAGCGTTCTCGACAATGTCATCATCGGCATGCACACCCGGCTGCGGAGCGGCGTGCTCGATGCGCTGCTGCGGCCATCGAAGGCGCGGGCAGAGCTGCTTATGGCGGCAGAGCGCGCGAGCGAACTCCTGGCGGCGGKCTCGACCGGKTTGCATGCTCAACGATACCGGCCGGCAGCCGAATTGGCGCAGGCCGACAGGCGACGGCTGGAGATCGCGCGGGCCCTTGCCTCCGATCCCAAGGTGCTCATGCTCGACGAGCCGTCGTCGGGCATGGACGATCGGGACACCGACGCCCTCATGGCCGACATCCGCGCGATTTCGGCCCAGCGACCTGACCTGTCGATGATGATCATCGAGCATGACATGCGGCTGGTGGCGCAATTGCCGCATCGCGTCATGGTCATCGATTACGGTCGAAAGATCGCCGACGGCCAGTTTGCCGATATCCGATTGATCCCGCGTGTGCAGGAAGCCTACCTGGGACGGAGAGCCTCCGATGCTTGAGCTCTGTTCAGTCAGCACGAACTACGGTGTCGTGGCCATGCTGCGGGACTACTCCCTTCATGTTCAAGCCGGCGAACTGGTTTGCGTTCTCGGTCCCAATGGTGCCGGCAAGACAACGACCTTCCTTGCCATCGCCGGCCTTCTGCCGCTGGCGAAGGGCCGGATCGTCATCGCCGGCCAGGACCTGGCAACCATCAAGACGGAATCCCTGGCAGGACGGGGCATCGGCTTCGTACCTGAAGGGCGCCGCCTGTTCCCGGAATTGACTGTCCGGGACAACATTTGGCTCGGTTTCGACGCAGCACGCAGCACAGCCAGGTTCGACGAGCGTCTCGATGCGATGGCAGTCCTGTTCCCCCGGATCAAGGAACGCATCCGCCAGCCCGCCGGAACCCTTTCGGGCGGCGAGCAGGCAATGGTGGCCTTGGCGCGGGCTCTGGTAGCCGAGCCGAAGCTGGTGGTGATGGACGAACCGTCACTCGGCTTGTCGCCCAAGCTGATCGACGAATATTTTGACATCGTCGCGGAGATCAATCGTCAAGGCACAACGGTGCTGCTGATCGAGCAGAACGCCGAGAGGGCTCTGTCGATCGCTCATCGCGGGTATCTGGTGGTGAAAGGCCGGATTTCAGCGACCGGCACAGCTCAGGAGCTTCTGGAGAACGACGTGGTCCGCAAGCTCTACCTCTGAGCCGCTATGACCCGGCCTTATGAAGTGATGCAACCCCTGCCCCAGGATGCTTCCATGCCCGGAGCAGCGGCCGAGACAAGGATGTCAGCGCGTGATTGTCATGCGCCCGGCGAGGCTAAATCTCGATCCAGGGTGCAGAAGCCGCACGCTGGTCGCGATTATCCCCCGCGACCAGGTGCGCCGGCGCAGCAGGAGGATCGGATCGCCAGGCTGCATCTCCAGGAACTCGCGGGCGGTTTCGTCGCCAGGTATGGCCTGGATAATGTGCTCGACTTCCTCGAGCGGCCCAGCGGCCATGAGATGTTCATTCGGGGTAATTCGCGAAAAGTCCTGATCGAGATAGTCCACCGAAAAGCGGGGATTGACGTATCTGTCCTCGACCTGCAGCGGCCGTCCATTTTCTCTGTGGACCAGGAGGGAATGAAACACCGTGGAACCGGGCGGTAGATTGAGCTCGGTGGCAAGCGCAAGGTCGCAATTGATGGCCTCGAGCTTGTGCACATCCGTCGTGTGGGTGTTTCCGCGAGCTTCTATTTCAGCGTGTATGTTGCGAAGCTCCATAAAGGTGGACTGCCTGCCGCGAGCCGCAACAAACGTTCCAGCACCTTGTTTGCGCACCAGGACACCCTCGGCGGCGAGATCCCGCAAGGCTATGTAAACCGTCATGCGGGAAATGCCGAACTGTTCGACCAGCTGGGCCTCCGAAGGTATCTGGAAGCCCTCCGGCCATTCGCCCGACTCGATTTTCCCCAGAACGTGATTGCGGACCTGCTGGCCGAGTGAAAGCCCGATGGCATCGGCTCCCACCGGCGTCGAATGACGAGGGCGCATCCGCTTGTTGATGTTCATGATCGGTTATCCATTAGTGGCCGGTGCCACCCCATTGTACCCACTAACATACATTTCGAATGGTCTAGCGGATAGCCGATGCCTTCATGGCAGGGCACCGAACAATTGTCGCTCCGGCCGGCCACAACCTCGAATTCACAATGTCAAACCAGCACCTTGGCCAAGAAGGCCTGTGTCTGCGGATGCGATGGATTGCCCAGCACGTCCGCAGGCTTGCCCTGCTCGACGATCTCGCCGCCAGCCATGAAGACAACCCTGTCGGCAACCTCACGGGCAAAAGCGATCTCATGGGTCACGACCACCATGGTCATGCCGCTTTCCGCGAGATCGCGCATCACGTCCAGAACGTCGGAAACCAGTTCGGGGTCCAGGGCGCTTGTGGGCTCATCGAAAAGGATCAGTTTGGGCCGCATGGCCAGCGCTCGCGCGATCGCCACCCGCTGTTGCTGGCCGCCTGACAGTTGCCGGGGATAGGCGTTGACCTTCTCGGACAGGCCCACGCGCCGCAGAATGCCGTAGGCGCGCTCCTTGACTTCCTCGCGGCTCTCCCGCTTGACGCCGACCGGGCCCTCGATGACGTTCTGGAGGACCGTCATATGGGGGAACAGATTGAAGTGCTGGAACACCATGCCGATATGGATGCGCTGGCGAGCGATTTCATGTTCATGCATCTCCTGGAGGTAGCCGCCGCGGTCTTTGTAGCCGATCAGCTCGCCATCGACCCGGATACGGCCGAAATCGATCCTCTCCAGGTGATTGATGCATCGAAGAAATGTGCTTTTGCCTGATCCCGACTGCCCAAGCAGGCACATGACCTCGCCATACGGCAGCGACAGATCAATTCCCTTGAGAACTTCGAGGGCGCCGAAGGATTTGCGCACACCCGTCGCCTGCATCATGATCCGGGCTGCTGGTGCCGGTGCATGCAAGGTCATGGCGCGCTCCTTTTCTGTACGGGCCTGATCGCGCCATTCTGAGCCCATATGCCAAAAAAGCGGCGAACGCTTTGCAGGGGCGTCAAGGGCAGGTTTCGACTGCCGCCGCGAGCGAAATAGCGCTCGATGTAGTACTGGATCACGCTCAGGACCGAGACGATGATCAGATACCAGATCACCGCGACGAGAAGCAGCGGGATCGTCTCGAAGGTGCGCGTGTAGATGGTCTGGGCGGCGAACAGCAGTTCCGGCACGGCAATGATGCTGACCAGCGCGGACATCTTCAGCATGTTGATGGTGTCGTTGCCCAGCGGGGGAATGATGACCCGCATCGCCTGCGGCAGCACGACACGCCTCAACAGCCGACCACGCGACATTCCGATGGACTGCGCCGCTTCGGTCTGGCCATGGTCGATCGAGATGATACCGGCGCGAATGATCTCCGCGCTATAGGCAGCTTCATTCAATCCAAGCCCGAGCAGCGCCGCCAGATAGGGCGTGATGAGGACGTTGGCGTCGAGGGCCACGAAATCAGGGCCGGTAAAGGGTATTCCCAGGGTGATGTCGGGGAAAAGTGCCGACAGATTGTACCAGAGCAGCAACTGGACAAGCAGGGGCGATCCCCGGAAGAACCACACAAACAGCCACGATGCGCTTGACAGGATGGGATTGGGAGACAGCCGCATGACTGCAAGCATGACCCCGAGGGCAACCCCGGACACCATGGCGATGGCCGTCAGTTCCAGGGTGCGCCGCACTCCGAGCAGGATGGTATCCGAGGTGAAGTACTGGCCGACGATCGACCACTCAAACCGGGGGTTGGTGAATAGTGTATGCACCAGCATTGCGACCAGCAGCGCGACGAACGCCGTCGCCACCCAGCGTCCTGGGTGGCGTGCCGGCTTGATCATCATCTCGATCGTATGATCGACATTCTGTCCTTCGGGGTTGGTCTCTTTGATTGACATAGCGGCGAACTCCGAAAGCTCTGTCTGCTAGATGCTGTCAGCGGATTTCTTAAAGGCCTTTTCCGTCATTGATCGTTGCCTCTTTGACGGCGCCGACCTTCTGGCCCCACTTGTCCAGGATCTTGCCGTAGGTGCCTTCTTCGATCAGAGCCTTGAGGGCGCCCTGGAGGGCGGCTGCCAGCTCATGGGAGTCCTTGGGCAAAACAATCCCGTATGGCCGCGGCGCGTAGGAAGCATCCGGCACCTCGAACTCACCCTTGTGCTGTTGCGAGATGTAGGCGCCGGCGGAGGTGTCAATCATCGCGACGTCGACCCGCCCTGCCTGCAAGGCCAGAACAATCTTGCTGGTGCCGGGAAGAACCTTCGCGTTGACTTCCGCCTTGCCCGCCTTGACGCAGTCCTCTGACGCCTTCCTGGCGTCATCGATTTCCGTGGTGCCCTTGTCGATGGCCACGGTCACCCCGCAGATGTCGCCAAGGGTGTGGACATTGTGCGGATTCCCCTTCTTGACCAGGAAGCCACCGCCCGACGTGAAATAGTCGACGAAGTCGACTGCCTTTCGGCGCTCTTCGGTGTCTGTCATCGCCGACATCGCCATGTCGTATCGCTTGGCGGCAAGGGCCGGGATGATGGCGTCGAAACTCATGTTGGAGAATTCGAGCTTGACCCCGAGCTTCTGCCCAAGAGCCTCGGCAAGATCCTTGTCGAGCCCGATGATCGTGGTGTTGTCGGTGTCATAATATTCGAACGGCGGATATTCGACGTTGCTGGCCACCCTGATCGTGCCGGCCTCCTTGAGTTTGCCCGGCAGCATCTCGTTCAGGTGCTTGTCGATGGTCGTCGATATGGCTGTTTGCGCGTGCGCGGCATTCAAGCCGAGGCCCAAAAGCATGACAATGGCCGCGGCACCCGAACCGATACGCACTCCATGAAAACGTTCAATGCTCATGTCTTCCCTCCCATTGGTGTCGCCTTTGGCGACGTTGATAAATTCTGAAGGGCGAGCGCATGTCTCTGCTCGTCCCGAAATTAGCGCCCCGCCCTCTCGATGAAGATTCCGATGTCCGCGGTAGCGAGGTGCGCCTGCGTCCCATTCAAGACCGTTCGCATACGCCCCGCTTCGGGCTGGATTGGTTGACGAAAAAACTCTTGCACCGGGGCCTCCTCGGCACGTCCTGCGCTACCAGGCAATGGCACAACATACATACTCATATATACAACTAGGCAAAAAGCTTTTGTCAAGCGCGATTTGATGCTGTTGTGATCGACGGATGCGCGGTTCGCTTGACGCCGACTCTTCCCAGCCATGGGCGCTCACAGAGCTTGACATAACCCTGCTTCGTGCCTGATGGTAGCAATCACATATACCAATTAATGCAAGTGCCCGACCCAAGAGCGGCTGCGGCAAGAGCAATGACACGGGCCGCTCGGGCGACGCGATGAAGATTGAAGCCTCGCAAGGGGGCGTTGTCGCGACGTAGGCGTCCCGTCGGGGAACAATTGGCGATCGAAGCTCGCGGTACAGGCGAGGCGCCAGACAACCGGCCTGCAACAGGCCTCGGCATTCGGAGTGTCTTCATGGAGAAGGAAAAACAATGCGTCGGCCTGGCCCCCAGCCGCAGACTGCTGGGGTTGCCGAGCTATGGCAAAGGGCGGGCGGGCCAGGCGCAGGTTTTCAGACATCGCCTTGGATCGAACGAGGCTCCTGATGGACCATGCCCATCGGCACGCGAGGCGGTGGAGGCGATGTTCGCGGACGCGCAACGCTATCCCGACCTGCGCGGGGAGACGCTATCGGCTGCCCTTGCTAAACACCATGGCGTCACGGCGGACAACATTGCCGTATCTGCCGGATCCATCGTGCTACTGGATCAGCTGATCCGTGCCTGGTGCGACCGCGGCGACGAGGTGGTCTCTCCCTGGCGGTCTTACGAGGCATATCCCATTGTCGTTGGCGTGTCCGGTGCATCCCTGGTCGAAGTGCCGCTCGACGCCGACCACCGGATTTGCCCCGATGGGCTCTTAAGGGCGATTGGACCACGCTGCCGCGTCGTTCTGATATGCAATCCCAACAACCCCACAAGCACCGAAATCGCGCCGGATGCGATTGACGGGCTGATCGCATCCATACCGCGGAACATTCTTGTCATTCTCGACGAGGCCTATTCGGACTATGCCGCCGATGCGCAAACGGTGGCGGCCTCACCGGGGATACGACTAAGGCGGCATCCCAATCTTGTGATTCTGCGAACCTTCTCGAAAGCGTGGGGGTTGGCTGGAATGCGGATTGGCTACTGCGTTGCTGACCAGTCGATCATTGCAGCGATCCAGTGTGTGGCTCCGCCCTTTCCCCTCCCCGGTCCGGCGGTGGCGGCAGGGCTGGCGGCCCTCGCCGAACCGAACATCGTTGCGGCACGCGTGGCAATGAACACAGCTGAGCGCACCCGAATGTCGGAGGGACTGGCCGCCGCCGGATTGCCCCTGGCAAAGTCGGCGGCGAATTTCATTTGGCTGCCCGTCAGGGAACGGGCCGAGGCGCTGACAAGGCACCTGAACGATGCCGCCATAGCCGTGCGTTGTTTCGCGGGAGAAGGCGTTCGCATCACCACCGGGACCGAAGCCGACACCAACGCCGTACTGGACGCAGCGGCGCGCTGGCGGTCCTTCGAATAATCAAGAAACGGCGCGGGTTTGCATCTGTGCAAGGGCTAAGGACACGGACATGAGTACGACACTTGAACTGGGCTCCAATCCAATATCCCTCGAGGACCTGATGGCGGCCACGCGGCACGGGCGCCCGGTTGCGCTGTCCGACGCCGCGCGCGCGGCGATGAAGGTAAGTGAGGACTGGGTCGCCGGCTTCTCGGCGCGGATGGACCGGGGTGAGCCGACCGAGGCCGTCTATTCCATCAACACCGGCTTCGGTTCGTTGTCGGGACG
>BFBZ01001196.1_pt1 | contig 18381 bp, 20 predicted proteins | sample 1888401 | NCBI WGS metagenome assembly BFBZ01 (sample SAMD00112614, study PRJDB3348) | symbiont metagenome | host: Chara braunii | reverse complement strand
CCGCCTTCCTGCGCAATGGTGATGGCCATCCGGTACTCTGTAACAGTATCCATAGCCGCCGATACGATAGGGGTGTTGATCCTGATGCCTTTGGTGAAATGACTCGAAATGTTGACCTCCCGGGGCAGAACTTCAGAATAGGCTGGAACTAATAAAACGTCGTCGTAAGTGAGTCCTTCGGGGACAAACTTTTTTGCTAAAAACGATGATGCCATGTGATGAATTTTAAGGTTTTTAAAATTCGGGCAAATATACGCAAATAAATTTAAATAACGATGAAGCTGTGTGGACAGTGGCATCTTCGGGTGGCGGAAGAGACAGGGCAGGGGCTGTTTGTCTTTGTTCCGCTCTTTTGCCCATGATATTAACCGCCCGGGATGGATAACATTTGTGGTCGTATTTACCGGTTTTTTCCCCGGCTTCTATCTTTACAGGATGTCACCAATCCTGATCCTGAGTTTCATTGGCTTTTATTTTGGCGGCCTGCTGCTTATTGCCTACATCACGTCGCGTAAAAGCAATGCCGATACTTATTTCCTGGGAAATAAAGCTTCGCCCTGGTACGCGGTGGCCTTTGGCATGATCGGCGACTCGCTCAGCGGGGTTACCTATATTTCCGTACCTGGCAAGGTGGGCACAGCCCATTTTTCTTACCTGCAGCTGGTGATGGGCTATTTTGTAGGCTATTTCATCATTTCCAAAGTGTTGCTGCCTATTTATTACCGGATGAACCTGGTATCGATCTATACCTACCTCGAAACACGTTTTGGCCGGCATACGCAGAAAACGGGCGCTTTTTTCTTTATCCTGTCGCGTGTGCTCGGCGCGGCCGGCCGCCTGTACCTGGCCGCGGGAGTGATCCAGTTTTTTGTGTTCGACCGTTTCACCAATGTTCATGTACCATTCTGGGTGAGTGTATCGGTGATCCTGGCCCTGATGCTGCTGTATACCTACCGGGGTGGGATCAAGACACTGGTATGGACCGATACGTTCCAGTCGCTGTTCCTGATCCTGGGCGTGGTGTTGTCTATCGTAGCCATTGTACACAAAATGGACCTTTCTTTTACAAAGGCTGTTTCGAACGTTGTACATTCGGCGTATGCGGAAACATTTTTCTGGGACTGGAAAAAATCCGGCTTCTTCCTGAAGGAGTTCCTGGGTGGGATCTTTATGGCAGTGGCCATGACAGGGCTCGACCAGAACATGATGCAGAAAAACCTGAGCTGCCGGTCGCTGGCCGATGCGCAGAAAAATATTTTCTGGTTCAGTATTGTGCTGGTGATCGTTAATATATTCTTCCTGTCGCTCGGCGCGATGCTCTATCAGTATTACGCGTACAGCGGCATTGCGCTACCGGTGAATGCCGAGACAGGCAGGATCATCAGCGACAAGGTATTTCCAAACCTGGCCCTTAATTATCTGGGTACTTTTGCCGGGCTGGTATTTATTGTGGGACTCACGGCGGCTACGTTCTCAAGCGCCGACAGTGTGCTCACCACCTTAACCACATCGGCTTACGTGGATATCCTGGAATACGACAAGAACAGCATTTTAAGCGAGAAAGAGAAGGCGAGACGCCGGACCCTTATTCACATTGGGTTTGCCATTGTATTGTGGCTGGTGATCATTTTATTTGATGTGCTCAACCAACAAGCGATCATTGATACGGTGCTGATGGTGGCTGGCTATACCTACGGCCCGCTGCTTGGCCTGTTTATGATCGGGCTGTTTACCAATATCAGCCTCAAAGACCGCATGGTGCCGCTTGTGTGTGTGCTGGCGCCTGTGGTTACTTACCTGTTTGCCACTTACGGAAAAGGGTGGATGCATGGTTACGAGATCGGGAACGAGCTCATCCTGATCAATGCCCTGGTAACGGTTACCGGCCTGCTGCTTTTGAAGCGGCCCGGCGTGGTAACCCCGAAAACGTTCTGATGCCTTTGATATAGTACTGGTATACAATGTTGCCGGTATAAATACAGCTGGTAGTATCCCTGAAGCCGGGCTGCTGCCGGAGCAGGCGTCGTTTGCGAAAAGTAGAGCCCAGCATGCCATAATACGACAGGTGGGCTTTGATCACTGCTGTAAAGTGTCCGCCATTGCCTTCGAGCAGGAATTTGAAGGCGGCCACACCATCCAAAATCATCCTGTATATGATCTTGGGCCCCAGGTAACTGGCCGAATGATTTTTGGTAAACGTCACCAGGTTGTTGCGGAAATTCAGGAATGTTTTGCGCGGGCTGATCTTGTGCAGGGTGCCGCCCCCAAGGTGATACACCACTGAAGCAGGCTCCACGTAAATGGAATACCCCAGGTTCTTGAGGCGCCAGCACAGGTCTATCTCTTCCATGTGCGCGAAGTAATCGTTGTCGAAACCGCCTGCCTCCCAGAATGCTTTTGTTCTCACAAACATACAGGCGCCGGTAGCCCAGAATACTTCGCAGGCATTATCGTATTGTCCCTTATCTTCTTCCAGTACATTGAACAGGCGCCCCCGGCAAAAAGGATAGCAGTATTTGTCGATATAGCCACCAGCGGCTCCTGCATACTCAAACAGGTGCCTGTTTTGGAGGTCCATTACCTTTGGCTGGCAGGCCGCGATGGTAGCATCGCGCTCCATTAGCTCTATAACAGGGGAGATCCACTGATCGGTTACTTCCACATCAGAGTTCACCAGCACCAGGTAGTCGGCCTTTACATCTGCCAGGGCTTCGTTGTAGCCTCTGGCAAAGCCATAGTTCTCACGATTTTCAATGATCTGCACCTGTGGGTAACGGCCTTTCAGGAAAGCAAGGCTGTCGTCGGTAGAGTTGTTGTCGGCTACCACAATAGCCGCGCCAGTAGAGTGCTGTACGATGGAGGGAAGAAATCTTTCTAAATGGGCTTTCCCGTTCCAGTTCAGGATCACAACAGCTACAGTTGGCGCAGGCATAGATTATCTTGGGTTGTTAAAGAGGTCGTCTGCGCTGTTGCCATACGTGTCAACAGGTTTTTGATCGTCTATGTTTTGTGTCTGCTGCGAACGGTTTACGAGCCTGTACTGCCATTTATCGTCGTACCTTTCTCCTTTGGCATCGCTGTGTATGAGTTGGTAGCAATCGTCGGCAATACCGAAGTTGGCAAATACAAATTTCTTATTGGTATGGAACTGCCCGGTGGCTTTGTCGCGCATGCGGTAATATTGCCAGATCTCGTAGGGGTAGGAGTTAGGCGAGCTGTTTACCTGTGTACGCTGATCGGGCTTGCCATACTGCAGGTACACGCGCCCCCTGTCTGTATAATAGCCCTTTTGCTTGCCGCATTTCAGCAGGGCAATGGCCTCCAGCACTTCCTTGTAGTAATCTATCCAGATCTTCAGCGGATCGAGTGTGTCGCCCGATTCTTTCTTCCAGTAATCCACCATGAAATTACGCATGAGGCCCGGGTCTTTTTTTACAAGCTGTGCCTGTTCCCATTCACGCTCCTTGGTAGTGGAGATCGGCCAGATACATTCCACGAACATTTTCAGCGAGTCGGTGCTCTGGTACTGGTTAAAAAAATCCTCGATGGTTCTCACGTTGCCATTGGTACCAGCTGCCAGGCTTTCTTTAAGCGCCTGTATGCGGGAGTTCTTTCGCTGGAAAAACCATTTTTTTTCGAGCTGGATAATGCCCGTGGAATCTTTTACCGCGATCACAAGGTTGTAATTGCCCGATGGCAACTTGCTGATATCGAACTGCGCGAGCAGGGGGTTGATGCGGGCGGCAGCTTGTTTCTGGAAGCCGGAGAGACCCTGCTGCTTTTTGAGCGTGGCGTCTTCTTCGATATAGTAGCTGTATACAAATTTCGAACTTTTACCGATCACCGTATCAAGGTTATAGGTCTCCATATAGAACTTGAGGCTGTTCTGCGAATCGGAATAATAGTTCACATTGTATGGCACCATGTCAAAGCCATTCTTGGAAATAGCTGTAGGTGTGGGTGTTTTGGCATACGATTCGAGCACCTGGATAGAGGAGGCGCTTATTTTTTTGGTCCGGCTGAAATTGATCGTGATGTTGTCCCTGAAGGTTGATTTTTTTTCCGGGGCATTCACATCATAGATCTCAAGTTCCAGGCTATAGGTACCGTTATCGAGCTGGAATCGCTGATCGTCTATAAAGCCCGGCCGGCTGGTGCTGTCTTTGGAGAGAGGGCTAAGCAGGTTGTATTTGGAAGCCTTTACAATGTCATTTCCTTTTTTGATGGTGTAGGAAATATTTACGGAGGCCTGGTAGCCATCCTTTACAGGCATGTATCTCACGGTATTACCTGTGATGGTAAGATACGTTTCGAGATATGGCTTGCTGGAAGGTGTGCTGAACAAACCGTAATTGAAATACACGATCACGTTTGGCATCAGTGCTCCCGGCAAAATCAGGGTTAACAGGAAAAACAATGTTTTCATTATGAGTGATTTAATGCTTTGCGGGGAATGCAATTTTGCATAAAGATACTCAAAAAAATATTTTTTTGAAAATGGGTTGCGCAACAGAAAAAAGTAGTAATTTCGCCCCCGGAGAGATGGCAGAGCGGTCGAATGCGGCGGTCTTGAAAACCGTTGACTGTAAAAGGTCCGGGGGTTCGAATCCCTCTCTCTCCGCCACTGAAGCAGAAGTGCCCCTTTCTTATGAAAGGGGTTTTTTGTTTTCAGGAAGGAGGTAAATGCTTGCATTCAACTGACTTTTTGAAAACAAAAATGGCTTTAGCCAGGCGCTTCGCTTCAGTGTCAGCGCATCCATCTGGGATCTGCGTAGCTAATCCCTCTCTCTCCGCTTGAAAAGAATAAGCCCTTGAAGACCTTGGTTTTCAAGGGCTTTTTAGTTCGAACTTTCAAGCGGAAAATATTGCGGAAGGGGACTTAATTTTACAGGGGATTGAAAATCAGTTGTATTTTAGTGCGAAAATGAATAAGAAAGATAATATGTTTCGTATGAAAACCATCTTGATTCTAGCTTTCTTTTTTTACTCCGCCCTATGTAATTGTCAAACTGATACAATGAACATAGAAAGGGCTAATGAGCTATATGGAGAGGGCAAATCAGACAGTGCAATGCTATTACTGTCTAATGTAATAAAAAAATACCCTAATGAATTTCACGCTTATTTGTATAGAGGCGAATATTATTGCCTGAAAAAGGAAGATAAGTTAGGATATGAGGATTTCATCCGGGCTTATCAACTGGATAGTCTGGATCCCACAGTAAATGGATACTTGGGGTGGTATTTTGATAAGAGAGGTAAATATAAAAAGGCTCTCTTTTATTACGATAAATCTATCCGACTCGACCCAGAATACCCTGAGACTTATGCCTGGAGGGGCGTTTTATATATGAACATTAGGAAATACCGGGAAGCGGAAGCGGATTTGCTTTATGCCGCTTCTGATACGGCTACATCAAAACAAGATCACACCTACTTAAATTTGGGTTGCCTTTATAGTTATCATTTAAAGAAATATGCAAAGGCAATAGAATATTTGAACATGTATATTAGCGTAGCTCCAAATGATAGGGATGCCTATAAAGCAAGAGCAAATGCCTACTTTATGCTAAATGAGTTTGCAAAATATAAGGAAGACAGGCATAAACAAAAGCAATTAAAGTGACTCGCTATCAATAAATCAAATAAGGCCCCGCACTTGCGGGACTTTTTGTTTTCCGGAAAGTTGGTAACCATTGATGGTTATTATATAACCTGGGCAAGTGAATCCTACTCTTTATAAAAGGGTGGAATTTTGTATTTTTGCGCCGAAGCAAACAACATGAATCAACACATTGAGAAAATAAAAAGAGCTACTGAGCCTTTAAGACAGCAGATCATTAACCATAAGGTTTATTCTTCAATTAATGACATAGACGACCTTAAGGTTTTTATGCAATACCATGTATTTGCAGTTTGGGATTTTATGTCGTTGTTGAAAGCGCTTCAGAATAATCTCACCTGCACTTCAGTGCCCTGGTTTCCAAAAGGTGATGCAAATACGAGACACCTGATCAATGAAATAGTTGTGGGTGAAGAATCCGACATTGACAGTTTTGGTAACAGAAAAAGTCATTTTGAATTATACCTTGACGCGATGAATCAATGTGGGGCAAACGTCTCCCAAATTGAAAAGTTTATAGCTGCGCTACAAAAGACCGGAGATTTTAATATGGCATTTGTTTCTTCCGAAACGCCTGGAGAAGCCCGCGCCTTTGTGGATTTCACTTTTAAAATAATTGATAGCAGGAAAGATTACTTACAATCAAGCATTTTTACCTTTGGCCGTGAAGACCTGATCCCTGGTATGTTCCTTTCAATAGTTAATGACATCCATGAAAAATTCCCTGACAGCATTTCGATTTTCAAGTATTACCTCGAAAGACATATAGAAGTTGACGGAGACCATCATAGTCAGCTTGCTTTACAAATGACATCGAACCTGTGCGGGACAAACGAGGAGTTCTGGAGTGAGGCAGAAAAAGCCACCATTCAATCTTTGCAAATGAGAATAAACCTTTGGGATGGGGTATATAAGCAGATCGTCGCAAATAAATCGATGAAGCTGGAAGCCTGAGTGTGGTTTCCCGAACGTAGTAACCTTTGCTTTCATTTTTCCGGCAGGACTCAAAAGATTAATGATTTAACCTGCAACAATTTACATTTTGCTTTTATCTCTTTATTGCTTCTTTATTTAAATAATCGTAATATTACGATTTAATTTACCTGGGCATGGGAGCTACCAAAACAGAAGAATTTACAATTAAGGATAACAAAATAGCCAAATATGCCAAGGCATTGGCACATCCTGCTCGGGTTGCCATTCTCCAGGTCCTGATCAAACAACGGTCCTGTATCTGTGGAGACATAGTAGATGAGCTTCCTTTATCCCAATCAACTGTTTCCCAGCATTTAAAAGAATTAAAAGCTTCAGGCATCATTAAGGGAGACATAGAAGGAGCGAAGGTTTGCTATTGTATTGATGAAAAAGAATGGGCGGCTGCAAAAACCTATCTGAACGGCTTATTTGATGGATACTCGAAAATGAAAAACAGCTGTTGCTAAAAATTGAAAATAATAATCGCAATATAACGATGTATGATGAAAAAGATCTTGGTCCTATGCACAGGAAATAGTTGCCGGAGTCAAATGGCACATGGTTACCTGAATAAATTTGTGAACGGCAAAGCGGAAATTTACAGTGCAGGCATAGAAACCCACGGTGTAAACCCCAGGGCTATTGCTATCATGAAGGAAGATGGCGTTGATATTTCGCATCACACCTCTGATCATGTAGATGAATACATAAATATTGATTTTGACCTTATCATAACGGTATGTGATAACGCAAAAGAAAATTGCCCTTACTTCCCTTCCAAGGCAAAAAAGTTTCACCAGGACTTTCCTGATCCGGCAAAAGCAAAAGGATCGGAAGAAGAAGTGATGCAAGAATTCAGGAGGGTGAGAGACCTGGTAAAGGACTATTGTCAAAAATTTGTATCAGAACATATATGAGAAAATATTTGTCAGAGCTCATCGGGGCCTTTGCGCTGGTGTTTTGCGGCACCGGGGCTATCGTCATTAACCAACAATATGGCGGTGTTATTACCCACGCTGGTATTGCAATAACCTTCGGGCTCATTGTTTCTGCCATGATCTATGCATTAGGAGATATTTCCGGCGCACACCTCAACCCGGCGGTAACCATTGCATTTTGGGTGGCTAAGCTGTTTCCGGTAAAGGAGATCGTGCCTTATATTATCAGCCAGGCAACAGGCGCATTTATCGCCAGCCTTACTCTTAAGTTCCTGTTCCCTGCCAGCACAACGCTGGGATCAACGCTGCCTGCCGGATCGGCCATGCAATCTTTTGTGCTGGAACTGATCCTGGCCTTCGTCCTGATGTTCGTTATTATCCAGGTGGCCACCGGTAGCAAAGAGCAAGGCATGTTTGCGGGATTAGCCATTGGCTCGGTTGTGCTTTTGGAGGCCATGTTTGCCGGTCCGGTTTGTGGCGCTTCTATGAACCCCATTCGTTCTTTAGCTCCTGCCATTGTTTCGGGGCATACGGAACATTTATGGGTTTATCTTACGGCCCCGGTATCAGGGGCTGTATTGGCAGTTGGTGCATGGAGCGCCTTGAGATCAAAGGTTCATTAAAGTTCTCTGACGCCATGCCGGGGGAAGTATTAAACAGCTCCTGGATTTTGCGGCTCCGTTTGGTTATTTTTCGAGGATATTTTTCAAAGCCAATAAACTGGTATCCATATCTTTCGCTACCGATCTTTCTACCATCGGGATCATAGCGTTGATGGGGTATTTCAGTGTGCCGGCATTGCTCCAGTATACCCTGGTTTGAGTATCGGATAAAGATTCCATTTCCATGATGACACTGGCAGTGGCTGTCATTGGTTTTATGAAACGGATTTCAGTTTCAATTCTCTTTCCTTCAATAATGTTTTTAATCTCCTTTTCTCCTACACCAGCGTCTTTATTTCCGCTCCAGGCATAAATATAACCGACTGTTCCGTCTGTTCCTTTGAATTCTTTTTGCCTGTCGGGGGCAGCCATCGCATGCTTATTGAACTCGTCCTGGTTTTTGATCAGCTTTAGATAGTCAAATACTTTTTGCCGGGGCACATCGATCACGATCTCACGCCTCACATAATGCTCCCTCTTCATGAAAAGCGCCACGATCAGCAGCAAGGCAATAATCCCCGCTACTACCAGCAGGATAACAATGATGGTATTCATTTTCTATATTTTGTCATGCTCAGTCATGGGGTTCCCACAATTGAACTTTGTTTCCTTCCAGGTCAATAATGTGAACAAACTTGCCATAATCATATGTTTCAATGTTATCGACTATGGTGACACCTTCTTTTTTAAGTTGTTCAACAAGCGCTACTAAATTCTCTACCCGGTAGTTTATCATAAAGTCCTTTGCCGAAGGCTCAAAATATTTTGTTGTTTCAGCAAACGGGGTCCATTGTGTTTGCGCTTTCTTTGTGCTATCGGCACTCTCATACCATTCAAAAGTTGCCCCATAGGGGTTTGTGGTTAAACCAAGATGTTTATGATACCATTCTGTCACTTTCTTCGGGTCTTTGCATTTGAAAAAAATGCCGCCGATGCCTGTTACCTTTTTCATGTTTGTTTGCTCGTTAGATTGTTTTGTAATGATGGTCTTAAATGTGAAACCAAAGCAGAATGATCCTGCAAGGGCTAAAATGATGATGCCTGTTTTTTTCATTTTACGCCTGGTATTTTTTGTGTTTAGAGTATTGTGCTTGTTTAAACAAATATATCAATTATCCCTTCAGTACATTAAAGTGAAGGTGATATGTTGGGAGCCAGTATCCCCTTCTTCCATTCTGGAGGAGTTAATCCGTTTTTAGCCCGGTTGTTACGCACTTTGTTCTTTTTTTTAACTTTGATTGGCCGCATTTGTGTTGGCCTTCATCAAAAGAAATAACCTTGATTTAAATTATAAATGGGGATAAAGAAACTAAAAGACCAGCTGAAAGAAGAAGCGAACAAAACCCTGGAAAGCCTTAAAAGCCTTGAAAAATCTTCTGAAAGAGAAGCGCATGAAACGTATTTGGCTTCAGAGATCCTGCTCAGGCTGAGTGAAGGGCATGATGTAACGGAAGAGCAGATCAGGTTTCTGAAAGAACAATCCATTGATTTTGCAAAGGCACTGGCCCTTATCGGCCTGCAGGCTATTCCTGGCTCAAGCGTAGCCATTATCGTGCTCGAAAAGATCGGGCAAAAGCATGGGTTTACACTTTTCCCGCAAGCCCAGAAAGATCCTGAATTGTAAAAGAGATTTATTTCAAGCACCTGGTGAGATGATGGTGCTCTCACAAAAGCCACTGTACATTGTTAACACCCCGGGGCTTGACTTTATTGTCCAATCCTCATATATTAGTCACAAAAAAGGATATGAAGAAAATTATGATGATCGTTTCCCTGGCGCTATTGGTACCTGTGATCTCTTTATCTCAGAGCACGCCCCAAACCGGGAAGGATGGTAGCAAGGAAAACCAAAAAGACAAAGGTGATAACGGCAACCATAAAGGAGAGCACAAGAACCCTGGGCAGGGCGACTGGAAAAATGATAAAGACCATGACGGAAAAGGTGACAATGGCAATCACAAAGGCCAGGGTCGTGGGGATGATAAAGACCATGATGGCGACCACAAAGGCCAGGGTAGGGGAGATGATAAAGACCACGACGGTAAAGGCAACAATGGTGATCATAAGGGAGATGTGAAGGGCTCTGGGCGCGGAGACGACAAAAATGATAAGGATCATGACGGGAAAGACGATGATGGCGATCACAAGGGTTCAGGTCGCGGGGACGATAAAAATGATAAAGACCATGATGGAAAAGGCGACGGCGATGACAGGGACCACGACCGTGGTGGCGATCGCGGAGACCATGGCAATGGCGATAAAGGTGACAGGGGAGATAAAGGAGACAAAGGTGATAAGGGCCAGGGCAAAGGAAAAGATGAGGGGAATGACAAGGGAAGAGGCGACCAGAAAAATAATAACGGGAACTCCAAAGCCGGTAACAACAAAGGCGATGGCGCAAAAAAGAAAGACGATTAAAAAACAGGAGCGAATGTTAAAAGCCCGTAAACGTTTGTTTATGGGCTTTTTCTTTGCCCGGTTCCCAAACACCGTACAGGATTTTTACCTCACGGTATAGTGGGAGGGAGGCATGCACAGGCAGTTGTGCAAAATTTAACGATGCCCTGGTGGTGGACTTACTTGTTTTACGCCTATTTTTAGGTAGATTTTTTTGATGAACCCATTTGTCCTGAGGTATATCCTGGTGAGTATGGTGGCTGTATACTGCATACTGCCGTTTACCTGTCGGGCACAGCGCGATAACCTTGCTATTCACGATACCATGCCTGCCTGCCCTCAGGTACAGGCTTCAGATGTGTTGACGAAATGGTTCAGGCTCAAAACCAAAAAGGAGAGCGATTCTGTGGAGGTCAAGGCCGGCCGGCTCTACCTGGCGGTGGTACCGGGGCTTGGTTACTCTCTGCAAACAAGCGTAACAGGCCTCATCAGCGCCAATATCTCTTTTCACACTTCTGACCCCCGGCGTACCAATCTCTCGGTGGTATATACCGATGCCGAATACTCGCCCACCCATCACCAGCTGTTTGTGCCTTTTATTTTCAATGTCTGGTTCAAAGAGAACAGGTGGAATGCGCAGGGAGACATGCGCTTCTATAGGTTCCCAAGCATTACCTATGGCGTAGGCCCCGACACAAAGCTCGAAAAATCGGACAGGATCGATTACAACTACCTCAAGGTTTACCTGTCCCTGTTCAAGCCCATTACCAAAGACCTGTACGTGGGGTTTGGCGAGAACATTGATAAACACTGGAACATCAGCACACGCGATACAAACACCAATTTCAGCCAGTATAATAACCATGCCACTGCCACCATGTCTTCGGGTTTATATTATTGTGTCAAGTTCGATAGCCGACGTAACAGCAACAACCCCCAGGGTGGTACCTATTGCAACGTAGGCATCAGGACAAATTTCAAAGCCATGGGCAGCAACAACGACTGGCAATCGCTGATCATCGATGCCCGCAAATACATCAAGCTCCGCACCCGCTGGAACCACATCTTTGCCTTCTGGAGTTACAACTGGCTCACCTTTGGCAACAACGTGCCTTACTTTGACCTGCCCAGTACCAGCTGGGATACATACTCCAATACCGGGAGAGGCTACGCGCAGGGCCGGCTGAGGGGAAAAAATTTCCTGTATGTAGAAAGTGAGTACAGGTTTGACATTACCTGTAGCGGGCTTTTTGGCGGCGTGGTATTTGCCAACGCGCAAACGGTGAACACAAGCGATAACAGGAAATTCCAGACCATTTTACCGGCTTTTGGCACCGGCCTGAGGGTTAAGCTCAACAAAAAATCAGGTGTTAATTTTGCTGTCGATTACGCGATAGGCGTCAATGGCTCCCGGGGATTCTTTTTTAATGTGAGCGAAGTGTTCTGAAAACACCACTCAGAATGCCTCTCCCGAATTAAAATAAAGGCCTTTGGTATGGCGCCCGAAACCAGTATCGATTCCGATATTGAGGCGCTCCTTTTTATTGATCATAAAGCGAACACAGCCGCCATAGGTATAGTGCACTTCGTTGAAATTGAACGCCGAAAATGTGGGGCCAACTTCCGCTACTGCTACAAAGGTAGTGAAGCCGATGCGGTTCCATGCCAGGAACCGGAACTCCGCCTGGGCTGCCGTCAGGATCTTATCTCGGAAACGCCCGGTGTAATATCCCCTCATGATCTGGTCGCCTCCCATGGCCGCCATTTGCCTGAAAGGCACATTCCCCGAGTTGTAATTGACAAGCGCCTGCAAGGCCAGGATCCGGACATTTTTCCTGCTGAGTGGGATAAATTTCCGCGCGTCTATCGTCACGTTGGTAAATTCATATTCACCGCCCAGTACTTTCGGGTTCATGAGGATGGACGCGTCAAAATAAAAGCCTTTGTACGCGTTCAGGATATTGTCACGCGAATCGAACAGGAACACCAAGCCAGCTCCTGACGTGAGGCTACCGGTAGCGCCGGGCACGCTCTGCTGGTCGAACAGGGCGCCGGCCGTATGCTGCACATTGCTCACTTTCATAAAATGGTATTGCAGCCCCGCAAAATACCTTGAGCCGATTTTGGTAACCAGGCGCTGGGTGATGCTGGCCATCTCAAACGAAATAGCTTCCTGCATTTCCGGCGTGGTATGCTGGCCAATACCCCAGAACAGGCTCGGGAACTTTGTATACACATTCTCACCTCTCAGGATAAAGCGCTCCCGCTTAAACAGCAGGTTATTCCTCACCTGCGCAATGATCTGCCGGCGTTCGGTATAATCAAAATAAGCTTCCACGTTAGAGGTGCGGCTTGCTGAGTCGAGCTCGCGGGTGAGCTTGAACAGCTGTAGGTAGTACAGACCTGTGAGGAAGCCGGTTTCAGGCTTCCTGCCAAATTCGGGCGCAATGATAAAAGTGCGCTCCTTGCTGATCACATTCTTTACCTTGGTGATAAAACCCTGCCTGGCCTCATTGGCAATGGTATCGATGATGGTATGGCTGGAATCCGATACCACGATGTTTCCATGTGAATGCTCCTCCTGTGCAGGCAAGCTCAAAACACCAAGAAACATGCATAACAAAATGAGGCAGGAATACCGCATACGGCAACAGACGTGAATTAACTTTAAGGGAATAAAGGTAATGATATTGTTTTGATTAAATCTCCTGCGTATCTTTGAAAAATTGTTTTATTGTTGTAACGTTATCCTCGCGCCTGTTAAGTCACAGAGCGCTTTTTAACAGATTTTTATGTCGAAGAAGAAAATAATTTTTCTCATCGGTTCTCCCAACCAGACATCGCAAATGCACCGCATCTCCACGTTCCTCGATAGCCGGTTCGATTGCTATTTCACGCAGGTGTTTGCCAGCCATCCCGCCATCAAGGCTACCATCAAAATGGGCCTGCTCGATCATACGGTGCTGGCCGGGGAGCCTAAGAAGAAAGCAGATAAATACCTTGCTGAGCACAACCTTAAGAATGATTACTGGTGCGAAGTGTATGATAATACTTACGACCTGGTGGTGGCCTGCACGGATATGATCCTGCCGAGGGTTCTGAAAGGAGTTAAAACGATTTGGGTGCAGGAAGGCATGATAGACCAGTATAACCTGGTGGCCAAAATTGCCAAGGCGCTGAAACTACCACGGTACTGGGCCATGAGCACCGCCCTCAACGGATCATCGAACCTGTGCGATATATACTGCGCCGCTTCCGAAGGTTATAAGAATTATTTTTCGGGTATGGGCACAGATCCCCGCAAGATCGTGGTAACTGGTATCCCAAATTTTGATAACCTGCACGAACACCTGCACAACGATTTTCCGCACAGGGATTATGTGCTTGTGGCCACATCCGATATCCGTGAGACCTTCCGCTCCGAAAACCGCCCCGCCTTCATCAAAAAGGCCACGGAGATCGCTGCCGGCAGACCCATGATCTTTAAGCTGCATCCCAATGAGAAAAAAGACAGGGCCATCGCGGAGATCAAACAGCATGCGCCGGCCGGCACGCTGGTGCTGGCAGATGGCAATACCAACGATATGATCGCCAACTGCTGCGAGCTCATCACCCAATATTCGACAGTGGTGTATGTGGGGATCATTCTCGGTAAAAAAGTGCATTCATATTTTGATGTGGAAGAACTCAGGCGCCTCACACCCATTCAGAACAACGGGACGTCTGCAAAGCGGATCGCGGAGATCTGCGAAGGATTTATCAATTATAAAGGCAGTGGAGCGGAGTTCCTGGAAACCCATTCCATGCCGGTAAACGCCTGATCCCATGCCAGCTTCAACGCGTATAGTAACAGTGATCCAGGCCCGGATGGGATCTACCCGGCTACCGGGTAAAGTGCTGATGCCCCTGGCCGGGAAGCCCCTGCTGGTGCGGATGGCAGAACGTGTGATGCAGGCCTCGCAGGCCGGCACCGTGGTGATCGCCACCACCACAGACCCCGCTGATGACGCTGTGGCTGAGCTCTGCGCGGCTGAAAACATGCCGTGCTACCGTGGCCATCCAACCGACCTGCTCGACAGGCACTACCAGGCGGCGTTGCAATACAGCGCAGATGTGGTGCTGAAAATACCATCAGATTGCCCGCTGATCGATCCGGCCATTATCGATAAAGTGATCGGGTTTTATCTCGATCACCGGCAGCAATATGACTACGTGGGCAACCTGCACCCGGCCAGTTATCCCGATGGCAACGATGTGGAAGTGATGAGCTTTGCCGCCCTCGAAAATGCCTGGAAGCATGCAAACCGCCAGCTGGAGCGCGAGCATACAACCCCATACATCTGGGAGAACCCCCAGCTGTTCAGGATCGGCAGTGTGCTCTGGGAAACAGGAAAAGACCTTTCAAAAAGCCACCGCTGGACCATCGATTATCCCGAGGATTATGAATTCATCCGGCAGGTATACGATGCGCTGTACAGCCTGAACCCGCGATTTGGTTTACAAGAAATCATAAATTTAGTGGAAAACAGGGTGGACATATTTAAAATAAACAGTAAATATGCCGGAGAATACTGGTATAAGAACCATGTTGACGAACTCAAAACTGTAACATACGAGCAACCAAACAGTAAAAAAGCATGACCGAAGCAAAGATCAAGGCCCTGGAAAGTACAGCTGTAAAGGTAAGGGAACATATCATCAGGATGTCTACCGACGGCGGATGCTTCATCGGGGCGTCCTTATCCTGTGCAGACCTTATTGTGTACCTGTACCAGGATTTCCTGAACGTTTCAAAAGACAACCTGAAAGACCCTGAAAGAGATTACCTCTTTCTATCAAAAGGGCATGATGTGCCGGCCCTGTATGGCACCCTGGCCGAACTGGGATTCATCACGACTGACCGGTTGAAGAACCATCTCATGTCAAACGATTCCATCTACTGGCATCCCAACCGCCAAATCCCCGGTGTGGAGTTCCACTCCGGTTCCCTGGGGCACCTGCCCGCAGTAGCGGTAGGTGTGGCACTCGACTGCCGCATGAAAAAGCAGAACAACAAGGTGCTGGTGATCACCGGCGACGGTGAGCTCAACGAAGGCTCTGTATGGGAAGCTGTGATGGTAGCCAGCGCGCACAAGCTCAATAACCTCACTTTTGTAATAGACCGGAACCAATTCCAGGCCAATGTGGCCACCGAAGACCTGATCCCGCTGGAGCCGCTGGCACAGAAGTTCGAGGCTTTTGGCTGCCATGTGAAAAGGATCAACGGGCACGATTTTGCCGCACTCGACCAGGCATTCAGGTCGCTGCCAATGAGCGGCGACAAACCCAATGTGATCATTGCCGACACGGTGCGGGGCAAAGGTCTCCCAAGTATTGAAGCACGCGCCGACCGCTGGTTCTGTAATTTCACGCACGATGAGATCGGCCAGCTGATCAGGGAGCTGCATGGCGAAGGCCAGACACACATAGGGTCGGAAACACTTACTGTACGTTAAGCAAACAACATGAATTACGAAGAGATCATAAAACAAATGGCGCTGGAAGATGAGCGCTTTGTGGTGATGACCGCCGAGAACCGTGCCCTGATCCGCAACCTGCCCCCGGTGCTCAAAGAGCGCTTTATCGATACAGGTATCACTGAGCAATGCATGATCGGCGCCGCTGCCGGCCTGGCCCTCCGTGGCAGGATCCCGGTGGTGCACGCGCTGGCCACTTTCCTCACGCTGCGCGCGTTCGAGTTTATCCGCACAGATGTGGGCATTGCCAACCTGCCGGTGAAGCTCAGCGGGTTTGTACCGGGCTTTTTATCTGATGGCAATGGCCCTACGCACCAGGCCATTGAAGATGTGTCGTTGATGCGGGGCATCCCGGGTATGCAGGTGTTTTGCCCGGCCGATGAGCAGGACATGCTTGTGGCCCTGAAACACATCTGGTCGTCGCCGCACCCTTCTTATTTACGTGTCACCACCCGCAAATCAACCTACCAGCACGATCCCCATTTCGAGATCGGGAAAGCGGAAGTGATCTCCAAAGGAACAGATGTGACCCTGCTGGTGTATGGGATGCTGTTCGAGGAAACCCTCAAAGCCAAAGCATTGCTCGAAAGCAGGGGCTTCTCTGTGGGCATGATCAATCTCCGGACACTGAAACCAATTGACGAAGCCGCTGTGCTCGATGCTGTTAAACGTTCGCAACTATTGGTCACTATCGAAGATCATTTCCTCACCGGTGGCCTGTATAGCATCCTGGCAGAGCTGCTCCTGAAGCACCAGCTTACCGCGCAGGTATTTCCTATAGCGCTGCAGGAGCGCTGGTACAAGCCGGGCCTTTTGTCGGAAGTACTCAGCTTCGAAGGTTTCACAGGCGAGCAAATGAGCGATAAGATCGTGAAGGTTCTCGATAAAAAAGTAATTTCAAAACTATAATGCTATGAGCAATAAAATAGAATTCAACGCCAACTATCCAGGCATCGCTGCCTCAGACGAGCTCTACGAAAGGGCTGTCAAAATCATGCATCCTGTAACGCAAACCCTGGCCAAAGGCCCGGGACAATTTATGAAAGGGCTCGCGCCAAAATACCTGAAAAGGGGCAAGGATGCACACGTATGGGATGTGGACGGGAACGAATACATCGATTATAACATGGGCATCGGCCCTATTTCATTGGGATATTGCTACGACAGGGTAGACCAGGCCATTATGGCCCAGCTGAAGGATGGTATTACGTTTTCACTGATGCATGAGCTGGAAGTGGAGCTGAGCGAACTGGTACACCAGATCATCCCGAATGCTGAATCGATCCGGATCAGCAAAACCGGCGCGGATGTGTGCAGCGCAGCTATCAGGATATCACGTGCGTTCACCGGCCGCAACAAAGTGCTGTGCTGTGGCTACCATGGCTGGCACGACTGGTACATTGGCATCACCAGCCGCGACAAGGGCATCCCCGCAGAGGTGAAAGACCTTACCAACACATTTGATTACAACAATATCGAGTCGGTCATCAATTCTATCGACGAGGATACGGCTTGTGTGATCCTCGAGCCTTTTATCTTTKAAGCGCCGAAGGATAATTTCCTCCAGAAACTGCAGGAGGTTTGTAAGGCCAATGGTACCCTGCTTATTTTCGACGAGATGTGGAGCGGTTTCCGTATTGCCCTGGGCGGTGCGCAGGAGTATTTTGGTGTAAAGCCCGACCTGGCCGTTTATTCAAAAGCTTTTGCCAACGGCATGCCTATTTCTCTCCTTACCGGCCGGAAAGATGTGATGCAACTGTTCGAAAAAGAAGTGTTCTTCTTCACAACATTCGGCGGCGAAGCCTTATCGATGGCCGCGGCTGTAGCCACCATCAACGAAATGAAGGATAAGAACGTGCCGGCGGCGCTGGATGCCAAAGGCAAGCTACTGAAAGATGGTTACAACCAACTGGCAGAAGAGCTGGGCATCGCAGCTTATACCAAATGCTCTGGCTATAACTGCCGCAGCATCGTGACATTTGATGCCTCGGCCGGCGACCCGCTGATGCTGAAATCTTTTGTGCAGCAGGAAATGATCAAGCGTGGTGTGCTCTGGGCAGGCTTCCACAATATGTGCTTCACACATAGCGATGCCGATATTGCCTACACGCTCAAAGCCTACCGCGAGGTGCTGCAATTGCTGAAAGAAGCTGTTGCCGCTAACAATGTTGCTTCACTTCTCAAAGGAGAGCCACTTGAAATGGTATTTAGAAAAGTGAGCAATTACAATATTAAACCGAAGCAAAACGTTGTAAAACCTTAATGGAACT
>BFBZ01000008.1_pt261 | contig 18381 bp, 16 predicted proteins | sample 1888401 | NCBI WGS metagenome assembly BFBZ01 (sample SAMD00112614, study PRJDB3348) | symbiont metagenome | host: Chara braunii | reverse complement strand
ATGGCGACCGAGCTGGAAGCCGCACGGACCTTCCTGTGGCGCGCAGCCGCCGCGCTCGACCGCAAGGATTCTGACGCGTCCATGCTGTGTGCGATGGCCAAGCGCTTCGGCACTGATGTCGGCTTCGAGGTCGCCAACCAGGCGCTGCAACTGCACGGCGGCTACGGCTATTTGAGCGAATACGGCGTCGAGAAGATCGTGCGCGATCTGCGCGTGCACCAGATCCTCGAAGGCACCAATGAAATCATGCGGCTGATCGTGTCGCGCAAATTGATCGAGGGCGCGCGATGAGTGATGTGACGGCCGCTGAGGGCGATCTGATCGTCCGTCGCGAAGGCGCGCTCGGCGTCATCAGGCTGAACCGGCCGAAGGCGATCAACGCGCTGAGCCTGGAGATGTCGATCGGCGTCGATGCGGCGTTGGATCAATTCGAGAATGATCCGGAAGTTGCGGTCGTGCTGCTCGAAGGCGCCGGCGAGCGCGGGCTGTGCGCTGGCGGTGACATCCGCGGGCTCTGGGAGAGCTCGAAGGCGAAGGGAGACCTCGGCAAGGTGTTCTGGCGCCAGGAATACATCATGAATGCGCGGATCGCGAAGTATCCGAAGCCGTATGTCGCGTTCATGGATGGTCTGGTGATGGGCGGCGGCGTCGGACTGTCGGCGCATGGCCGCCACCGCGTCGTGACCGAGAAGACCAAGCTCGCGATGCCCGAGGTCGGGCTCGGCTTCTTCCCCGATGTCGGCGGCACCTATCTGCTGTCGCGCACGCCGGGCGAACTCGGCACGTATTTCGGCCTCACCGGCACCACGATGAATGGCCCGGACGCGATCTATTCGAAGTTCGCCGATGCGGCGGTGCCGAGCGCAAAGCTGCCGGCGCTGCGCGAGGCGCTGACCAAGGTTGCACCGGGCACGAATTCATCCGAGATCGACCGGCTGATCGCGGGCTTTGCGACCGGCGAGAAGGCGGGTCCCGTGGCCGCGTTGCAGGCCAGGATCGACGGCTGGTTCGCGCGCGGCCGGATGGAGGACATCGTCGATGCATTGAAGGCAGATGGCTCGGAGCTGGCGCAGGCCACGCTGAAGACGCTCGGTGAGAAATCGCCGCGCGGCATGGTGGTGACGCTGAAGCTGCTGCGGCTCGGACGCGCGACCGCGACGCTGGAGGAATGCCTGGTGCGGGAATATCGCGCGGCGCTCGAAGTGTTCGCCAGCGACGATTTCCGCGAGGGCGTGCGCGCTGCTGTCATCGACAAGGACCGCAATCCGAAATGGTCGCCCAGCCGGATCGAGGACGTGACGCCTGAGATGCTCGCGCCTTACTTCGCCGGGATCGGCGCCGACGAACTGACATTCCCTGACAGCAAATAGAAACGTCGCAAGCGGAGGATATTCCATGGCAAACGTCGCATTCATCGGGCTCGGCAACATGGGCGGGCCGATGGCGGCCAATCTGATCAAGGCCGGCCACAAGGTGACCGCGTTCGATCTGGTCGCAGCCTCGCGCGAGCAGGCCAAGAGCGATGGCGCTGCGATCGCCGAGAGCGGCGTTGCCGCCGTGAAGGGCGCCGACGTCGTCATCACCATGTTGCCGGCAGGCAAGCATGTGCTCGGGGTCTGGAACGAAGTGCTTCCGGCGATGGCCAAGGGCGTGCTGATCATCGACTGCTCGACCATCGACGTCGAAAGCGCCAAGCAGGCGCATGCGGTTGCCGCCAAGCACGGCGTGGCCTCGGTCGATGCGCCGGTCTCCGGCGGCACCGGCGGTGCCAAGGGCGCGACGCTGACCTTCATGTGCGGTGGTGAGCCGAACGCCTTCGCGGCGGCCCAGCCGATGCTGGCCAACATGGGCAAGAAGATCGTGCATTGCGGCGCCGGCGGCGCGGGGCAGGCGGCCAAGATCTGCAACAACATGATCCTCGGCATTTCGATGATCGCGGTCGGTGAGGCTTTTGTGCTGGCCGAGAAGCTCGGCCTGTCGCACCAGGCGCTGTTCGACGTCGCCTCGACGTCGTCGGGGCAATGCTGGTCGCTGACGACCTATTGTCCGGTTCCCGGCCCGGTGCCGACCTCGCCGGCCAACAACGACTACAAGCCCGGTTTCGCCACCAACCTGATGCTGAAGGACCTGACGTTGGCGCAGGACGCCGCCAAGGCCGCCGGTGCAAGCACACCGCTCGGCCAGCATGCGCAGGAGATCTATAAGACCTTCGACACGTCGGGCCACGGCGGGGTCGACTTTTCCGGAATTATCCAGCACGTTCGGAGCCTCGCTGGAAAGTAGTAGCGCCTCTTGTCGCCCGGATGGAGCGCAGCGAAATCCGGGACATCTCTATCGACTGGCGCGACCGCCCCGGATTGCGCTGCGCTCCATCCGGGCTACCCTTGACGGCGACGCTGGTTGCCAATCGACGGGCTTGGATGAAGATGACCACATTTCAGGACGCACGCGCCTTTCTGCTCAAGCACCGCACCGACTACGACACCGCGGTGAGGGATTTTCGCTGGCCCGATCCAGCGCCGTTCAACTGGGCGCTGGACTGGTTCGATGCGGAGTTGGCGAAAGCACCCGACAGCCGCGACCGGCCGGCTTTGTGGATCGTCGATGCCGCCAGCGGCAACGAGACCAGGCTGTCGTTTGCCGAACTGTCGCGCCGCTCCAACCAGGTCGCGAATTTCCTGCGTGCGCAGGGGCTGAAGCGCGGCGATCATCTTTTGCTGCTGCTCGGCAATGTGGTGCCGCTGTGGGAGACCATGCTGGCGGCGATGAAGCTCGGCGTCGTCGTGATCCCCGCGACCACTCTGCTCACCGCGGATGAATTGCGCGATCGGCTTGATCGCGGCAAGGCCAAGGCCGTCGTCGCCACCCAGGATCAGGTCGCCAAGTTCGCTGGCCTCGGCAGCGACAAGCTCGCTCGCATTGTCGTCGGTGCCACGCAGGCGCAGGACGGCTGGCTGCCGTTCGAGGAGGCGACCAAGGCCTCCGACAGCTTCGCGGCCGACGGCCCGACCAACGCCGATGACCCGATGCTGCTCTATTTCACCTCGGGCACCACGGCCAAACCGAAACTGGTGCGACACAGCCAGCGCAGCTATCCGATCGGCCATCTCTCGACCATGTACTGGATCGGCCTGCAGCCCGGCGACATCCATCTCAACATTTCCTCGCCCGGCTGGGCCAAGCATGCCTGGAGCTGCTTCTTCGCGCCGTGGAATGCCGGTGCGACGATCTTTATCGCCAACCAGCCACGCTTCGAGGCGAAGGGGCTGCTTGCGATCATCGGTCGCTGCGGCGTCACTACGCTGTGCGCGCCGCCGACGGTGTGGCGGATGTTCATCCAGGAAGACCTCGCGAGCTTCAAGGCTTCGCTGCGCGAGGTCTGTGGCGCCGGCGAGCCGCTTAATCCCGAGATCATCGACCAGGTCAAATCGGCCTGGGGCCTGACCATCCGCGATGGCTACGGCCAGACCGAGACCACGGCGCTGGCCGGCAACTCGCCGGGCCAGAAGGTCAAGGTCGGCTCGATGGGCCGGCCGCTGCCCGGCTACCGCGTGCAGGTCACCGACAATGACGGTCATGCCGCCAAGGAAGGCGAGGTGACCTTGCTGCTCGGCGCCAACCGGCCGGCCGGCCTGATGCAGGGCTATCAGGGCGACGATGGCAGGCTCATTGGCACGGACGGCGAGATCTATCGCAGCGGCGACGTCGTGTTCACCGACGACGAGGGCTATCTCACCTTCGTCGGCCGCACCGACGACGTGTTCAAATCATCCGACTACCGCATCTCGCCGTTCGAGCTCGAGAGCGTGCTGCTGGAGCACGATGCGGTGGCCGAGGCCGCCGTGGTGCCGAGCCCGGACCCGATCCGGCTCGCGGTCCCCAAGGCCTATGTGCTGCTGGTCGCCGGCGTCGAGCGCAGCCCGGAGACGGCGCTCTCGATCTTCAAACATTTGCACACCCGGCTCGCACCGTTTAAACGCATCCGCAGGATCGAGCTGGTCACTGAACTGCCCAAGACGATTTCGGGAAAAATCCGTCGCGTGCAGTTGCGCCGGCTCGAACATGACGATGCGAGAGACGATGCGTTGCGCGGAGCCGAGTTCCGCGAGGAAGAATTTCCGGAGCTGCAGAAGGTGCGGACCTCCGGTTAGGAGGTCAGCCAATGAATGAAGTCTGGAAGAAGCCGCCGGTGTCGCTGGAAACCTACCAGGGCATGGTTGGTAAGGAGATCGGCGTGTCCTCGTGGCACGTGCTCGATCAGGGGCGCATCAATACCTACGCCGACGTGATCGAGGATCATCAGTTCATCCATGTCGATCCCGAGCGCGCCAAGAAGGAGACCGCCTTCGGCACCACGATCGCGCACGGCTTCCTCACGATGTCGCTGCTGTCGATCATGTCCTACGAGGTGATGCCGGTGCTGGAAGGCACCGCGATGGGCGTCAATTACGGTTTCGACAAGCTGCGCTTCATCTCGCCGGTCCGCTCGGGCAAGCGTGTCCGCGGCCGCTTCGTGCTCGCCGAAGCCACGCTGCGCAAGCCGAAGGAGCTGCTGTCGCGCACCAACGTCGCGGTCGAGATCGAGGGCGAGGAGAAGCCCGCGCTGGTCGCCGACTGGCTCGGCCTGATCTATTTCAGCTAGAGCGTTGTCCAGCGAAGTGGATACCGGTTCGCGCGAAGAAAACGTGTCCTAACAAGAATCGGGAGCCCCGTTCCGATTCAATCGGAACGGAAAAGGCTGCAGAGAAGGTTGAGTAGCTCCACCTTTCTCTCAAGCTGAGAGAGGTGGAGCGAGCCCGCTTCGTCCAAGTAGCGGATTGACGGCTTTGATTCCCGGTGTCCATCATGTCGCCTTTAGGCGGTGCGGTCCCGGGAGTGGCAGCCATGGTGCAGAACATCGTCGCCGGACTTGTCGTCGTCGCGTTGCTTGTGATCGGCTCGATCAGCTACGCGCAGGAACATCACGAGTGCTGGAGCGGGCATCTGCTCAAGAGCCTGAAGCCCTGTGGGTCGATGACCCCCGACGTCTAGCACGCCCAAGCGGTCGGCCTTGATGCCCCGGCCGGGCTTGACCCGGCCATCCATCGCTGCTCAAAAGCTGCCAATCGCGAGCGTTTCCACCCTCTCCCCTTGTGGGAGAGGGTGGCTTCGCGGCACGCGAAGCCGGGTGAGGGGTCTGTCTCCACGCAAAGACTCTCACATGCGCTCGCGGAGACAGACCCCTCATCCGGCGCGCTGCGCGCGCCACCTTCTCCCACAAGGGGAGAAGGGAAGTACAGGAATCAACGACATGGCAATCAGGTTTGACGGACGCGTCGCTATCGTCACCGGCGCGGGCAATGGTCTCGGACGGGCGCATGCGCTGGGGCTGGCCAGCCGCGGCGCCAAGGTCGTGGTCAACGATTTCGGCGGCGCGCGTGACGGCACCGGTGGCTCGCTGTCGCCGGCCGAGACCGTGGTCGAGGAGATCCGGAAAGCGGGCGGCACCGCGATGGCCGATGGCGCCGACGTCTCGAACTTCGAGCAGGTCACCGCGATGGTCGAGCGCGCCACCAAGGAGTGGGGCAGCGTCGATCTGCTCTGCGCCAATGCCGGCATCCTGCGCGACAAGTCGTTCACCAAGCTCGAGGTTGCCGACTGGGACAAGGTGCTCGGCGTGCATCTGACCGGCACCTTCTACTGCTGCAAGGCGGTGTGGGCCGGGATGCGCGAGCGCAATTACGGCCGCATCGTGCTGACGACCTCGTCGTCCGGTCTGTTCGGCAATTTCGGCCAGGCCAATTACGGTGCCGCGAAGGCCGGCATGGTCGGCCTGATGAACGTGCTCGCCGAAGAGGGCCGCAAGAACAACATCAAGGTCAACACCATCTCGCCGACGGCGGCGACCCGCATGACCGAGGAACTGCTGCCGCCGCAGGCGCTGCAGTTGATGAAGCCGGAGGCGATCACGCCGGCGGTGGAATTCCTGCTCTCGGAGGATGCGCCGACCCGCACCATCATGGGCGCCGGCGCCGGCTCGTTCGCCGTGATCCGAGTGCTGGAGACCGAAGGCGTCAACCTGCCGCAGTCCGAATGGACGCCGGATGGCGTCGCCGCACATTTCAAGGACATCAGTGACATGTCGACCGCGAAGGCGCTGCAAGGTGCATTCGAGCAGACGCAGAAGTACGTCGCCCAGGCCGCCGCGCGGGCCGGGATCAAGCTCTAACCCTCATTCCCGGGCTCGCGAAGCGAGAGCCCGGAATCCATGACCGCCATCGTGAGTATGGTCCCGGATGCGCAATTGCGCATCCGGGACCTGGTCCTTCGGACTATCCTGGAATGACATTTTTTGTCGTGGTGCCGAGCTGGGCTACACTCGTGCCATGTCATCGTCACCCGCCGACCGCCATCATGGGAGCCGGCAATGATCTACCCGACGTTGCTGCTCAAACATTTGAGAACCAAGCGCGCCATTGCGAACTATCCGCTCTATGACGTCCCGCACAAGCGATCGGAAGATACGCTCGACAAGAAGTCGGCGCAGGAGAATTTCGACTACTTCATGAACGTGCGGCGTCAGCGACTGGTATTTTTCCAGAGGTGGCTGCACGACTGGTTTCGGGTCGTTGCAACGCTGGACGGGGATGGCCTGGTCGCAGTCAACAGATGGATCAATGGCTATGGCGGTGGCCTGATCGGTGATCAACATGACACCATGACGATCTTTGCGACCTATCAGCCGGCATGGGCAGGCGAATACGCCGGCTACAACGTCGTGGTCGATATCGGGATTTTTGTCGGCGAGTATCTCATCGCCAGACGTCCGCATCTGCGTTGGGAAATATTTGACTGCGACCCGAACAGTTATGGCGATCTGGACGAGGATGTCGCGACTGATCCAAGGCCCGTTTTGGTAGGTTTCCCCCGCCGATGGACGGATGACGTGCTGAAGCTCGGCTACTGGGAAGTCGCAACCGCGCGACAACGGTCGCACATCGCTGACGGACGTGTCGGCAACCGCGATGGCTTGATCAAGCGCTGCAAACAGTCGCTGCATCTCGCCAACGTACCCGACAATGATCAACCTTACATCTTTGGCGACTACAGCAGCGAGCCGATCTGATTCATCGCCTGAGCTCTCACCATGTCGTCATCATCTCTTAGACAGACCGCCGTCATCGGAGCCGGTCCCGCTGGCCTGATGGCGGCGGAGGTGCTTGCGGCGGGCGGGGCCAACGTCATTGTCTACGACGCGATGCCGTCGGCGGGCCGCAAGTTGTTGATGGCCGGCCGCGGCGGACTCAATCTCACCCACTCCGAGCCGCTGCCGGATTTCCTTGCACGCTATCGCGAGGCGATGCCGCGCCTGCAGGCTTCGGTCGAGGCATTCCCGCCCGATGCATTGCGCGGCTGGAGCGATACGCTGGGGCAGCCGACGTTTATTGGCACCAGCGGCCGCGTCTTCCCGAAAGCCTTCAAGGCATCGCCCTTGCTGCGCGCCTGGCTGCGGCGGCTTGATGCGGCGGGCGTCGGCTTCGCATTCCGGAATCGCTGGGTCGGATGGGATGCGCAGGGTGCACTGCTGTTCGAGACACCTGATGGCCAACGTGCGGTGAGCGCGGACGCCACCGTGCTCGCGCTCGGCGGCGCCAGCTGGCCGCGGCTCGGCTCCGATGGCGCGTGGGCGGACATGCTTGCCGCGAAGGGCGTTGCGGTCGCACCGATGAAGCCGGCCAATTCCGGCTTTTTGGTCGCCTGGTCGAAGATCTTCCGCGACCGGTTCGAGGGACAGCCGCTAAAGGGCGCCGCGCTCACGATCGGCCCGCATTCGGTGCGCGGCGAGGCGATCGTGACCCGCACGGGCATCGAGGGCGGCGCGATCTACGCATTGTCGGCCGAATTGCGTGAGGCGGTTCTGGCAGAGGGCAGGGCTGTGCTCAACGTGGCGCTGCGGCCGGATGCGGCACACGACGAGCTGGTCGCGCGGCTGTCGGCGCCGAGGGGCAAGCAGTCCTTCTCCAACTTCCTGCGCAAGGCGGCGCAGCTCTCACCGGTCGGCATCGGGCTGTTGCAGGAGGCCGCAGCTAGCTCCGGCCGATCGCTGGCCACGCTGCCACCGGTCGAACTGGCCGCGCTGATCAACGCGGTGCCGATCGAGCTATCCGGCGTGGCTCCGATTGCGCGCGCGATCTCGAGCGCCGGCGGCATCAGCTTCGATGAGCTCGACCCGCATTTCATGCTGCGCCGGCTGCCCGGCGTGTTCGCCGCCGGAGAGATGCTCGACTGGGAAGCGCCGACCGGTGGCTATCTGTTGCAGGCTTCGTTTGCCACCGGCGTCGCGGCCGGGAACGGCGCGTTGAGTTGGCTCGCGCAGCAATCGTAGCTTCATTCCGAACCTGTCCTCGTCGCGAGGTCGGTGATCAGGCCGAGTAGGCCGAACCCTGCCGCGACCGCGCAGACTGCGCTCCATCCACCAAAGCTCCACGCTGCGGATGCGGCTGCCGCGCCGATTGCGCCGCCGATGAAGAACAGCGCCACGAACAGCCCGTTGATCCGGCCGCGCGCCTCCGGCCGCAGCAGATTGACGGCGCGGCGGCCGAGCGTCTGATCCGTGGTGATGCCGAAGTCGAGCAGCACTGCGCCGATGCCAAGGAGCGTGAGGGCCACGGTCCGGGATTCGATCGTGCCAGCCCAAGCGCACAGCGCCAGCGCGCCGATGATCATCAGGTGCGCCACGATCAGGAGCGGCCGCGCGAAGCCCTTGTCGCCCCAGCGGCCCGCGAGCGGGGTCGCTGCGGCGCCGGCGACGCCGATCAGCGCGAACAGCGCGATTCCCCTGGCATCGAGCCTGAACGGCGCATCCGGCAAGCGCAGCGCGACCGCGGCCCAGAATGCGGTGAACGACGCCATCACCAGCGCCGCGGTCCAGGAGCGAACGCGCAGCACCGGCTCCTCGCGCAGCAGATCTGGAAACGAACGCAGCAGCGCGCCGTAGCTGACCTTTGCCGCCGGCTGCAAGCTCGGCAGATAGCGCGCCAACGCGCCGGCAAGCACGGTCATCAGCACGGCCGACGTGACATAGTAGCCGCGCCAGTTCCAGCTGTCCGCGATCAAGCTTGCCGCCGGCCGTGACAACAGGATGCCGATCATCAACCCGCTCATGACGTCGCCGATCGCCTGTCCCCGGCGCTCCGGCGGCACCATCGACGCCACCAGCGGCACCACCATCTGGATCGCGGCGCAGGACGCGCCGAGCACGAAGGTGGCGGCGAGCAGGACCACCGGTGTTGGCGCCATCGCGGTGCCGATCGCGGCCACGATGGCGCAGGCGAGCGTGCGCAGGATCAGCCGCTTGTTCTCGACAAGATCGACCAGCGGCACCAGCAGCAACAGCCCGAGCGCGTAGCCAAGCAGGGTGAGGGTCGAGATCATGCCGGCCTGCAGCGCGGTCATGCCGAGCGAACGGCTCATCAAGCCGACCAGAATCTGCGGGGCAAACAAATTGGTGACGACGGTGCCGGTGGTGATGGCCCCGATCCAGATCAGGGGCCGGACCGAGGCAGTACGCGCCGGGGAGAGTTTGGTGGCTTCGGAGATGGTCATGGGACCTCGCAATGGATGGCAAGGCCCCTTTAGGGGATCGGGATAATATGCTACAATTCAAATAAGATGATGAGGAATATGCGAGTTTGTTATGAACACCCATGACCTTGTGGCATTCGTCGCCGTGGTGGAGACCGGATCGATCGTCGCCGCGTCCGCGCGGCTGAACCTGACCCAGCCCGGCGTGACCCGGCGGATCCAGAATCTCGAGGAGATGCTCGGCGCGCAGCTGCTGGACCGGCTGTCGAAGCCGTTGAGGCCGACCGCGGCCGGCCACGAGGCCTATGAACGCGGTCGTCGCGTGCTGCGAATGCTCGAGGACCTCAAGTCGGGCGTTGCCAATGATGGCGTGGTGCGCGGCGAGTTCAGGCTCGGCCTGACGCCGTATCTGTCGGAGGCGGGCCTGGCGGGGCCGCTCGATGCCGTGCGGGCGGCATTTCCCGCACTGCTGGTGCGGGTCGTGGCGGGCCTGTCGCCGCACCAGATCGAATCCGTCTCGCGCAATGAACTCGACGCTGCCGCCATCTGCCTGCCTGACGGCACCATGCCGCCGGCAGACCTCGCCGCGGATGATCTCGGCGCGCAGCCGGTGGTCTTCGTCGTCGCGCGCGACGCCAAGCTGCCGAAGTCTGTCGACCTCGAATGGTTGTCCCGGGTGGGATGGGTGATGAACCAGGATGGCTGCGGCTTCCGCCAGACCCTGAAGCGGCATTTCGAGGCGGCGCATCTGCCGTTCAACGTCGCGGTCGAGGCGCTGGACAGCGAACTGCGGTTGTCGCTGGTCGCGCGCGGGCTTGGCATCGGCGTCGTGACGCCGGTCGCGATCAGGCGCAGCGCGATCCGCGGCAGGCTGAAGACGGTCCGAATCCGGGATTTCAATCCCTCGGTGCGTGCCTGGATCGTGCACCGTCCGCCCGCCGGCCGCATGGCGCGGCCGATTGAGGTGTTTCGGGATGCGCTGGATCAGGAGCTGCAGACGCTCTTGCGCGGGTAGATGCGTAGGATGGGTAGAGCGCAGCGAAACCCATCACCTTTGATGCCTGCGGAAACATGATGGGTTTCGCTGCGCTCTACCCATCCTACCGTGTCGGCTAACGCAACTTGCCTCGCGCCGTCACCGGCAACGCGCCGATGATCTCGTCGCCGCGCACCATCACGACCTCGTCCATCATGTTGACGACGACGCAGACGTGATTGGGCACGATCCGCACCACGTCGCCGACATTGGGCCGCGTGTTGCTGCGGGACAGGTCGAGGAAGCCGTGCTCCTCGGCGAATTGGGCGATCCTGGCCAGCGGGTATTCGAGGATGTAGCCGTGCCCGTCGAGCCCGCCCTTGTCGCTGGTCAGCGTCTTCGAGCCGGAATCGAGGATGCCGCGCTCCGGGCCGGCGCGGCTGACCACGGTGGAATAGATGTGCAGCGCGCAATCGTCCCAACTGGCGACGCCGGCCGCGACCTGCATGCGGTCGTTGTAGATATAAGTGCCGAAGCGGTGCTCGGTGCCGCCCTTCAACTTGCCGAGGTTCTTCAGGTTCGGCGTGCCACCGGTGGAGACGATGGTCGCATCGAGGCCGTGGGTGCGCACGCCGGCCAGCGCCTCGTCGTAGAATTTCTGCGCATCCGCCCAGCCGGTCTCGGTCGGGTACAGCATGAAGCCCGCGAAGTGCAGGCCCTTTGAGGCTGCGATCTCGCGCGCCAGTGCGATCGCCTCGGCCGGCGTCTCGACGCCGGCGCGCTTGCGGCCGGTGTCGCATTCGACCACGACCTCGAGATTGCGCCCGGCAATCTCGGCGGCCTTGGGCAGGCCGGCGATCGTGACAGGATTGTCGGCGGCGACGATCATGCGAACGCGTCTTTGCAGCGCGCCGAGCCGGCCCAGCTTCTCCTCGCCCAGAATGTTGTAGCTGATCAGGATGTCGTCAATGCCGCTATCCGCCATGATCTCGGCCTCGCCGAGCTTCTGGCAGGTAATACCCTTGGCGCCGGCCTTGATCTGCAGCTGCGCCAGCATCGGATTTTTGTGCGTCTTGATGTGCGGCCGGTTGGCGACCCCGGCCTCGTCGCAGGCCTTCTGGATCCGCGCGATGTTGCGCTCGACCCGGTCCATGTCGATCACGGCGCAGGGCGTGCCGTATTCGTTGGCGATCTTGGCGGCGAGGGGCTTGGTCATGATCTGTCCTTCTTCTCCGGCCTCGTAGGATGGGTAGAGCGAAGCGAAACCCATCGGCTTTTGTCCGCATGGAGGCATGATGGGTTTCGCTGCGCTCTACCCATCCTACACATCAGGCCTGTTCGATCTCTTCGCGCAGCACCTCGAGCTCGAGCCAGCGGTCTTCGGCGGCGGCAAGCTCTTCCTGCGCCTTGGCGATTGCGGCCGAGGCGGCGTCGAATTTCTTGCGATCCTTCGCATAGAGGTCGGGATCGTCGAGCAGCTTCTGCTGCTTCGCGATCTCCGCGTGCAGTTTGTCGATCGTCTTCGGCAGCGTTTCCAGCGCGTGTTTCTCGTTGAAGTTCAGCCGGCGCTTGGACGCGGCAGCGGGCGCCGCGGCCCTGGCTTCCTTCTTTTCCTCGGCCACAGCGTCCGTCTTGACCGTCTCGCGCTTCACGTCGGCGCCGCGCTGTGCCAGCATGTCGGAGTAGCCGCCGGCATATTCGATCCAGCGTCCCTGGCCCTCCGGCACGATCACCGACGTCACCACGCGATCGAGGAAGTCGCGGTCATGGCTGATCAGGATCACGGTGCCGTCGTAGTCGCCGAGCATCTCCTCGAGCACGTCGAGGGTTTCGAGATCGAGGTCGTTGGTCGGCTCGTCCAGCACCAACAGGTTCGACGGCTTTGCCAGCGCGCGCGCCAGCATCAGCCGGCCGCGCTCGCCGCCGGAGAGCGCTTCCAGCGGCGTGCCGCGCTGCTCCTGTGCGAACAGGAAATCCTTCATGTAGCCGATCACATGCTTGGACTTGTCGCCGACCATCACATGATCGCCGCGGCCGCCGGTCAGGGCTTCGGCCAACGTCAGCTTCGGATCGAGGCTCTCGCGATGTTGGTCGAGCGTCGCCATCTCGATATTGGCGCCCAGCCGGACCGTACCGGAGTCCGGCGGATCGTTGCCGATCAACAGATGCACCAGCGTGGTCTTGCCGGCGCCGTTCGGGCCGACGATGCCGAGCCGGTCGCCGCGCTGGATCCGGGTCGAGAAGTCGTCGACGATCCTGCGCTCGCCAAACGCCTTCACGACGTGTTTCGCCTCGATCACCAGGCGGCCGGATTTGTCGGCCTCGGCGGCAGCGAGCGTGGCATTGCCGGTGGCGCCGCGATAGTTGCGGCGCTGGTCGCGTAGCGCATGCAGATTACCGAGCCGCTTGACGTTGCGTTTGCGGCGGCCGGAGACGCCGTGGCGCAGCCAGTGCTCCTCGTTGACGATTTTGCGGTCGAGCTTGTGCTGGTCGCGCTCTTCTTCCTCCAGCACCTCGTCGCGCCACGCCTCGAAGGCGCCGAAGCCGCGGTCGATCTGCCGGATCTTGCCGCGATCGAGCCAGGCGGTGGCGCGCGACAGGTTGGTCAGGAAGCGGCGGTCATGGCTGATCAGCACCAGCGCGCAGCGGCGGCTCTCCAGCTCGCTTTCGAGCCATTCGATGGTCGGCAGGTCGAGATGGTTGGTCGGCTCGTCGAGCAGCAGGATGTCGGGCGAGGGCGCCAGCACCCGCGCCAGCGCCGCGCGGCGCGCCTCGCCGCCGGAGATATGCGCGGGATCTTCCTCGCCGGTGAGGCCGAGCTGTTCAAGCAGATAGCGCGCCTGGTAGTGGTCGTCGCCGGGGCCAAGGCCGGCCTCGACATAGGACAGTGTCGTCTTGTGCTCGCCGAAATCCGGCTCCTGCTGCAAATAGCGGATGGTGGCGCCGGGCTGCACGAAACGGCTGCCGGCGTCCGGCTCGACCAGGCCGGCCGCGATCCGCAGCAACGTCGACTTGCCGGAGCCGTTGCGGCCGATCAGGCAGACGCGCCCGCCGGCGGAGACCGATAGCTCGACGCCTGATAGCAGCGGCGTGCCGCCGAAGGTCAGGCTGATGTCCTTGAGCTGGATGAGGGGTGGGGCCATCGCGCTAACCTTGGCTCGTCTGCTCGGCGCGGCGGCGCTGGATACGGCGGATGGTCTGGTCGAGCGCTGACAGGAAGGTCGAGCGGTCGCGCGGCGAATAGGATTTCGGCCCGCCGGTGATCTCGCCCGATGAGCGCAGATCGGTCATCAGATTGCGTACTGCCAGCGTCATGCCGATCGACTGTTCGGTAAACGGCTTGCCGTTCGGTGCGATCACGTCGGCGCCGGCTTTGACGCAGCGGCTCGCCAGCGGAATGTCCGCGGTGATCACGACATCGCCCGCATGGGCGCGTTCCGCGATCCAGTCGTCGGCGGCATCCATGCCGGAACCGGCGGCGATGCGCTCGATCAGGGGATCCTGCGGCACGCGGATGAAATTGCCCGCGACCACGCTGACGGGCACGCCGAGCCGGATCGCGACGCGATAGATCTCGTCCTTCACCGGACAGGCGTCGGCGTCGACATAGATGCGGGTGGAAGCAGGGGTTTCGGTCATCGATTCAAGGGTTCGCGGGCGCGGCCTGCGTGTACTCCATCGGGCGGAAAATTGCGAGCAAAACGAGAGGCTTGCCACGCTGATAGCTTCGACTACGATTGCCTGGGAAAAACAACCGAAATAAGGGGAAACCCCATGGATTCGAGCACGGCTGCGCAAACCTATCGCGTCTCGGCTTACAACACCTCAAAGCTCTCGGAGAACAAGATCCACGACGACACGGTGGCGCGGAAGTTCGGCTTTTCCGGTGGCCTGGTGCCGGGCGTCGATGTGATGGCCTACATGATGCATCTGCCGGTCGAGAAGTGGGGTCGTGAATTCCTCGGGCGCGGACTGATCGAGGCGCGTTTCGTCAAGCCGGTCTATGACGGCGAGATCGCGGAACTGACCGGCCAGGAGCGCGGCGGCGTGCTTTCGATCGAGCTCCATAGCCGCGGCGAGCTCTGCGCCACCGGGACCGCGTCGCTGCCGGCGTCTGCGCCGGCCTTCGTGCTCGACGATTACAAGCAGGTCGCTGCCATTGCGGAGCGCAAGCCGGTCAGCGCGTCGTCCTATGAAGAGGGCAAGTGGCTTGGCGTCATCCCGCGCGACTGGTCGGGCGACGCGGCGAAGGAGTATCTCGCCGACATCAGGGAGACCGACCCGATCTATCTGCGCGAAGGTCTCGGCCATCCCGGCCTGCTGCCCCGGGTCATGAACAAGGTGCTGGTCGACAATGCGATCCTCGGACCCTGGATTCATGTCGGCACCCGGATGCAGCTATTGTCGGCCGGCAAGATCGGCGACGAGCTGACGGCGCGTGCCAAGGTCACCGGCAACTACGACAAGAAGGGCCACCGCTTCGTCGAGCTCGACGCGCTGGTGCTCGGCAACGGCATCCCGCTCGCGCATTGCTGGCACATCGCGATCACCCAGCCGCGCGAACAGGCGGCGGCGTAGAGCAGTTCGTCATTGCCGGGCTTGACCCGGCAATCCATCGTGCGTTGCAAGAATCTTGCGCAGATTGATGGATGCCCGGGTCAAGCCCGGGCATGACGAACGGTGTTGAAGCTGGCCTCGCGCGTTCCGTACCGACGGGTGTCATCCCCCGCGAAAGCGGGGGATCCAGTACGCCGCGGCTTCTCGGGAGGTAACTGCTGTCTCTGGAATACTGGATCGCCCGCTTTCGCGGGCGGTGACAGCGGAGGGGGGAGACGAAACGGTGCCTTACGCTGCCTTCGCCTTGGCATCCTGGATTGCGCGCCAGACGCGTTCCGGCGTCAGCGGCATGTTGATGTGCTTGATGCCGTATTCCGACAGCGCGTCGACCACCGCGTTGACGACGCAGACGAGGCTGCCGGCGCAGCCGGCTTCGCCGCAGCCCTTGGTGCCGAGCGGATTGGACTTGGCCGGCGAGGGGTGATCGTCGACTTGCATCGACGGCACGTCGCCGGCGCGTGGCAGCGCGTAGTCCATGAACGAGCCGGTGATCGGCTGGCCCGAGGCGTCGTAGCTGACTTCCTCCATCAGCGCCTGGCCGATGCCCTGCGCGACGCCGCCATGCAGCTGCCCCGCGACGATCATCGGGTTGACCACGGTGCCGAAATCGTTGACCGCCGAGTAACGCACGATCCGTGTCACGCCGGTATCGGGATCGATCTCGACCTCGGCGACATGGCAGCCGTTCGGGAAGGTCGATGCGGTCTCCTTGGTGGCGTGGTCGACGTCGAGGGTGTCAGGCGTGCCCTCCGGCATCTTGCCTGCGCGCATCCGCTCGGCGAGTTCCATAATGCCGATCGAGCGGTCGGTGCCGGCGATGGTGAAACGGCCCTGGCCGAACTCGATGTCGGCCTCGGAGGCCTCCAGCATGTGCGCGGCGGCCTTCTTGCCCTTCTCGATCACCAGCGCCGAGGCCTCGACGATCGCCTGTCCGGTCGCGGTGATCGAGCGCGAGCCGCCGGTGCCGTTGCCGAAGCGGACGAGATCGCTGTCGCCCTGCTCGAGCGTGATCTTCTCGAAGGGCACGCCAAGCTCGGCCGACAGCACCTGCGCGAACGGCGTGGCGTGGCCCTGGCCGTAGTCCAGCGTCCCGGTGGTAAGCTTCACTGAGCCATCGGGCTCGAAGGTGATCTTGCCGAGCTCGCCGGACGGCGGCGCGGTGACCTCAAGATAGGAGCCGACGGCGATGCCGCGCAGCTTGCCGCTCTTTTTGCTTTCCTTCTTGCGCCTGGCGAAATTGTCGTAGTCGGAGATCTCCAGCGCCTTCTGGAACACGCCGGCGAAATCGCCGCTGTCATAGGTGACGCCGGATGCGGCCGGGAACGGCAGCTGCGACGGCTTGATGAAGTTGCGCTTCCGCAGCGTGAAGCGGTTGATGCCCATCTCGTCGGCGGCGGTGTCGATCAGCCGCTCCATGTAGTAATTGGCCTCGGGCCGGCCGGCGCCACGATAGGCGCCCATCAGCGTGGTGTTGGTGACCACCGTCTTGATGTCGACGCCGAGCAGTGGCGTGCGGTAGACGCTGGCGAGGTTCTTGCCGGTGTTGAGCGACAGCGGGCCCGGTGCGACGCCGGTGATGTAGGCGCCGAGATTGCCGTAGCCGGACAGCCGCACCGCGAGGAACTTGCCGTCGGCGTCGAGCGCGAGTTCGGCATGGATCAGCTGCGCGCGGCCCTGGCTGTCGGACAGGAAGCTGGTGGAGCGCTCGTCGAGCCACTTCACCGGGCGCCCGAGCTCGCGGGCCGCATGGGCGATGCAGGTGTATTCGGGATAGTTCAGGTTCTTCATCCCGAACGAACCGCCGACATTGCCGGTGAGGATGCGCACCTTGTCGGCCGGCACGTTGAGCAGCCGCGCCAGGATCGCCTTGTTACCGGAGACGCCCTGGGTCGGCACTTGCAGCGTGAAGCGTTCGGTCTTCTTGTCGTAATGGGCGAGCGCGACACGCGGCTCCATCGAGACCACGGCGACGCGGGTGTTGACGATGTCGAGTTTTGTCACGTGCGCGGCGCCTGCGAACGCGGCCTCGATCTTGGCCGTGTCGCCGTAATGGTAGTCCAGCGCGATGTTGTTCGGAATGTTGTCGTAGAGCTGCGGCGCGCCGGGCTTGGCAGCCTCGGCCGCATCCGTCACCGCCGGCAACGCCTCGATGTCGACCTCGACGGCCTCGGCGGCATCGCGGGCCTGCGCCGCGGTCTCCGCCACGACGAAGGCGACGGGGTCGCCGACGAAGCGGACCTTGTCGGTCACCAGCGCCGGGCGGTTGGTCTGCAGCAGCGGCGAGCCGTCGCGGTTTTTCAGCGGCAGGCCGCAGGTGAAGGGCTTGTATCCGAGCGCCTCAAGATCGGCGCCGGTCCAGACGCCGAGCACGCCCGGCATCGCCCGGGCGGCCGCCGTGTCGATCCCCTTGATGAGTCCATGGGCATGGGAAGAGCGGACCATCCAGCAAATGGCCTGGCCCGGAAGGGAGAAATCGTCGGTGTATTTGCCCTTGCCGCGCACCAGGGTGTCGTCCTCCTTTCGTCGAACAGGCTGCCCGACGCCGTATTTTTGCAGTGCGATAGCGTTGTCGAGGGAAGCGGGCGGCGTGTGATCTTGCATCGGAAAATGACCTGAAATGCCCGGATTTGCTGGAGTTTGGGGGCGTTGTGGAGATAACGCACACCCCCCTTAACGACAACGCCCGATTGGGCATGGACCCAATGTGAACAGAGTTTGCGCAGGCCCTTGGCGCTGCTAAAGTTTCCGTGAACGGTAATTATTCGGCGAGGCCCTCGGGTCCCGCGGAAAGACAGTTTTGATGAATGACGATGTGCGGCTTTGTGACGGTCCTCCGGCCGGCGAAGCCCCGTCAGGGTTGGTTGCGGCAGCCGCGGAAAGTGGCGTCTACGCCGCGCTCGACCTTGGCACCAACAATTGTCGGCTGCTGATCGCCTGTCCCACCGGCGATGGGTTCCGCGTGGTCGATTCTTTCTCGCGGATCATCCGGCTCGGCGAAGGCATCGCCGCGACCGGTTCGATCAGCGAGGCGGCGATCGAGCGTGCGATCGCCGCGCTCACCATTTGCAGCGACAAAATCCGCTATCGCAAGGCCCGCCGGCTGCGGCTGATCGCCACCGAGGCCTGCCGCGCCGCCGGCAATGCCGAAAGCTTCCGCGCTCGGGTCGCCGCCGAGACCGGCATCGAGCTCGAGGTGATCGACCGCGAGACCGAGGCGACGCTCG
>BFBZ01000022.1_pt30 | contig 18388 bp, 15 predicted proteins | sample 1888401 | NCBI WGS metagenome assembly BFBZ01 (sample SAMD00112614, study PRJDB3348) | symbiont metagenome | host: Chara braunii | reverse complement strand
TTCAGCGCCAGCGCGAACACAAACGGCTTCGACATCGACTGGATGGTGAACGGCACGTTGGTCTCGCCGACCTCATAGACATGCCCGTCGATGGTGGCGAGGCCGATGCCGAAATGATCCGGATCGACCTTGGTCAGTTCAGGAATGTAATCGGCGACCTTGCCGGCATTGTCGGCCGCAAAGCGCGCGTGGCAGGCCTCGAGAAATTGCTGCAGCGGCGGATGGATGGCCGCCGTTTGGCTGTCGCCGGCAATTGGTGTCATCGCAAACCTCGACCTCAGACGAAGACCGCACTTCTCCGTCGCTGTAGTATCGAGGTGAGTCTCCACCGACAGCGTCGTAAGGTCAATAAACCTCACAATACCCCACCCCGTCATCCTGAGGTGCGAGCAAAGCGAGCCTCGAAGGATGAACGGCCACCGTGGCCGTCGCCCTTCGAGGGTCGCGCTACGCACGACCACCTCAGGGTGACGGATTACTTCGAGAGCCCGTCCACCGCCTTAGTACGACTTCGGCAGGCCCAGCACCTTTTCGGCGATGAAGCTGAGAATCAGCTGCGGGCTGATCGGCGCGATGCGCGGGATCATCACCTCGCGCAGATAACGCTCGACATGGTATTCCTTGGCGTAGCCGAAGCCGCCATGGGTCATGATCGCCTGCTCGCAGGCCTGGAAGCCGGCCTCGGCAGCCAAGTATTTCGCGGCATTGGCCGCGGGACCGCACGGCAGGCCCTGGTCGTACTGCCAGGCCGCCGACAAGGTCATCATCCATGCCGCCTCCAGCTCCATCCAGTTTTTCGCCAGCGGGTGCTGGATCGCCTGATTCTGGCCTATTGGCCGGTTGAACACGATGCGCCCCTTGGCGTAGGTCGCCGCGCGGTCCAGCGCCAGCTTGCCGAGCCCGACGGCTTCGGCGGCAATCAGGATGCGCTCGGGATTCATGCCATGCAGGATGTATTCGAAACCGCGGCCCTCCTCGCCGATGCGATCCTCAAGCGGAATTTCGAAATTCTCGAAGAACAGCTCGTTGGAATCGATCGCCTTGCGGCCCATTTTCTCGATCTCGTGCACGGTGACACGCGTGCGATCGAAGTCCGTGTAGAACAGGCTGAGCCCGTGGGTCGGACTTTTCACCTGATCGAGCGGTGTGGTGCGCGCCAGAAGCAGCATCTTCTGCGCGACCTGGGCCGTGGAAATCCAGACCTTCTGGCCATTGACGACGTATTTGTCGCCCTGCCGCTCCGCCCGGGTCTTCAACTGCGTGGTGTTGAGCCCGGTGTTCGGCTCGGTGACGGCGAAGCAGGCCTTTTCCCGGCCGTCGACGATCGGCGGCAGCATGCGGCGGCGCTGCGCGTCGTCGCCGAACACCACCACCGGGTTGAGCCCGAACACGTTCATATGCACCGCAGAAGCGCCCGACATACCGGCGCCTGATTCCGAAATCGTGCGCATCATCAGTGCCGCTTCCAGGATGCCGAGACCGGACCCGCCATACTCCTCCGGAATGCAGATGCCGAGCCAGCCCGCATCCGCGATCGCCTTGTGGAAGTCATGCGGAAAGCCACCGTCATGGTCCTTGGCCAGCCAGTAGGCATCGTCGAAGCGCGCGCAGATCTTCCCGATCGCGTCGCGAATCGCATCCTGTTGCGGGGTCAGTGCAAAATCCATGGTCGCGGTCCGTCTGATGCGTGACGATCAAATGCCGGTCATCATGGGCGCGAAATGTCGGGCGACGTCAAGCAGGCCGGAGAGCAACGCCCTCCGACCGCAACGCATGGAGCTTACGGCGCCTTTCGAATTCCGCAACGCGGTAATCAGAACCCGTAAAGTTCGGCCGGATTGCTCACCAGGATCTTGTGGCGCACGGCGTCATCCGGCGCCCAGTCCAGCAGCAGTTCAAGATGATTCACGTCATCCGGATAGCCGAAGATGTGGGCTTGCGAGTGCGGCCAGTTGCTCGCCCAGATGATACGATCCGGCGCATGATGGATCAGGGCTTTGGCCAGCACGGCGACATCCTCGAAATGCGGCGCGCCGGTCTTGGAGAATTCATAGAGGCCTGCAAGCTTGACATAACAGCGGCCGGTGTCGAGCAGGCGCAGCAACGATTTGAAGCTCTCGTGGTCCGGCGGCACGGGATCCATGAACTTGCCGACATGGTCGATGATGAAGCGGCCGGGCAGACGCGCGATCTGCGCCTCGTGCTGGGGGAAGTCACGACCGTTGAGCTGCACCAGCGCGTGCCAGCCATGTTCGTGGGCGCGGCGGCCCATCTCGTCCATCTGCGGCCAAGATAGCGTGCCGCCGAGCAGCGACATGAAGCGGATGCCGCGCGCGCCCTCCCTGGTCAGCCGGTTCATCTCGTCGTCGGACACGCCGGGCTTGACCACCACCACCGCGCGGGCGCAATCGCCGAGTTCCTTCACCGCCTTCATGGTGCAGCGGTTGTCATCGCCATAGGCGTTGGCCTGCACCACCACGGTGCGTGCGATCCCCAGCCAATTCATGACCTGGCGGTAGTCCGCCACGCTGGCATCGGCCGGCAACGGAGTTCCCGGAATGGTGGGAAAGCTGCTGTCATAAATATGAATGTGGGTGTCGCAGAGTCCCTCCATTTTCAGTTTCGGCGTGCGGCCGGTCAGCGGACGTTCCATGGCATGTCTCCCCTGTCGCTTATGTTCTTGATTGTTGCGTTCAGCGCGGCTTGAAACGGTCCATCAGCGCGGGGTCCGGCGTGAATCCGAGGCCCGGCGCCTGCGGCACCGTCAGCCGGCCGGCTTTTGGCAGCGGAATGGCTGGATCGATCCAGGCCTGCGTCGTGACATACAGGAATTCGAACAGGCTCGGTTCGGACAGCAGCGCCACCAGCTGCAGCGTGGCCCAGTAGCCGGGACCGAAATACGGCGAATGCGGCATCACGGCTTTGCCCGACGCCCGTGCATACGCCACCACCTTCAGGAACTCGCTGATGCCCCCGACCTTGGTGACGCTCGGCTGCGGATAGGTCACGACATCGCTCAGGCGAATGAACTCCAGCGCGGTGCAGGCGTTCTCGCCGACCGCCAGCGGAACCCCCAAGCGGTGTAACTTCGCGATTGCAGCGAAATCCTCCGGCGGGAAAATCGGCTCTTCCGCCCAATAAAGATCAAGTTCCTTGAGCCTCGGCAGAATTGCCTCCGCCTCCGCAGGACTCCAGGCGCAGTTGACGTCGGTCATCAACTTGACGTCCGGCCCAACCACGCGACGCCCAGCTGCGATCGGCTCATACGCGATCTCGTGCAGTTTGACATGGCGATAGCCCTCGCCGATCGCTTTCGCCGCGACCTCCTCGACCGGGCCGACTTCGCCGTACCGCACGAGGCTTGCGTAGGCAGACACGCTGCTACGCCGCGGACCGCCGATGAACTCCGCCAGGGATTGGTTGGAACGCTTCGCCGCGATATCCCACAGCGCGATGTCCAGACCCGACAGGGCGTACATGCCGATGCCATGACGGCCGCCGAAGATATGAAACTTGAACTGGAGCTCGGTGTTCAACTCGGGAATGCTGCGAATCTCCCGCCCGAGCACGTGCGGAAACATCATGTCCTGCGCCGCCGTCAGCACCGGCCGCAGGCAGTGATAGGCGAAGCACTCGCCCCAGCCAACCACGCCGTCCGAGGTTTCCGCGCGCACCAGCACCATGTCGAATTCGCGCCAGGTTTGCGCCGACGCCCGCGGCCCGCGGACGAGATCATCGAACGGCACCCGGAGCGGATATGCATCGAGCCTGGCGATGGTGAAAGGCGTGTGTTGCATGGCTGATCACGCTCTTGTTGTTTTGTTGGAAATCTTTTGCCTTGTCATTCCGGGGCGTCGCGAAGCGGCAAACCCGGAATCTCTGCCATTATCCTTGCCGCGCGTTCGAGATTCCGGATCGCCGCTGCGCGGCGTCCGGAATGACCGGAAGCGTGTTCAGGCCTTCTTGATAGCCTCGAAATCGCCGGTGAACTCGTCGCTGCAGAACGGACCGCCCTGGAAGAAATTACCGACCGGATCGTTCTTCGGCGTCTGACTGGCGAGAACCTCCACCGCGAAGTCTTCCGATATCCCGGTCGGCTGATAGCCGAGTTCCCTGGCGCGCGTGTTGTCCCACCACGCCCGCTTGTTGTCGGACATGCCGTAGACCACTTCGTACACCAGCCCCTCGCGCTCCAGACCGATGCGGATCAGCGACACCAGATCCTCGGTCTTCAGCCAGATCGCCAGGCGCCGCTCATCGAGCGGTTTTTCGCCGACATTACCGATGCGGATCGAAAGCACGCCGATATTGTGCTTGAAGGCATAAAATGCGCCCAGCGCCTCGCCGAATGCCTTGCTGACGCCATAGCGGGTGTCGGGGCGGGCAATCGCATTGATATCAATGGTCTCGGTGCGGGGATGGAAACCCATCGCATGATTGGAGGACGCAAACACCACCCGCTTGACGCCGGCAAGCCGTGCTGCTTCGAACAGGTTGTAGCAGCCGATGATGTTGGCGTTGAGGATGGTTTCCCAGGGTCCTTCGACGGAGAACCCGCCGAGGTGGATGATGCCGTCGATTCCCTCGACCGCCTTCTGCACCTGCGCGAAGTCCGCCAAATCGGCCTGGATGAACTTTTCATCGGGGGACAGATCGTCCGGTTTAACCAGGTCGCTCAGTACCAGATCGGGATAGATCGCCGGCAGCAGCTTGCGCAGCCGCGCCCCGACACCACCGGACGCACCGGTCAACAGAATGCGTGGCATTCGCTTTCCTTCTTATTTTGGCTTTGAACCGAACCTTGACGACGATTACCGATCGCTCTTTGTCGACGCCAACTGACGGTATCGCTCGCGCGAATTCAACAGATGCTTGCGCATGGCGTCCCTGGCTTTCTTCGGGGCACGGGCCTCGATCGCCTGCAGGATGGCTTCATGTTCCCTCTCGATGCGCTGCAGATAGCTGCGCATGTCGTCGGGCTGGCCCTCGAACGAGCGGATGCTTTGCCGGGGAATAATCAGCCGCCCGAGATACTCCAGGAACTCGACAAAACGATTGTTCTGTGTCGCGACGGCAATCGAGCGGTGAAAGGCAAGATCTTCCTTGATGCCGCGGTCGCCCTTGGCGATGGCGCGGGTGAGATCCTGCTGGGCGTGGCGGATGTCCTTGATCTGGGCCGCCGTCGCCCGTTCGCTGGCGATCGCGGCGGCTTCCGCTTCCACGGCCATGCGCAATTCGAGCACCTCGATCACGCCATTGAGCGACCCCAGTCCGTCCGGGTCGATCACATAAGGCTGCCGGCTGGTGTCGGTGCTGACGAACGCGCCGGCGCCCTGCCGGGTGATCACCAGCCCCCTTGCCCGCAGTGCAGCAACCGCCTCCCGAATGACGGTGCGGCTGACGCCCATCGCCGTCATCATTTCCTGTTCGGACGGCAGCTTGGCGCCGGCCGCAAGCTTGCCCGAGGTGATTTCCTCGGCCAGCCGGTTGCAAACCTCATCGCTAAGGCTGCGCACGGGCTGCACCGGACGCAGCAGCGCATCGGTTTTCTGCCGCGCGGCGGCACCGGATCCTGCAGGGCTTGACGGTTGTTGTCTGGTCATCGTACAAGTTGAGTAACATAGGCGGGCTGCTCGGGCAACCACCGTTGCACGATTCTTCCTCGCGCTTAGTGTCGCAGATCCGAAGTTGCTGCACCACAGTTCGTGTCAAAGAGCGCTGCGATGTAGCACGAACCTCGGATTCGGGGGCACCAGATTGCGAGGACCCAAGCGCGGCACGCCAATTTACACCGATCTGCACAACGGATTGCAACACCAACAGGTCAGTCAATGACCGCGGCAAACCACATTGCGACAAACAGCTGGGAGAGACCACTATGAAACGCCGTGACTTCATCAAACTGGGCGCTGGTTTCGGCGCGGTCGGCCTTGGAATGGGTGCGGGCACCCGCCCCTCGAGCGCGCAGGCCAAGATGGCCTTCAAGGCCTCGGACGTGCACGCCGCGGGCTATCCGACCGTCGTTGCCGTGGAAAATCTCGGCAAGAAACTCGAAGCCGCGACCAACGGACGCCTGTCGGTGCAGATGTTCGCCTCGATGACGCTGGGCGGCGAGAAGGAAGCCATCGAACAGGCCCAGCTCGGCGCCATCCAGTTTGCCCGGGTCAGCGTCGGCGCCCTCGGTCCGGTGGTTGATGACCTGAACGTGCTCAACATCCCGTTCCTCTGCCGCAACACCGCGCACATGCAGAAGGTACTGGACGGCACCCTCGGGCAGGAGCTGCTTGACAAGGTAACCAACAACGCCAATGCCAACCTGATCGGCTTGTGCTGGATGGATGCCGGCGCACGCAGCTTCTACAACACCAAGCACCCGATCAAGGATCTGGCCGACATGAAGGGCCTGAAGGTCCGCGTCATCGGCAATCCGATGTTCGTCGACATGGCCAATGCGTTGGGCGCCAATGGCGTCGCCATGGGTTACGATCAGGTGTTCAACTCGCTGCAGACCGGCGTGATCGACGGCGCGGAAAACAATCCGCCGAGCTACGTGTTCGACAACCACTATACCGTCGCCAAGTACTACACCCTCACCGAGCACCTGATCGTGCCGGAAATGCTGGTGTTCTCGAAGCGCATTTGGGGCTCGCTCTCCAAGGACGATCAAGCCCTGATCCAGAAGCTCGCGCGCGAAGCCCAGGCCGAAGAGCGCGTGTTGTGGACCAAGTACGAACAGCAGGCGATGGACAAAGCCAAGGCCGCCGGCTGCCAGATCATCGAAGTCGCCGACAAGAAGGCGTTCCAGGATGCCGTCAAGCCGGTGTGGGACAAGTACGGTCCGAAGTACGCCGAGATGATCAAGCGCATTCAGGCCGAGTAAGACATCCTGCGGGGTGCCCGCGACGGCACCCCGCCTCCATCTTTTTCCGGACCCGAAGTCGGCCACGCCTGCGGCGATTGATCCGACATGGAGAGATTTGCAATGGCCGGGCTTCGCAAGGCTTTTGATATCCTTTACTACGCGTGCGTTCTGGTCGGATGCACCGCCATGGTGCTGATCTCCGCGGTGATCCCATGGGCGGTGTTCACCCGCTATGTGCTGAACAGCGCGGCCTCCTGGCCGGAAGCCACCGCGGTGCTGCTCACCATCGTGCTGACCTTCATCGGCGCGGCCGCGGGCTATCGCTTCCACGTGCACATGAGCCTGTCGTTCTTCGCCGACATGCTGCCACCGCCGCTCAAAGCGCTGGCCGACGTGATCGTGCAGATCATGATGGCGGGCATCGCCCTGTTCATGGCGATCTGGGGCGCACGCCTGGTCGAGGTCACGTGGCACAATTCGATCCCGGATTTCCCGGCGCTATCGGTCGGCGTCACCTATCTGCCGATCCCGATCGGCGGTGTCTGCCTGCTACTGTTCATCATCGAACGGCTGCTGCTCGGAACCCCGCCGGACCCCGTCGCCCACGGCGATGAAGACCACGTTTCAGCGCATTGATCGGGACCTGAACCATCATGGATATCTTCATTCTTCTCGCCACGATGATCTTCTGCTTCCTGATCGGCATGCCGATCGCCTACTCGCTCGCCACTGCGGCGATCGTCGGCGCCATTTCACTCGGCATCCCGCTGGAAGCGGTGATGCTGAAGATCTCGGACGGCGTCAGCAAGGTGGCGATGCTCACCATTCCGTTCTTCGTCCTCGCCGGCGCCATCATGGCCGAAGGCGGCATGGCCAAACGGCTGGTGGCATTCGCCAACGTTTTGGTCGGCTACACCCGATTGCGCGGCGGCCTCTCGATTGTCAACGTCGTCGCGACCACCTTCCTCAGTGGCATCTCCGGCTCGGCGGTCGCGGACACCTCGGCGATCGGCTCGGTGATGATCCCGCAGATGGAAAAGACCGGCTACCCCCGGGTGTTCGCGACCAACCTGACCATCACCTCCTCGGTGCAAGCCCTGCTGGTGCCGCCGAGCCACAACGCGGTGCTGTACTCGCTGGCCACCGGCGGCACGATTTCGATCAGCGCACTGTTCATGGCGGGCGTGTTTCCCGGCCTGCTGCTCGGCTTCTCGCTGGTCATCCTGTGCCTGGTGATCGCCTATCGCGACAAGCATCCGCAGGGCGACGTGGTCGAGATCAAGCAGGCCGCGAAGATCACCGTCGATGCGCTGTGGGGCCTGATCACGCTGGTTATCATCCTCGGCGGCATCCTGGGCGGCATCTTCACCGCGATCGAGGCCGGCGCCGTCGCCTGCATCTGGGCGTTCCTGGTCACCATGTTCATCTACCGCGACTATCGCTGGAAGGATTTGCCGGTGCTGCTGCACCGGACGCTGCGCACCGTCGCCATGGTGATGACCCTGATCGCCTGCGCCTCCAGCGTCGGCTACGTGATGGCGCTGAACCAGATGCCGGCGAAGATCACCGCGTTCTTCCTCACCATCTCCAGCAACAAGTATGTGATCCTGTTCCTGATCAACATCCTGCTGCTGATCCTCGGCACGCTGGTGGATATGGCCCCCTCGATCCTGATCGCCACGCCGATCCTGCTGCCGGTGATGGTGAACTTCGGTGTCGATCCCGTGCACTTCGGCATGATCATGATGCTCAACCTCGGCATCGGGCTCTGCCATCCGCCGGTGGGGTCGATCCTGTTCGTGGGATGCGCCGTGGGCAAAGTCTCGATCGAGCAGGTGATGCGCAAGATCTGGCCGTTCTACGGCGTGATGTTCTTCGTGCTGATGCTGGTGACCTATGTGCCCGGCATCTCCCTCTGGCTGCCGAAGATGGTGCTGAAGTAAACAACGAAACGATGCGAACAAGGACGAACCACGCATGAGCAAGATGACCCCGAAGGAAATGGCCAGGCAGATCGGCGAAGGCCTGCTGTCGTTTCCGGTAACGCCGTTCAACGCGGACTATTCGTTCAACGAAACGCAATACCGCTCCAACATGGACTGGTTGTGCGGCTACAACGTCGCCGGCCTGTTCGCCGCCGGCGGCACCGGGGAGTTCTTCTCGATACCGCTCCAACATGGACTGGTTGTGCGGCTACAACGTCGCCGGCCTGTTCGCCGCCGGCGGCACCGGGGAGTTCTTCTCGCTGTCGCCTGCCGAAGTCGAAAAGGTGGTCGCTGTTGCTGTTCATGAGACCCGCGGCCGTGTGCCGGTGCTGGCGGGTGCCGGCTACGGCACGGCGATCGCCAAGGACATGGCGGCGGCCGCCGAACGCGCAGGCGCCGACGGCATCCTGCTGCTGCCGCCCTACCTCACCCATTCCGAACAGGATGGCCTGGCCGCTCATATCGAAGCGGTTTGCAGCGCCACCAAGCTCGGCGTCATCGTTTACAACCGCGACAACGCGATCGTGAACGAGAACACGCTGGCAAAACTCTGCGACAGGTGCCCCAACCTCGTCGGCTACAAGGACGGCATCGGCGACATCGAGCTGATGACGCGGGTCTACTCCAGGATGGGCGATCGCCTGACTTATGTCGGCGGCCTGCCGACCGCGGAAACCTTCGCCCTGCCCTACCTGGAAATGGGCGTCACCACCTACTCCTCCGCCGTGTTCAATTTCGTGCCGGAGTTCTCCACCAAATTCTATGCCGCCGTCCGCAAGCGCGATCGCGAGACCGTGCACGCAGGGCTGCGTGATTTCATTCTGCCGCTGATCGCGATCCGCAACCGCAAGAAGGGTTACGCTGTCTCGATCATCAAGGCCGGCATGAAGGTGATCGGCCGAGATTCCGGACCGGTGCGCTCGCCGCTGACCGATCTCGATGCCGGCGAGTTCGCCGAATTGACCAAGCTGGTCAAAGCGCTGGCATAATCGGCGCGCAACATACGCTGCCCGACAAGAGAAGTGGATCATGATGACACAAACTGCCCCCGCACATTCCGGAGCCCCCGTCGTCCGGGACATGAAGGTCATTCCCGTCGCCGGGCATGACGGCATGCTGCTCAATCTGAGCGGCGCCCATGGCCCGTTCTTCACCCGCAACATCGTGATCCTGACCGACAGCGCCGGCCACACCGGTGTCGGCGAAGTGCCCGGCGGTGAAAACATCAAAAAGACGCTGGAGGACGCCCGCGATCTCGTGGTCGGCCAGCCGGTCGGCAAGTTCAATGCGGTGCTCAACGCCATGCGCACGCGCTTTGCCGATCGCGATGCCGGCGGCCGCGGGCTGCAGACCTTCGACCTGCGGGTTACGATTCATGCGGTGACCGCGGTGGAGGCCGCCCTGCTCGACCTGTTGGGCCAGCACCTCGACGTGCCGGTGGCGGCGCTGCTCGGCGAAGGCCAACAGCGCGACAAGGTCGAGATGCTCGGCTATCTCTTTTATGTCGGCGACCGGCGCAAGACCAACCTTGCCTATCGCGAGGAGCCCAACGCCAAGGATGCGTGGTCCCGGCTGCGCCACGAGGAAGCGGTTACACCGGAGGCCGTCGTGCGGCTGGCGGAAGCCGCCTATGAACGCTACGGGTTCCAGGACTTCAAGCTCAAGGGCGGCGTGTTTTCCGGCGACGAGGAAATCCTGGCCATCAAGGCGCTGGCGAAAACCTTTCCCCGCGCCCGCATCACCCTCGACCCCAACGGCGCTTGGTCACTCGACGAGGCGATTCGGCTGTGCAAGCCGATGCACGGCATCCTGGCCTACGCGGAAGACCCCTGCGGTGCGGAAGCCGGCTTTTCCGGCCGCGAGATCATGGCTGAATTCCGCCATGCAACGGGGCTCCCCACCGCCACCAACATGATTGCTACCGACTGGCGGCAGATGAGCCACGCGCTGGCACTGCAGTCGGTCGACATCCCGCTGGCCGACCCGCACTTCTGGACGCTGCAGGGCGCGGTGCGCGTGGCGCAGACCTGCCGCGATCACGGCCTGACCTGGGGCTCGCACTCCAACAACCATTTCGACATCTCGCTGGCGATGTTCACCCACGCCGCCGCCGCCGCACCCGGCAAGGTGACGGCGATCGACACCCACTGGATCTGGCAGGACGGCCAGCGCCTGACCAAGGAGCCGCTGAAGATCGTCGGCGGCCTTGTGAGCGTGCCGGATCGCCCCGGCCTCGGCGTCGAGATCGACATGGCGCAGGTCGAAGCCGGCCACGAGCTTTACAAACAGCATGGCCTTGGTGCCCGCGACGATGCCATGGCCATGCAGTTCCTGATCCCGGGCTGGACATTCAACAACAAGCGGCCCTGCATGGTGCGCTGAACGCGCGATCTGCAGTGCTGTAGGACAAGTCAGCGAGGCGTAAGCCGCCACGCGAGTTCTGGACCGCGGATTACGCGACGCTCATCCGACGTGCAAAACCGTCGTTTGGGCGCGCCCGTTCGCCTGATGTTTTCCCTATCTCCAAAAGATGACGCCCGCGACCCGGTCCGTTACCGGCTCCGAGCGCCTATTCAGCCCCCTGCTGGACAAGGATGTGGCGTGCACTCCTCATCAGCCGCGACCGTGTGCCGCATGCACAGGCGCCTGGCATAGCTGTTACATGCAAGATGTCAGGTTATCAGACAGGTTGCGGGAGCGGTGTCCGGTAGGTCGATCGTGCGGCTGTGAGACCCAACCGCCCCCTTGGTTGCGATCAATCCTGACACCAAGAATGAGAGGCGGCGGCGCTCCCGGCATGCAGAGCGACAACGGCCAACGCCTCAACAACGACAATCATCATGGGGGGATACATCGTGAGACAAATGAAGCAGATGATGCGCGTGGCCGGATCGTGCCTCGCCATCCTTGCCCTGGTAACAACAGCGGCAACAGTTCAGGCGCGCGATTTCCGTTCTTCGGACATCCACCCGGGCGACTATCCGACGGTCGAAGCGGTCAGGTTCATGGGCAAGCAACTGTCCGAGGCGACCAACGGACGGCTCGGCGTCAAGGTGTTTCCCAACGGCGCTCTCGGCTCGGAGAAAGACACCATCGAACAGATCAAGATCGGTGGGCTCGACCTGATGCGCATCAACTCCGCGCCACTCAACAACTTCGTACCCGAGACGATCGTGACCGGACTGCCGTTCATCTTCCGCAACACGCAGCACATGCGCACCGTTCTCGACGGACCGATCGGTGACGAAATCCTGGCCGCGATGGAGCCCGCCGGCTTTATCGGCCTTGCCTTTTATGACAGCGGTTCGCGCTCGTTCTACACGGTGAAGAAGCCGGTCAAGTCTCTCGCCGATCTCAAAGGGCTGAAAATTCGTGTGCAGCAATCGGATCTGTTCGTCTCCATGATCGAGGGGCTCGGCGCCAACGCAACACCGATGCCATATGGCGAAGTGTACACCGCTCTGAAGACGGGGCTGGTGGATGCCGCCGAGAACAACTGGCCGTCTTACGAATCTTCTCGGCACTTCGAGGCTGCGAAGTATTACAACCTGACTGAGCACTCCCTGGCTCCCGAGGTGCTCGTGATGTCGAAGAAGAGCTGGGACGCGCTGTCGAAGGAAGACCAGGCCGCAACCCGCAAGGCGGCAAAGGACTCGGTCCCGTATATGCGCAAGTTGTGGGATGAACGCGAGGCTCAGTCACGCAAGACCGTCGAAGCCGCGGGCGCTCAGGTGATCGACATCGCCAATAAGCAGGAATTCATCGATGCGATGAAGCCCGTCTACGCCAAGTTTGCGAGCGAGCCGAAACTGAAGAGCCTTGTCCAGCGCATCCAGGACACGAAGTAACGCTTCCACTCTTGCCTGCACCGCGCGCCTGCATAGGGCGACGCGGTGCAGGTTGTTTCAACGCACAATGAATGGCGGTGTGACGGATGAAAGAGATTGAATTGATCGACGAGCTGCCAGCCGAGGGGGCCGGCTCCCGACGCCTGGCGAACGGCTGGCTGACGCGCATCAACGCACCGATCGCGCGTGTTGGCATGTATCTGTCGGTGACCGGGCTGCTGGTGATCGTCGCCGTGGTCTTCTACCAGGTGTTCGGTCGCTATATCCTCAATGCAAGCCCGACCTGGACGGAGAATTTTGCTTTGCTGCTCGTCCTCTACGTCACGCTGATCGGCGCGGCGGTTGGCGTGCGCGACGCGGGGCACGTCAGCATGGAGTCCCTGCTGGTCTTGTTGCCGGAAGGTCCACGGGAAAAAATCGAACTCGTCATCCATGTGCTGGTCGCGCTGTTCGGCGCGGCAATGGTCTATAACGGCTGGCTGCTCGGCAGTTCGGTCGGGATGGTCAAGATCGCCAATCTCGGCTTTCCGGAATTCGTCCGCTACGTACCGCTAGTCTTATCGGGTCTCCTCATCGTCTCCTTCTCGATCGAACACATCATCGCATTGCTGCGCAATGAAGAAGTTATTCCTTCATGGAACTGATCATCCTCTCCGCCACGTTTTTCGGTTTCCTGATCCTCGGCGTTCCCGTCGCCTTCGCGATCGGACTCTCGGCCCTGTGCTCCATCCTATACGAGGGCCTGCCGGTCGCCGTCGTCTTTCAGCAAATGATGTCCGGAATGAACATCTTTTCGTTCCTGGCTATTCCGTTCTTCGTCTTCAGTGGCGAGCTGATGCTCCATGGCGGCGTGGCGGACAAGATCGTTCAGCTCGCAAAGAACATGGTTGGCCACATTCGCGGCGGCCTGGGCATGTCCAACGTATTGGCCTGCACCCTGTTCGGTGGGGTTTCGGGCTCGCCGGTTGCCGACGTTTCCGCGATGGGATCAGTGATGATTCCGATGATGAAAAAGGAAGGGTATGACGTCGACTATGCCGTCAACGTGACGACGCACGCCTCGCTGGTCGGCGCGCTGATGCCAACCAGTCACAACATGATCATCTATTCGCTCGCCGCCGGGGGCAAGGTCTCCATCGGCGCGCTCATCGCCGCCGGCCTGCTTCCGTCGCTGGTGCTCATGATCTGCATGCTGGTGGCGGCCTATCTCGTCGCCGTAAAGCGCGGCTATCCGGCGGGAATATTCCCTGGCTGGACGACCGTCTGGCGCTCGTTCGCCGCCGCGACGCCCGGTCTCCTGATCATCGCCATTATTCTCAGCGGCATTCTCTCAGGTGTCTTCACGGCAACGGAGTCGGCCGCGGTCGCGGTGACCTACACCATCATCCTCACGTTCTTCCTCTACCGCACGATGACCAGGCAGAAGTTCGTGGCCGCGGCCGCCAAGGCGGTCAAAACCACCGGCATCGTATTGCTGCTGATCGGCGTATCGACCATGTTCCAGTACCTGATGGGACTCTATGAGGTTGCCGAATACGCCGGCGCTCTGATGAGCAAGGTATCGACCAGCCCATGGATGATCTTCCTGCTCATCAACATCATCTTGTTTGTCCTCGGCACCTTCATGGACATGGCCGCCACCATCCTGATCTGCACGCCGATCTTCCTGCCGATCGCCATGAAAGCCGGCATGGACCCCGTCCAGTTCGGCATCCTCATGCTGATCAACTGCGCCCTCGGCCTCAACACACCGCCTGTCGGAACCACGCAATTCGTCGGCTGCGCCATCGGTGGAATATCGGTCGGCGCCGTCATGCGAACGATCCTGCCGTTCTATGCCGCGTTGATCGCCGCCCTGATGTTCGTGACCTACGTGCCGGGGTTCTCCCTGTGGCTGCCTTCACTGCTGATGGGCTACAAGGGGTTTTGAACGAGGCGGTTCTTGAGCAGGCTCAGTTCACGATCTCCCAAAACAAACAATGACGGCCCGCGATGGGGGCGCGGGCCGTCACCGTCATCAGCTTGGTCGGGAGGGGGGCTACTCGGCGGCCTGGCTGATTGGAGCGTGAGGGGTGTGCGGCGTGCTGCCGAGTTCGGAGCCGTGCGGTACGTCACCATGCAGCTTGAGCGGCTTGTTGCCGGTCAGGCGGCGTAGCAGCACATAGAACACCGGCGTCAGGAAGATACCGAACGCGGTGACGCCGATCATGCCAGAGAACACCGCGACGCCCATGGCGTGGCGCATTTCCGCGCCAGCCCCGGTCGAGGTCACCAGCGGCACCACGCCCATGATGAACGCCATCGATGTCATCAGGATCGGCCGCAACCGCATGCGGCTGGCCTCGATCGCGGCTTCGATCGGCTTGCGACCAGCAAATTCCAGTTCGCGGGCGAACTCCACGATCAGGATCGCGTTCTTCGCCGACAGGCCGACCAGGACGATCAAGCCGATCTGGGTGAAGACGTTGTTGTCGCCGTCGGAAATCCAGACGCCGAACATCGCCGCCATCAACCCCATCGGCACGATCATGATGATCGACAATGGCAGCGTCAGGCTTTCGTATTGTGCCGCCAGCACCAGGAACACCAGCAGCAGCGCCAGCGGAAACACGACCACGGCCGAGTTGCCGGCCAGCACCTGCTGGTAGGTCAACTCCGTCCATTCGAACCCAAAGCCCTTCGGCAGTGTTTCGTCGGCAACCCGCTGCACCGCCGCTTGCGCTTCACCGGACGAATAGCCCTGCGCGGCGCCGCCATTGACGTCGGCGGTGAGGAAGCCGTTGTAGCGCATGGCGCGTTCCGGTCCGGCGCTCGACTTCACCCGCAGCAGGGTCGCAAGCGGAATCATGTCGCCGGAGGCGGATCGCACCTTGAGTTCGCCGACATCATCCGGACGCGAGCGGAATTTCGCGTCGGCCTGCACCCGCACGGTGTAGGTGCGCCCGAACTTGTTGAAGTCGTTGACGTACAGCGATCCAAGATAGATCTGCAGCGTGTCGAACACATCCGTGACCGGCACGCCGAGCTGGCGGGCGCGGGTGCGGTCGATGTCGGCATAAAGCTGCGGCGTGTTGACCTGATAGCTGGAGAACAGCCCGGCGATTTCCGGAGTCTGCTGCGCCTTGGCCAGGAATGCCTTGGTGGCGTCGTTGAGCGCGTCATAGCCGAGGCCCGCCTGGTCCTCGATCTGCAGCTTGAAGCCACCGATGGTGCCGAGGCCCTGCACGGGCGGCGGCGGGAACATCGCGATGAACGCCTCCTTGATGCCGGCAAACTCCTTGTTGAGCTGCATGGCGATGGCGTTGCCCGAGAGCGAGGGGTCCTTGCGCTGGTCGAAGGGCTTCAGGCCGACGAAGACGATGCCGGCATTGGACGAGTTGGTGAAGCCGTTGATCGACAGGCCGGGAAACGCGACCGCGCTTTCCACCCCAGGCTCCTTCAGGGCGATCTCGCTCATGCGGCGAATCACGTCCTCGGTGCGATCGAGGGTGGCGCCGTCGGGCAATTGCGCGAAGCCGACCAGGTACTGCTTGTCCTGGCCCGGGACGAAACCGCCCGGCACCGACTTGAACAGCCCCCAGGTGACGCCGACCAACGCCAGATAGATGCCCACCATGATGGCCTTGCGCGAAATCGCGCGCTTGACGCCCCCGCTGTAGCCGCCGCCGACACGCCGGAACGCCGCGTTGAAGCCGCGGAAGAACCATCCAAGGTATTTATCCATGGCACGGGTGAGGATATCCTTCGGCTCGTCGTGGCCTTTCAGGAGCTGCGCGGCGAGCGCCGGCGACAGCGTCAGCGAGTTGATCGCCGAAATCACGGTCGAGATCGCGATGGTCAGGGCGAACTGGCGATAGAACTGCCCGGTCAGGCCGGTGATGAAAGCCAGCGGCACGAACACCGCCACCAGCACCAGCGCGATAGCGATGATCGGACCCGACACCTCTCGCATGGCACGATAGGTCGCCTCCCGCGGCGACAAGCCTTCCTCGATATTACGTTCGACGTTCTCCACTACGACGATGGCGTCGTCCACCACGATGCCGATGGCGAGCACCAGCCCGAACAGGCTCAGCGCATTGATCGAGAAGCCGAACAGGTACATCACCGCAAAAGTGCCGATAATCGACACCGGCACCGCGAGCAGCGGGATGATCGAGGCCCGCCAGGTCTGCAGGAAGATGATGACGACCAGCACCACCAGCGCCACCGCTTCCAGCAAGGTGTGGATCACGGCTTCGATTGAGGCACGGACGAACTGCGTCGGATCGTAGACGATCTTGTAGTCCACACCTTCCGGCATGTTCTTTTTCAGCTCGGCCATGGTCTTGCGGACGTTGTCCGAGATCTGGATGGCGTTGGAGCCCGGCGACTGGAAGATCGGGATCGCGACGGCCGACTTGTTGTCGAGCAGGGAGCGCAGCGAATAGTCCGACGCGCCAAGTTCGATCCGGGCAATGTCGCGCAGCCGCGTCACCTCGCCGTTGGTGCCGCCCTTGACGATGATATCGCCGAACTCCTGCTCGCTTTGCAGGCGCCCCTGCGCGTTCACCGGCAACTGGAAGTCGATGTTGGCCAATCCCGGCGAGGCGCCGACGATGCCGGCTGCCGCCTGCACGTTCTGGGCGCGGATTTCGTTGACCACGTCGCTGGCGGACAGACCATGCTCGGCCACCTTCTGCGGATCGAGCCAGATCCGCATCGAATAGTCGCCGGAGCCGAACAACTGCACCTGGCCGACGCCGTCGATCCGGGCGAGGCGATCCTTCACATTGAGCACGGCGTAATTGCGCAAATACGTCATGTCGTAGCGATTGTTCGGCGACAGCAGATGCACCACCAGCGTCAGATCCGGCGCGCTCTTGATGGTGGTGATACCAAGCCGGCGAACGTCTTCCGGCAACCGCGGCTCCGCCTGCGAGACGCGGTTCTGCACCAGTTGCTGCGCCTTGTCGGGATCGGTGCCCAGCTTGAACGTCACGGTCAGCGTCATCAAGCCGTCGGTGGTCGACTGGCTGCTCATATAGAGCATGCCTTCGACGCCGTTGATCTGCTCTTCGATGGGTGTGGCGACCGTCTCGGCGATGACTTTCGGGTTGGCGCCGGGGTACTGCGCGCGCACCACCACCGACGGCGGCGCCACTTCCGGGTATTCGGAAATCGGCATCACCCGCAGCGCCAAAAGGCCGGACAGGAAGATCAGGATCGACAACACCCCGGCAAAGATCGGCCGGTCGATGAAAAAACGGGAAATATTCATGGCTCGCCCCACGCAGCCGTGCTGCGGTTCGTTCGTTCAGTTCGAAATTTCAGTCCGGGAAAGGCGGACGCAGCTTACTGCTGCGCCGTCTTCTCCTCCGGCGCCGCGGAGGCCGACCGCTCGGCCGATCCGTCCATCGACACCTGTGTCGGCGCAAGCAGACTGCCCGGCCGCACACGTTGCAGCCCGTTGACCACGATGCGTTCACCAGCCTTCAGGCCATTGGTGACCATGCGCAGCCCTTCCGACGACTCGCCGAGCTTGATCTCGCGGTAAGCCGCCTTATTTTCGGCATCGACCACCATGACGAACTTCTTGTCCTGGTCGGTTCCGATCGCCCGTTCGCTGACCACCAGAGCCTGCTGGGTTTCGGCATGGCCCATGCGGACCCGCGCGAACTGGCCCGGCATCAGCTTGCCGTCAGCGTTGTCGA
>BFBZ01001195.1_pt1 | contig 18391 bp, 15 predicted proteins | sample 1888401 | NCBI WGS metagenome assembly BFBZ01 (sample SAMD00112614, study PRJDB3348) | symbiont metagenome | host: Chara braunii | reverse complement strand
CCGTCGTACTGATCTCCGGACGCGGCTCCAACATGACGGCGCTGATCGCCGCCGCCAGCGACCCCGCCTATCCGGCCGAGATTGTCGGCGTCATTTCCGATCGGGCGAATGCCGCTGGCCTCGGCATCGCGGCGGCGCGCGGCATCGCCACCAAGGTGATCACGCGGACCGACCATGCCAGCAAGGACGCGCATGACGCGGCGATCGACGCGGCCCTTGTGACGTTCGGTGCCGAGATCGTGGCGCTCGCCGGTTATATGCGCATCCTCGGCGGTCGCTTCGTCGAGAAATGGAAGGGACGGATGGTCAACATCCACCCTGCCCTGCTGCCCGCATTCAAGGGACTGGACACCCACGCCCGGGCGCTGCGCGCCGGTATGCGCATTCATGGCTGCACGGTGCACTTCGTCACGCCGGACATGGATGACGGCCCGATCATCGCCCAGGCGGCCGTGCCGGTCATGATCGGCGATAATGAAGACACGCTGGCAGCGCGCGTGCTCAAGGCCGAGCACCGGCTGTATCCGCTGGCGCTCGGACTGGTCGCGGAAGGGAAAGCGCGGATGGAAGGCGGCCACACAGTGTTTGCTCATTTCGCCGATGATGCCGATAACGGCACGTCGGTAGTCATGGCGCCCGATCCGCTGCGCGAGGAAGCCGATCTGGAACATCTGGCGCGCATCACGCCCTGAGCAGGCCAATGGCCGTTTTCGATAGTGCGGCACGATCAAAAGGCGATCTTGCCGGCGTCTTCGAGTATGATGACTCCGACGGACCTACGGCATATTTCTATCTTTGCAGAATCGAAGATGGAGTTACCGGCCAAGTCGAGGGAGCAATTCACGTTCGCTCGGGCCTCTGGAATATAACGGAGCCGGACATTGGCATCATGTGGGATCAGACTGAGCGACGCGTCGGGCTGTTCGTCCATGGCGTGCTTTGTGCCGCGTTCGATACGGTGACGGGAACAAAACATGGTGGCGGTATGGCAAAGATTTCCATGCCGACATTCGCTGGACCTGATGCACAGCTATGAAAACCCTGCTGCTCCTGCGTCATGCCAAGTCAAGCTGGGATGACCCCGACCTGACCGATTTCGACCGGCCGCTTTCGGGACGCGGGCTGAAGACGGCGCCACTGATTGGGCGCGAGCTTGCCAGACGTGGCTGGCTGCCGGACATGGCGTTGGTGTCGCCGGCTCTGCGCACGCGCGACACGTGGAGGCTGGTGGCGGCAGCATTTCCAGCCAAGGTGCCGACCGAATTTTTCCGCGCACTCTATGACGCTTCGGCTGGGGATATGCTCGACCTGCTGCGGCAGATGGATAGCTCAGTGGTCACCCTTTTGGTGGTCGGCCACAATCCGGGGCTGGAGGAATTGGCGCGCCTGCTTTCCGGCCCTGCTTCGAAAGCCGCGGCATTGCAAACACTGTCAGAGAAATTCCCGACCGCCGCGCTCGCCCGTTTCGTCGTCGAAGACGACTGGGCAAAGCTCGCCCCGGGCTCGGCTGAACTGACTCATTGTCTCAGGCCAAAGGATTTTGGCTAGTAGCCTGGGCGCGTCTTACAGGMAAAACAAGAACGGCGGGCCATGCCCGCCGCTCTTTKTGGTCAAGGACGTTGGAAATCAATGACCCCAGATGCCCTGGCCCGACGGAGCCGGAACGTTGGCATTGGCGTCGCCCTGAGCCTGGTTCGGCTTCAGGATGGAGCCGGTATACGAGTTGTCGATATTGGCATTGTCGAAATTGCCGGAATGCCTGGTAACCGACTGCGTCACAGCGGGCTGGTTGACATTGTCAGAGCCAAAATTGTCGCTACCCGCAAAGGCGGTGCCCGTGGCAACGAGGATAGCGGCGGCGGTGAGTGCGATCTTGGTCATTTTAAGTACTCCTGATTCGAGATCTGGTTGATTGGTTGAATGCGGCGCGATCAGTGGTTACCGAAAAGGTCCCTGTCGCTGCCCTGCGTGACCGGCTTCTGGACGGCCGCGCCCTGCTTCTGGATCGAGCCGGTGGACGAATTGTCGATGGACTGCGTCACGGCAGGCTGATTGACGTTGTTCGATTGGAAATTGTCACTGCCGGCAAAAGCGGCGCCCGTGGCGACGAGGATGGCGGCGGCGGTAAGTGCGATCTTGGTCATTTTCGTTACTCCGGTATTTCGTAGTTCTGTCCGTCAAGTGGCGTGTGCCTTGGGAGGAATTCGCGTCGCTCGGACCACACCGAAATGGGTTAGCCACGCTGTTGATTCCAATCACGAAGATGTTCCGGCGCCGCCTGAATCCGGTTCTTGAAATGTCGCCAAGGACTCCCATCGCTCAATATTTTTCTATTTATTTCAATACCTTAATCAAAACCAGTCACCCAGGCACCAGGCGTCTTCCTGGTTGTCGTTCACCTTATGCTGCACGGTCTGTCAACAGAAACGAACCGTTCGGTTCGATTGTTAAACATAAACCGTTCGGTTCGATTGTTAAACATAAAAGGACGTTGCGGCCCGGGAACAACCTTTCTCTGGCGGTGACAGCCGGGCGTTTGCGTCGGGACCGGATCAATATTATCAGTTGTCGGGTGTGTTGATTTCCGGAACACCGCCAGGCCTCTGCGCGGCGTCCGTCGAAGAGCGAAGGTCGGCAATGGGCAGCGCCCGGAAACAGCGATAGAAATGCGGCTGCTGCTGGTCGAGGACAATCGTGAGCTGGCGGACTGGCTGGGCAAGACCTTGCGACAGGCAAACTACGTCGTAGACATCGTCCATGACGGCGAGGATGTCGAGCATGCGCTGGCAGCCGGCGACCACGCGCTGGTGATCCTGGACCTTGCCTTGCCGCGCATGAGCGGCCTGGAAGTGCTGCGGACATTGCGGGCGCGCGGCAACCGCGTCCCCATCATCGTGCTGACCGCCAACGCCAGCCTCGACGGACGGGTCAAGGGCCTCAATGAGGGCGCCGACGATTATCTGGCCAAACCTTTCCAGATTGAGGAGTTGGAGGCGCGCATCCGGGCCCAGTTGCGGCGCGCCAACGACCGGACCGCACCTGTCGTTGCCTGCGGAGATCTCGTCTTTGACACCAACACGCGGCTGTTTTCATTGGCTGGCGAAACGCTGTCATTAACGCCACGCGAACATGCCGTGCTGGAGCAACTGATGGTCAAGGCCGGACGCACGGTGAGCAAGGCGGCGCTGTCAGCGGCAATCTACGATTTCGAGACCGACGCCGACCCAAGCGCCATCGAGATCTATGTGCACCGCGTGCGCAAGAAGCTTGAGGGATCACGGGTCCAGATCGCAACCTTGCGCGGTCTCGGCTATCTATTGCGTCATGAGGATCAATAGCCTCCGCCTTCAACTGCTGGCATGGGTGGTGTTGCCGCTGGCCGGACTTGCCGCCATCAATCTATGGACCAGCCATGGCAACGCGCTGGCCACTGCAGATCTGGTCACCGACCGGATGCTGCTGGGTTCGGCGCGGACCATCGCTGAGCAGGTCGCCATGGCCGATGGCGTGCTCGATGCCCCGATACCGCCGGCAGCGATCGAGATGTTCGACACCGGCGACCGCGACAGCGTCTACTACCATGTCAAGACTGCCCAGGGGCGGCTGCTGACCGGCTATCCCAACCTGCCGGAAGCACTGACGCCGACCAGCACCGAAGCAACCTATCGCGACCATCGGCTGCGGCTGCTTACCTTCAGCCAGGCGGTGGTCGGCGCAGGCGACGACTCGCCGATAACGGTCACAGTTGGCGTTACGCTCGCTGGGCATGACGCGATGGTGCGGCGTCTCTGGTTTGGCGCCTTTGCCCAGCAGTTGGCGCTGGTGGCGATTGCAGGCCTCTTCGTTCTGCTTGGCCTCCACCGAGGCCTGGCGCCGCTGATCAGGCTTCGCGACGCGGTGCGTTCTCCAGATCGCAGCGACCTCGACCCGGTGGAAGTGCCGAGCGCGCAGAGTGAAATCCGGCCGCTGATCGATGCACTCAACGCCTATATGGCGCGGGTTCGGGCGCAAATGGCGTCGCAGCGCCGCTTCATCGCCAACGCCGCGCACCAATTGCGCACGCCGCTGGCGTTGCTATCGACGCAGGCAAGCTACGCGCTGCGGGAAACTGTCCCCGACGCTCGCCACGAAGCGCTGGTGGCCTTGCAGGCGAGCTCCGGCCGCCTGGCACGGCTGGCCGAACAGCTGTTGACCCTGTCGAGGGCCGAGCCAGGCAGCAGGCGGCCGCGCGCCGACCGCATCGACTTGACCGAAGCGGCTCGCCAGGTGCTGGAAACCCATGCACCGGTGGCCGTCGGCCGCAACATCGATCTTGGCCTCGACGAGATGGGGCCGGTGGAGGTAGTCGGCGACGGCACCATGTTGCGCGAGATGATCGTGAACCTGGTCGACAACGCGTTGCGCCACACGCCCCCTGGCGGAAGTGTCACCGTGAGGCCGGCCTCGCTTGGCGACGAGGCCGTGCTGACGGTCGCCGACGACGGCCCTGGAATCCCCGTGGACGAACGGGATCATGTTTTCGAGCGTTTCTACCGCATCGCCGGCTCCACCGAGGACGGCAGCGGGCTCGGCCTAGCCATCGTGCGCGAAGTTGTAGAAAATGCCGGCGGCCGCGTCACCCTCGGGGATGGCGCGACCGGCGGCCTGGTTGTCGAGGTTCGGCTGCCGCTGGCGGGCAAATGAAGCACTCGCGATGATGTCTACTGCGTCTCATGCAGCGGCTGAGGACGCCATTTTGCGAGGCGGTCCTCGACCATCGTCATCAGGTATTCGGCACCGAGCGCCACCACCATGACAATGACGATCGCAGCATACATGCCGGCGGCATCGAACGATCCCTTGGCAATGTTGATCAGCAGGCCGATGCCATAGCGCGCGCCGACGAACTCGCCCACGATGGCACCGATGATGGCGAAGCCGAAGCTGACATGCAGGCTGGCGAAGATCCAGCTCATCGCCGACGGGACGATCACCGAGCGCGTCAGTTGCCAGTTGGAGGCGCCGAGAATGCGGGCGTTGGCGATCATCGCCCTGTCGGCTTCCCGAACGCCCTGGAATGCATTGTGGAACACCACGAAGAAAACCATCACGAAGGCAAGCGCCACTTTCGAGGCGAGACCGAGGCCAAGGACCATGATGAAGATCGGCGCCAGAACCACGCGGGGGATGGAATTGATCACCTTGATGTAGATCGAGAAGATATCGGCGGCCATCCGGTTACGACCAAGCGCAACGCCAATGATGATGCCGGCGACGGAACCTGTGACAAAGCCGATGACCGACTCCTCCATCGTCACATAGAGATGGTACCAAAGCGGGCCTTCGGACGTCCCTTCGGTCGTCCATTCGTAAAGCCGCTGCGCGATCGCGCTTGGCATCGCGTAGAAGAACGGATCGATCCAGGCGAGACGCGCGGCAATTTCCCACAAGCCTAGGAAAGCAACCAGAATGGCAATACGCCAGAACATCACGGTGCGACGACGGTGCAGTGCCGCCTTCGCGGCGGCCGCTTCGATTTCCGCGTCGGAAGTGCCTGGCTTGAAAGCTCCTGCTCTGATGTCGATGGCGGCATCGGTCATGGCGTTCCTCCTCAGGCTGCCGCACGCGCATAGCTGGTCTCGACTTCTTCCTTGAGGTCGGCCCAGATCGTGCGCGAATAGTCGATGAAGCTCTGTTCGTAGCGGATTTCGGCGACAACGCGCGGACGCGGCAGGTCGATGGTGTAGACCGACTTCACTGTCGCGGGTCCAGCGGTCAGAACATAGACCTTGTCGGCCAGAGCGATCGCCTCTTCCAGGTCGTGCGTGACGAAGACCACCGAGGCCTTCGCCTGCGACCACAGGCGCAACAGTTCCTCGTGCATCAGCACGCGCGTCTGGACATCGAGCGCGGAAAACGGCTCATCCATGAGAAGTATCTCGGGGCCGTTAATGAAGGTCTGGGCAAGCGCCACACGTTTGCGCATGCCGCCCGAAAGCTGGTGCGGATAATGATGCTCGAAACGCGACAGCCCGACGCGCGCCAGCCAGTCGCGGGCTGCTACCGTGGCATCCGACTTGGCCTTGCCGCGAAAGAGTGGCCCAGCCATCACGTTCTCGATCACGGTTCGCCAGGGAAACAAGGCGTCGCTCTGGAAAACAAAGCCGATGCGCGGGTCTATCCCCTTCACTGGTGCGCCCATCACACGAACCTCGCCGGCGCTTGGGCTTGCCAGCCCCGTAACCAGGTTGAGGGTGGTGGATTTTCCGCAACCGGTCGGGCCGACCACGGCAACGAATTCACCGCGCTCGACTGTCATGGTGAAGTCGCGCAGCGCCGTCAGCGATTTACCGGTTGGCGAGAGGAAGCGACGGCTGACATTGATCAACTCGATCGCCGGTGCGTTTTTTTCAAGGGTCATGGTGGAACTCCTGGATGCGAGCAGACGCCCGCCGTCGGCCAAGGCCGCCGGACGTAGAAGACCGTCGGATGCCGGCGCGATGCATTTATCGCGCCGGCAACGCCTGCTACTTGGCGTTCTTGACGAATTCCGAGGTATAGGTCTTGGCAAGGTCGATCTGCTTGCCCTGCAGGTCCTTCGAGAAGGCCGAAAGCACGGTCAGTACCGTCTCCGGTCCACCCTCGGGCATTATCCCATCGGGGGTGAACATCGCCTTGCCGGCATCAAGGGCTTTCACATAGCCTTCCTTGTCGCCGACGTAATAGTCCTTCGGCATCTTGTCGGCGATCTCAGCGCCGCTATGCGTATTGATGAACTTCTGCGTCTTGACGAAGGCGTTGACCAGCTTCTGCACGGTGTCCTTGTGCGCTTCGACCCAGTCGGTCTGCATATAGAGCGAGGCAGCCGGATATGTACCGCCGAGAGCGGCCTTGGTGCCCTCCATCGTGCGCATGTCGATAAGAACGGATGCTTCACCGGTCTTCAGCAGTCGCGTGATCGTCGGCTCGGTCGTCATGCCCGCCTGGATCTTGTCCTGCTGCATGGCAGCGATAAAGGTGTTGCCGGCGCCAACGGGAACCGAGGTGAAGTCACCGAGCTTCAACCCGTTCTTGACGGCGAGATACTGCGTCAGGAAATTCGTCGAGGAACCGAGGCCGGTGACGCCAAGGCTCATGCCCTTGAAGTCGGCAGGCGACTTGATCTCGGGATGTTTCGTCGACACAAGCTCGACTTCACCAGGCGCCTGGCTGAACTGGACGACGGATTCGACGAACTTGCCCTTTGCCTGCAGATCGATGCAGTGGTCGTAGAAGCCGACGACCCCTTGAACGGCACCGGCAAGCATCTCGTTTTCAGCATCGACGCCGGCCGGTTCATTCAGCAATTCGACGTCGAGCCCCTCGTCCTTGAAGTAGCCGAGTGCCTCGGTCAGCTTGGCAGGTAGGTAGATCTGCTTCTCGTAGCCGCCGACCATGATGGAAACTTTTTCGTCCGCGCGCGCGGAGGGCGCGGTGAAAGCCATGGTGGCGACGAGTGCGGTTGTGGCGGCTGAATCAAGCAGTATTCGCGCGAGCGACATGGCCTCTTCCCTTTGTTCGTTTCCCGCGCCCCTCCTCTCTCCCATCGCTTCCGCGACAAATATGGGGGCGCTCGCCAACAGTTACGGCACCAACCTTTCATCCAGCTTTCAAGCCAGTCCCGAAAGTCAATTCAAACCGTATGAATCGGTAAGCCGCGACTCGCGGCTATCGCGGTCCGCTCATGTGCTGCCAGCAAGCCGTTCGCCTTTTGCCCAGTCCCAGCACGTCGCGCATGTCGTATTCGCCGGGTGCGCGGCCCGCCACAAAGAGCGCCGCGGCCACTGCCCCGCGGGCGAACATGCTTCGGTCGCCCGCGGAATGCGACAAGGTCACGTTCTCGCCCTCGGAACAGAAGCTGACGCTGTGATCGCCGACGATGCTGCCGCCTCGCATCACCGCAAAACCGATATCTCCGGGCCGCCGGGCGCCAATCATGCCGTCACGAGACCTGACAGCGACGGCGCCGATGTCTACGCCACGCCCCCTGGCGGCAGCCTCGCCAAGCATCAGAGCGGTGCCCGACGGCGCATCCACCTTGTGGCGGTGATGGGSCTCGAAAAWCTCGATATCATGGGCATCCGGGTCAAGCGCCCGCGCGGCCTGCTCGACCAGCCCCATCAGCATGTTGAGCCCCAGGGAGAAATTGCCGGACCGTACGATGGCAACAGTGTTGGCGGCCGCTGCGATGGCGGCAAGCTCGGCCGCGTCGAAGCCTGTCGAGCCGACCACCAACGCCGGGCCGCCGCGCTCGGCACAAGCACGCGCCAGCGATGCCGATGCGGCAGGCGCCGTGAAGTCGATGACCACGTCGGCAACGGCAAGCGCTTCGTCCCGGCTGACCAGCCCCGCGGCGCTGGCGTCGGCTCGATGGAAGCGAGCGACCAGCGCCAGTCGGGGATCGGCTTCGACGACCTCGGCCATTTGCCGGCCCATGCGGCCCAGCGCACCGGCAATTGCGATCTTGATCGGCTGGGGCAAGGCGGGCTCTCCGAAGATATCCAGGGATCATGGCCCAACCTGCCGGTTCGGAAAAGATCTCGGTCGAACAAGAAGATAGAGCCAAGCTCTATCCGATTGATTCAGGCCCAGGCAATCCATGCCATCCGATCCATGGGCACCGCTGCGCCTGCGCTTGCCCGCCCATGACCCAATTAAGGCGCCATGCTCATCATTTCGGGGGCGATATGCTATTTTGCTGAAGTGTCCGGCCGCGACGCGCCGCCCGGCAATGCATGTGGGGAGACATAGATGCTGCGGCCATTTCGTATCCTGCTTGCTTCATGTCTCTTCCTCCTGCCCGTCGCCAACACCGCTTGGGCAGCCAATATGGCGTCTGAAAAGCCCGATGACGCCGCCAAGAAGGCCGCGCTTGCCGAGGCGATGAAGGCCTGCGATCAGGGTGCGTCCGTTCCGCTCGACCCCGACGCCAAGGCGCCGCCGGTGCAGTATGGCGAACTCTTTGCTGCCGATTTCGACCTGACGAAGCTGCGTGTCCTGGCCGACAAATGCCAGGCGGCCATGCTTGGTGCACCGCAGGAAAAGCGATTGAAGCTGCAATGGCTGAGGATCAAGGTGGCGCTCGACGAACCAGGCCTCGTCTGGCTCGTCCCTCAGATAAAACTGCTGGCCGATGGCGGCAGCGCCGAGGCGAATTTTCTACTGTTCGAGTTCTTCCAGATCCATCACGGCGATGCCGACGCCCCGCCGCTCATCTCTCGCGACATGGCGCTCGACAGCTTGCGGAAATCGGGAGACGCCGGTCATCTCACCGCGCTGCTGACGCTACTCAACCAATATAGCCGGGGCCCGCTGCTTCGCCGCGATGCGCGCAAGGTCGTCGAAACCGCGCAACGCATCATCGACGCGCCTGTCCAGGGCCAGACGCCCGACGAACGCGACGCCGAATTCCGCGCGAGCATGCCCCGGCTGATAGCCGCGACCATGCTGGAAAGTGATGGCTTCGCTGGCGACGAGCAACGCAAGGCGTTTGCCTTGGTGGCGACGGATTCCCATGCCGGAACGGATGGGCCCGAGCGCTCGGTGCTGGCCTACATCAAGGCGCTGAGGCTGGGGCGTGGGACGCAGCAGGACGCGACAAAAGCGCGGCAGCTTTTGGAAGAGCGCGTCAGCCAAGACGATTACGCCGTCCCGATGCTGGCCGACATGCTGGCCAAAGGCGAAGGCGGCCCGGCGGATGGCAAGCGCGCCATGGCGATGCTGCGCGCCGTCAAGAATATCCCTGAGGCCGGACCACAGCTGGCCGGCCTGCTGCTGGACGGCAAACTTGTCGGCCGCCAGCCGCAGGCGGCGATCAAACTCCTGTCCGCCTCGTTCGACCTCGACGACACCATCCGGCTTGCCGGGCTACTTTCCGATTATCCAGGCGTGCGGGTGGACAACGCGGCGGCCCTTGTCGAGCGCCTGAGCAACGGCGCGGTCGCCAGCGAGCCAGGCGCGGGACTGGCGCTGGCACGGCTGCAACTGTCTGACAATCAGCAGTTCAAGGATGATAACCTCGCTCGTGCCATGCTGAAGTCATTGGCCGATGCCGGCGACAGGGAAGCGCTCTGGCTTTACGCAGCCACGCAATATGCCAATCTTGATTCCACCAGCTACCGGCCGACCCGTCGGGACCACGGTCTGACGGACGATGAGTTGAAAAGTCTGCTCGATGACGGCATGGCACGGAAGGAGCCGCAAGCCTTCCTGCTCTTTGCCAGGCTGCTGCGGCGCGGCGTGATCTATCCGCAGGATGACGCCAAGGCCACCGCCATGCTGATCAATGCCGCCAATCTCGGCAGCGTCGAGGCCATGGTTCTGCTCGGCGAGGCCTATGACAAGGGATTGGGCATCGACAAGAATCCGCGCGAGCGGCTGCATGCATGGCGCGAAGCCGCCCGGCTGGGTTCGCTCGAGGCGAAGGAAAAGCTCGCCGATGCCTTCCCCTTCGACAGTTTCGACAGGCTGATGACGCTGCGCGAGGGTGTCACAGAGCGCATTGCACTCTACAATGACGGGGTTGGCAGAATGGGCGTCGGCATACTCGGTGACGACGCGGCAAAGGTGGAACTGGGCAGCCTGTTCTCAGGCCCGGCCTCAGCCGCCGGAACGGCGGCCGTGGCTGGCGCGGKGATGGACGCATTTCGCGAAGCGCCCGCCGGACTCGAGGACCAGAACCTCGTCGGAATCGGCAAGGCACTGCCCGACGAGATCCGCATTGCCATCGAGACGGTGCTGAAGAGCCAGGGATTCTATACCGGCGAACCCAAGGGTTATTTCGGCCCCGATGTGCGCGTTGCGCTGGCTGCCTGGGTCGATGCGAAGGGCCCCCTGCCCGACGTCGCTGAAACGGCGGCCATGGCGGGATCCCAATCGGCTTCGCCAGACAAGGACACGGTCGCCGCCGAAATACTCGGGCGCGTTCGCGACAAGGCGTTCACCTCGGCGGAGGCCGCCAAGACCCAGAAAGAGAAGCTAGCCTCCCTCAAGCTGCTGAACGTGCTCGCCCGCTATGGCGACACGGCTTCGCGCTGGGCGCTGGTGCGCAATTATCATCAGGCGAACATCGTGCGCAGCGTGGTGACCCCCGAGGAAATCACGCGCTACGCCTTGGATATTCTCGTCACCAACCCCGAGGGTATCGACAAGCCGGAATTCGAATTAATCTTCGACCTGACGCAGATCGCACAGGACGGAAAATCGGCGGCCGTTGGCAATGCCACCCTTCAGGCGATCCGCGACGACCCGCGCCTGCAGGATCCGCTGACACTCGGTGGCGTGATGGGCCAGTTTGCCTTCGCGCCTGACGCCTGCGATGCGGTGCTGGCAGCCGCCCGAAACGCCGGCGTCGCCGATCTCGGAAGCGATGGCTGCGATGACAATACCCGCACCGCTCTCATCGCCTTCGGCAAAAGCAAAGGCGCGTCGGGCATTGACGTCGCCGTACGCGAGGCGGCAGCCGAAGAAATCAAGACATTGGATGCGCAGGCCGCGAAGTAATCAGCTCAACGCCACTTCCCCACTTACACAGCCACGGGCTCGACGCTGGCATCGGCCCGCTTGGTGCGCTCGCTGGCCAGGAGCACGATCGGACAGGTACAGGACGCCAGGACCGCGGTGGCCGTGTCGCCGAAGAACAGCTCTTCACCTGGCCGCTGCGTGACGCCCATGACGATCATGGCGGCATTCTTCGAGGCCTCCCTGACGATTGCCTTGTCGGGGGTGGCGCGCGTGCGGATCGCGGTATCGACTGAAACCCCATAGCGGTCGGCCAGATCGGCAATGTCCTTGAGAACCGCCTCCTCGCGGCGATGCGAAACGGAGGTCGACCTTCCGCCTCCGGCAGCGCCTTGCGAGACATAGAGGACCTTGACCCTTGCCTGGTGGGATCGCGCCAGCGCCAGCGCGAAATCGGCGGCGCGACGAGACACTTCCGTGCCATTGACCGGAACAAGAATGCTGGTGCCGGCCTGCAGCGTCGGCATCTTCGCCGCGCCGCCGGCCCCGTTCAGAACCAGGCAAAGCGGGCCGTCAAAACCCTCGGTGATGTCGTTGAGTGTCTTCGTGAACGACCCCTTTTCGGTCCGCACGTCCTCAAGGCCGATCAGCAGCATGCCGTAGCCCTTGCGGGCTTCCTGAGCGATGGTCTCGCGCGTCGCCTGGGATTCGGTGCGTGCCGTCAGATGCACCTTTTCCACCAACGTGTCTTCGGCCTGCTTGACCGCCCTGGCGCTCTTTTCCGCCCCTTTCTTGATTTCCTTCAACGTTCCGTCCGGCACCCTGGCGTCTTCGGGCCGTGCGAGATGGCCATCCTTCAATCGCAGCAAGGTGGTGGGCATGCCGCTGCCGCCGCCAACCAGTCCCGCGAGGTAGGCGGTGAACTTGCCGATCCGGCTGTCGTCGACCAGCACCAGCAGCCGCTCCAGCTTCGAGACGAAGCCGCGTTCGTCCAATGTCTCGCGTTCGACCCGCTGCTTTTCCGCATGGCCGACCGGCAAACGCCCCAACGCCCAGCGCAACATCGGCGGCATGGCCAGTGTGGTGAGCACCGCCATGGTGACGACCATGGTGAAGAGGTTGTGGGAGAGGATGTTCATCGACAGGCCGATGCTGGCGACGATGACCTCGGTCGAGCCGCGCGCGTTCATGGCACTGCCTACGGCGGTGGCTTCCCTGATCGACATTCCGGCAAGCTTGCCGCCGATGAACGCGCCGCCGAACTTGCCGAGACTGGCAATGACGACAAGACATACCGTGAGCGTGGCCAGGGTCGGGTCGGCAAGCACGGTAAGGTCAGCCGAAAGTCCGGCCATGCCAAAAAAGATCGGCATGAACAGTGCGGTGATAATGCCGCGAAGCTGCTCCTCGATATGGCCCGACAGAATGGGCGACTCGCCGACCAGTATGCCCGCGACGAAGGCGCCCAGGACCGTGTGGACGCCGATGAGATTGGTGGTCAGCGCCATCACCCCCATGATGACGAGGATCATAGTGATGACTGCATATTCGCTGCGGAACGTGTCGTTGGTCCAGCGGATCAACGTGAAGACCAGGCGCCGGCCCAAGGTGAAGGAGAACACCATGAACAGAGCGACTTCGGCAACCGTCGTTACCAGGGGCAGCAGTTGTACCTGGCCGTTGGTGGCAATGCCGAAGGTAATGGCGATGATCAGCCAGCCGATCGTGTCCTCGATGATCGCCGAGGAGATGATGACCTGGCCAAGGTTGCGGCGCATGAAATTCATCTCGCGCACCACCATGGCGACGATCTTGACCGACGAGATGGAGAGCGCTGTACCGAGGAAGAGCCCGGCGACCACGCGCTGCGTCGGCTCGGGCAGCAAACTGTCGGGAAGGAACTGCGCCAGCGCGAACCCACAGACGAAAGGTACGATGATGCCGGTGATCGAGATGGAAAAGCAGGCGGCGCCGACCCTTCGCACCAACCGCAGATCCGTCTCCATGCCGGTCAACAGGAGCAACATCAGGATGCCAAGTTGCGAGACCGCATCCATCATACTCTTCTGCGCGGGGTCGCTCGGGAAGATCACATGCTGCGCCGACGGCCACAGCCAGCCGAACAGCGACGGACCAAGCAGGATGCCGCCGATCAACTGCCCCATGATCGCTGGCTGTCCGTAACGCTGCAGCACTTCGCCCAAGCCACGGCCGACGACCAGCAGAAGGACGATCTGGGCGACAAAAATCCCTTCTCCCGAGCCCCCCATGCCTGATGTATGGCCGGCCTCGGCCCCCCAGGCGCCGGTTGCAAACGCGGCGACCACTGCCCCCAGCAGAAGCGGGACAAAGGGTCGAGTCGACGTATGGGAAATCATCAAGCCCTCATCGCACGATGCGCGTCTCGCAATAACGCGCGACGCGCCGTTGCGTTGCCCATGTGCATGGGCGAGTTGCTTCAGGTCACGGCAAAGTCATCGCGTCGGAAATCCCGTTGCCGATTCCGGCCGCCCGGGTCTTTCACTGCGCCGGTCGCAGCCACACCTTGTTGTCGTGGAAGGCGGCGCCGCCATAGGGGGCGGGCGCATCGGCGCCGGTCAAGACATTGATGCCTTCGCCGCGCTCATGAGCGCTGTTTGGCCAGATGCCTTCGGCGATCACGACGCCACGCTTGATTCCGTTGAACAGCTTTGCGTGCAGCACCACCTCGCCGCGCGTGTTGCCGATCTCGACGCGGTCACCGTCCGCCAGACCGTGCGCCGCCGCATCCTCGGGATGCAGCAGGAGTTCAGGCCGGCCTTCCTTGGCCTTCGACACCGGCGTTTCCGAAAAGGTCGAATTGAGGAAGTTGCGCGCCGGCGATGTCGTCAGCCGGAACGGATGCTCCTCATCCGCCACCTCGATCAGATCGACATGGTCGGGGAATTCCGGCAGTCGCTCGACCGGACCGAACAGGCCCATGCTCTTCGGCGGCCGGTTTGGTGCAGCCTGCCCGCTCCAGTTGGCACGGAAGCGGAATTTTCCATCCGCATGGCCAAAGCCCTTGATGAAGTGTGCGGCCTCGAAATCCGGCTGCAGGTCGATCCACTTGTCTTCCTTCAGGCTGTCGAAGCTGCCCAGCCCACGCTTGCCCAGGATGATGTCGATATGCTGCTGCTCGGTCAGGCCGAAGCCCGGACGGTCGGCTACGCCGAGACGTTCGGCCAGTTCCTCGATGACGAAATGGTTGGTGCGTGGCCCTTCCGGCGGCTCGATCAGCTTGGGTCCGAGCGTGATGTGCTGGTTGCCGCCGCCCTTGTAAATGTCGTCGTGCTCAAGGAACATCGTCGCCGGCAGCACCACGTCGGCGAGTTTTGCCGTGTCGGTCATGAACTGCTCGTGCACGCAGGTGAACAGGTCCTCGCGTAGGAAACCTTGCTTCACCAGCCGCTGCTCGGGCGCGACATTCACCGGATTGGTATTCTGGATCAGCATCGCGGTTACCGGCGGCCCGCCGTAAAGCGCGTCCGCCGCGCCGGTCAGCACCGGGCCGGTACGGGACTGATCGAGATAGCGGATCGAGGGATCACGCATCTTCGCGCCTTCCAGCACATCCTGGTTGAGCTTGAAGATGCCGGAATTGGAATGGAAGGCGCCGCCGCCCTCATATTGCCAGCTGCCGGTGACAGCGGCGATGGAGGCGGCCGCGTGCATGTTGACCGAGCCGTTGCGCTGGCGCGCAAAGCCATAGCCGAGGCGGAAATAGGTCTTCTTCGTCGTGCCCACGAGACGAGCGAAAGCCTCGATCTCAGCGACCGAAAGCCCGGTGATGGCAGCCGCCCACTCCGGCGTGCGTGTTCCCAGATGTTCTTCGAGCCCCTTCGGGTCATCCGTGTATTTTTCCAGATAGGCGCGGTCGGCCATGCCTTCCCTGAACAGCACATGCATCACCGCGCAAGCCAGTGCGCCATCCGTGCCGGGCTTCAGCACCAGGCCGAGATCGGCCTGCTTCATCGTCGCATTTTCATAGACGTCGATGACGACGATCTTGGCACCGCGTTCCTTGCGCGCCTTGATGGCATGGGTCATGACATTGACTTGGGTAACCACGGCATTGGTGCCCCAGATCACAACGCAGTCCGATTTCGCCATTTCGCGCGGATCAGGCCCGCGCAGGGCACCCGCCCCCATCATCCAGCCAGTCCAGGCCAGATTGGTGCAGATCGAGCCGAAGAAGCCGGAATACTTCTTGGCGTGGCGCAGCCGGTCGATGCCGTCGCGCTGCACCAGCCCCATCGTGCCGGCATAGTAATAGGGCCAGACCGTCTCCGAGCCGTATCTTTCCTCGGCCGCGATAAACTTTTCGGCGACGAGGTCGAGCGCGGCCTCCCAGCTCGCTTCCTTCCAGATGCCTTCGCCCTTGGCGCCCGCGCGCACCAGCGGTTTCAGCAGCCGATCGGGGTGATGGACACGATCGGCATAACGGGCGACCTTGGCGCAGACGACGCCGGCCGTATACGTATTGGTCTTGGCGCCATGGACACGGCCGATGCGGTTGCCGTCAAGCAATTCGACCTCGAGCGCGCAGGTCGACGGGCAATCATGCGGACAGGCCGAATGGCCGATGCGAAGCTTGGCGTGCTGGTTCATGGGAGCAATCTAACCGCTTCCGATGTCACGGTGTAGGGCCAGATGTGACGCAACAATCAACCTCTCACTGTTCTTGCCGGCGCACGGAGCAGCTTGACTTGGCAACGCCCCCAGAGATCACTGAGCGGGATGGTCAGCTACAAGTGGTCAATGACAGCATGACGGCTCCCAAAATCTGGATTTCCCATTTTTCGGTCGCCTCTTGGACCGTTGCTGAAGCTTGGGACACTTACTTCCGCACAGCCGAACGAATCCTGGGCGATCGTTTGACCAAGCTCGACCATCGGGATCCGGTACGCCGAACGGCTGACACACAGAACCACGAAGGCAATTTTGTTGTCGAGTTTGAAAAGAACCACGTCAGTCGCTCGGTGGCAGGGAAATTTGAAAGATCAAAAGTCTGGTTCAGTGTCAATTTCTACACAGGTCCAACCGATCAGTATGGTCGAGAGACTTACAACTACATCACCATCCATCTTCCGCAAAACACGGATCTTTCGACGATATTCAATCTTTTCGAATTTGGAAATTCCCACCTCAAGGCGTTCTACTCCTATTCGGACTTGCAACCCGTCATCACCGAGAAGGGTAAGTTGCATCAGCGTTCGACGTCTGGATTCGATATCGAGCGCGAATTGGTCGGAGTATTCTGGCTCACCTATTTTGGCCCGGCTTATGGCGACTTCTTCGGACGTGAGCGTATGCTTGGTTTTAAGGGCGCGATCATCGGGAGCAACGGCGACGCTTCTATATGCCTCGGCAAAGCGCCGAGCTTTCTGACTTCAGAACGAGAGCAAGCCGAGCAGCATCTTGGAGCTAAGTCGTTTGCCGGGCACGGCATTCTGAAACGCCCTGGCGAATTTGCCCTGACAATTGCCGACTTGCGGATTGAGGCCAATCAAAGTCCGGCATCCAGACTATAGAGTCCTGCCCCCTTGGGGAAGCAGGCAAGGCGGCCTCCTACTCCGCCGTGCCTTCCTCATATTCCGCCGACATGGTCAGCCACTTTTCCTCGTGGCCAGCCAGCGTCTGGGCAAGCTGCGAGCGCTCCTTGGCCAGCCGCGTCGCCGTCGACGGATCCTTTTCGTAGATCGCCGGGTTGGCCAGTTCGTCCTCGATGCCATCGATGCGCTTGCGGATACGGTCCATCAGCGCTTCGGTGGCGCGGATTTCCTTGGCCAGCGGTTCGAAGGCAGCACGGCGCGCCGCTGCGTCGCGGCGGCGATCGGCTTTTGACGCCTTCTCGGCCTCGCGCTTGCCGCGGCGGTCGCCGGACACGCCGGTGACAAGCGTCTTGTAGTCCTCCAGGTCGCCGTCATACGGGTTGACCGCGCCGTCCTTGACCAACCAAAGCCGGTCGGCGGTCGCCTCAAGCAGATGTCGATCGTGCGAGATCAGGATCACGGCGCCTGGAAATTCGTTCAGCGCATGGATCAGGGATTCGCGGCTGTCGATGTCGAGATGGTTGGTCGGTTCGTCGAGGATGAACAGGTTCGGCCCCTCGAAGGCCGACAGGCCCATCAGAAGCCGCGCTTTCTCGCCACCCGACAGATCCTTGGCGGCGGTGTTCATCTTCTCGGTCGTGAGGCCGAACTGGGCGACGCGGCCGCGCACCTTCGATTCCGGCGCTTCCGGCATCAGTCGGCGCACATGCTCGTAGGCGTTTTCCTCCGGCCGGAGATCGTCGAGCTGGTGCTGGGCAAAGATCGCCACCTTCAGGCCCGGCGCCACCGTCATGGTGCCGCTCTCCTGCTTCAGCCGGCCCGACAGCAATTTGGCGAAGGTCGACTTGCCGTTGCCGTTGGCGCCGAGCAGCGCGATGCGGTCGTCGGCATCGATGCGCAGCGTCATCTTCTTCAGGATCGGCTGGCCTTCGGTATAGCCGACATTGACGTTGTTCAAGGCCACGATCGGCGAGGCCACCGTCTTCACCGGCTCCGGGAAAGAGAACGGCCGCACCGTATCGTTGACGATGGCGGCGATCGGCTTCATCTTTTCCAGCGCCTTGATGCGCGACTGCGCCTGCCTGGCCTTCGAGGCCTTGGCGCGGAAGCGTTCGACGAAGGATTCCATATGCTTGCGGGCGGCCTCCTGCTTGACGCGGCCCTTCTCCTGCAATTCCTTCTGCTCGGTATACTGCCTGTCTCTTATACACATCTAGATGTGTATAAGAGACAGCCTTGGCCTCTTCACCGGCTCGGGGAAGGAGAACGGCCGCACCGTGTCGTTCACGATCGCGGCGATCGGCTTCATCTTCTCCAGCGCCTTCAGGCGCGACTGCGCC
>BFBZ01000008.1_pt425 | contig 18401 bp, 18 predicted proteins | sample 1888401 | NCBI WGS metagenome assembly BFBZ01 (sample SAMD00112614, study PRJDB3348) | symbiont metagenome | host: Chara braunii | reverse complement strand
GCTCGGCATGCTGCGCTATTACGCAGGACAGGCGACCGCGATCCATGGCGAGACCATCGAGAACTCGCTGCCCGGCGAGATATTCTCCTACACGCTGAAGGAGCCGATCGGCGTGGTCGGCGCCATCATCCCGTGGAACGGGCCGCTGACCGCCTCGATCTGGAAGATCGGCCCGGCGATCGCGACCGGCTGCACCGTGGTGCTGAAGCCGGCCGAGGAATCGCCGCTGACCTCGCTGCGCATCGGCGAGCTCTGCATGGAAGCCGGCATTCCGCCCGGCGTGGTCAACGTCGTACCCGGCTATGGCGAGACCGCGGGCGCAGCACTTGCCAATCATCCCGATGTCGACAAGGTCGCGTTCACCGGCTCGCACATCACGGGACAGTCGATCATCCGTGCCTCCGCCGGCAACCTCAAGCGCGTCTCGCTCGAGCTCGGCGGCAAGTCGCCGGACATCGTGTTCGCCGATGCCGATCTCGATGCCGCGGTGCCGGGTGCGGCGATGGCGGTGTTCGCCAATTCCGGCCAGATTTGCAGCGCCGGCACCCGGCTGTTCGTCGAGCAGAAGGTCTATGACGAATTCGTCGGCCGCGTCGCCGAGTTCGGCAAGAAGCTTCAGGTCGGCAACGGCCTCGACCCCAACACCCAGATCGGCCCGCTGGTGTCGAAGGATCAGCTCGATCGCGTCTCCGGCTATCTCGACATCGGCGCAAAGGAAGGCGCCAAGGCCGTGGTCGGCGGCGGCCGCCTCACCGAAGGCGCGCTGTCGAAGGGCTATTTCGTGCAGCCGACGGTGTTCGCCAATGTGCAGGACAACATGCGCATCGCCCAGGAGGAGATCTTCGGCCCGGTGATCTCGGCGATCTCGTTCAAGGATCCGGACGAACTGATCAAGCGCGCCAATGCCACCACCTTCGGCCTCGGCTCCGGGGTCTGGACCACCAATGTCAGCAAGGCGCACCAGGTCGCAAAAGCGCTGCGCGCCGGCTCGGTCTGGGTCAATTGCTACCAGGCGATGGACCCCGCGGTGCCGTTCGGCGGCTACAAGATGAGCGGCTACGGCCGCGAATCCGGCAAGCAGCACGTCGAGGAGTATCTCAACGTCAAGGCGGTCTGGATCAAGACGGGCTAGGGCCCGACCTGCCGCTTCACCTCTCCCGGCCTGCGGGAGGGCTATTCCCCGCAAACTCCGTCATGCCCGGCCTTGTGCCGGGCATCCACGTCTTGGTTTCAGCGTGAGAAAGACGTGGATGGCCCCGGGGCAAGCCCGGCCATGACGAGGCGCTATTTCGGAATATTAGAAATGCATCCCTGATTTGCCCGATGCGTCAAGTTGCGTCGTCGAGCGTCAGCCGCCCGCTTGCTTTGCATGGGGTTGTTTTCGATGTTTTCGCAACGCCTGCCCGTGACGGGCGCCGTCTACCGCCCGGCGGCCTTCTTCGGCTTGCCGATGTCGCTGCGCAGCGCCTCGAGATCCTTGCGCACGGCGCTTGCTGCGTCGCGCTCGATCTTGCGGTAGCGGGCCACGAGCGACTGGCCGAACGGGGTCAGCACCGCGCCGCCGCCGTTCTTGCCGCCGGTCTGCCGCTCCACCGCCGCCTGCCGGCAGATGCGGTTGATCTCGTCGACCAGGTCCCAGGCGCGCTTGTAGCTCATGTCCATGGCGCGACCGGCGGCCGAGATCGAGCCGCATTCGTTGATCCGCTCCAGCAGCAGGATCTTGCCCGGCCCGATCCGGTCCTCGGAATCGAGGTCGATGCGGACGCTCAGCGAGGGGAGCGATGAGGCGCTCGATTTCGACATGGGAGACCTGTTCTCTTGGCAACAGATTGCCACTACCTGCTTTTATGAACAAGATGAACCCGTTACATAACGGGCATGATCCGGAAAAGTGGGCACCGGTTTTCCGAGCCGATCGTGCCCAGAATATAACGGGAAATCGCAAAAGAACATTTGGGGTAGGCATGGCTTCTTCGTCGCTGTTTTCGCCGCTCAAGGTCGGTCCCTATGAGCTCAAGCACCGTGTCGTGATGGCACCGCTCACCCGGATGCGGGCGGCGCGGCCGAGCCTCGTGCCTCGGCCGATGAACGCGGAATATTACGCGCAGCGCGCCACGCCGGGCGGCCTGCTGATCGCGGAAGCCTCGCCCGTGGTCGCGACCGGTTTCGGCAATCCCGGCGTCCCCGGCATCTACAGCGAGGCCCAGATCGCGGGCTGGCGCGAGGTGGTCAATGCCGTGCACGCCAAGGGCGGCCTGATCTTCCTGCAACTCTGGCACGTCGGCCGCGTCTCGCATTCCTCGTTCCAGCCGGATGGCGCGCTGCCGGTGGCGCCGTCGACGGTCGCGATCCCCCCAGAGTTCAAGTGCATGACGGCGGACGGCAAGGTGGTCGATTACGAGACGCCGCGCGCGCTCGAGACGGCCGAGGTCGCGCTGATGGTCGAGGCCTACCGGCAGGGCGCGAAGAACGCGCTCGCCGCCGGCTTCGACGGCGTCGAGATCCACGGCGCCAATGGCTATCTGATTGAGCAGTTCCTGCAATCGAAGAGCAACCTGCGCACCGACCAGTATGGCGGCTCGATCGAGAACCGCGTCCGCTTCCTGCTGGAGGTGACCCAGGCGGTAACCGAGGTCTGGGGCGCCAACCGCGTCGGCGTGCGGCTGTCGCCCTACGGCATCGCCAATGGCAGCGGCGAGGCCGACCCGATGCCGCTCTACAGCCACGCCATCAAGGCGCTGGACAAGTTCGGGCTGGCCTATCTGCATTTCATCGAGCCGCGCGCCTCCGGCACCGGCCGTGCCGATGTCGATTGGAAGGATGTGCCGTCGGCAATGGTGCTGTACCGGCCGATGTGGAGCGGCGTGCTGATATCAGCCGGCAATTTCATCGGTGACAGCGCGGAGCGCGCGCTCGCCGAAGGCCATGCCGACGCGATCGCGTTCGGCCGTTACTTCATCTCCAACCCGGACCTGCCGCGCCGCCTGCAACGCGGCTATCCGCTGACCAAGTACAACCGCGCGACGTTCTATGCCGGCGAGGAGAAGGGCTACACGGATTATCCCGTGCATGACGAACTGGCGCAGGCCTAGAAACGCTGTTTCGTAGCCCGGATAGAGCCGGCGATGTTTCCGGACGACGAATTCGAGCCGACCAAGAAGCCGAAGCCGGTGGCGCTGGCAAAGCCCGCTTCCGGCCAATGCCTGTGCGGCAAGGTGCGGTTCGAGATCGACGTGCCGGCGCGCTGGGCCTGGCATGATCACACACAAGCCAGCCGCCGCGCCCATGGCGCTGTGTATGCGACCTATGTCGGCAGCTGGCGCAAGCGCTTCCGCATCACGCAAGGCGAGAGCGAGCTGTCGCGTTACGAAGACGCGAAGAGCAAGACCGCGCGCAGCTTCTGCACCAATTGCGGCACGCCGATCATCTACGAACGCGCCCGCTCGCCGCATATGGTCAACATCCCGCGCGCGCTGTTTTCGGGGCGCACCGGGCGGCAGCCGCTCTATCACATCGCGATCGAGGAGTTGCAGGAATGGGCCTACACCGGCGAACCGTTGGTGCCGCTGAAAGGCTATCCCGGCGTGGTGTGGCAACGCTCGAAAAAGAAGAAGCGCAGCGCGCGCGAGGGGATGTTCTAGCACGCTGAAGAGGAAGGGGCCGAAGCCCCTTCCTCCGCGCTCAATAGCGGTGCCAGCGATGCCAATGGTGCCAGCGATGCCAGTGGCGCCAATGACGCCAGTGGTAACCGTGACGCCAGTGCCGGTGCCAGCCCCAGCCACCATAGCCGTAACCACCCCAGTACTGCGGATGGTAATAGGATTGCGGATGGTAGTAGCCGCCGCCGTAATAATGGCGGTGCCAGCAATGGCCCCATTCGTTGCAGACGTAGCCGGCGGGGACGACGGCTCCCGCTGCGGGGACTTCGATCGGCATCGCCGATGCGGGGGTGCTGGACAGAGCAACGCCGCCGAGGGCGGCGATGCCAACACATGCGGAAACGAGTTTCATGAATATCACCTCCTTCAACATCAGTTGGAGGCGATGAGCGGACGGCGGGTTCGTCGGGTTACAGAGGTTTAATGCCGATCAAGATGTCGCTGATCGCAAGCGCGAACGAAACCTTCCGTGAGGCGCGCGCCTGCGGAATGCCGCCATGATCGCCCGCTCGATTGCCCGCACCGCGCAAGTTTGGTCATCTCGCTCGATCCCGTCGGCCAACGCGCCGGCAGGCCTGGAGGGAACATGAAGAATCGCATTACCGGCCGCTCGGCATTTCTGGCGCTGCTGAAGGATGAGGGCGTCACCCATCTGTTCGGCAATCCCGGCACCACCGAACTGCCGATCATGCACGCGCTAAAGGACCATCCCGATCTCACCTATGTGATGGCGATGCAGGAGAGCCTCGTGGTCGCGATGGCCGATGGCTTCAGCCGCGCCTCCGGCAAGCTGGTCGCCTGTAACGTCCATGTCGCGCCCGGCCTCGGCAATGCGATGGGCTCGCTCTACAATGCGAGCTTCACCGGCACGCCGCTGATCCTCACCGCCGGGCAACAGGAGCAAGGCCACGGCCTGACCGAGCCGGTACTGTTCGGCCCGCTGGTGCAGATGGCCACCCCCTTGGTGAAATGGGCGGTCGAGGTGACGCGGCTCGAGGACCTGCCGCGTATCGTGCGCCGCGCCGCCAAGATCGCGACCACGCCGCCGACCGGCCCGGTGTTCATCTCGCTGCCGGGTGACATCCTCAATGCCGAGGCCGGCATCGAGCTTGGCCGTTCCACCCGGATCGACACACGGGTTCGTCCGTCGGAGGACTCGCTCAGCGCGCTGGCCGCGCGCATCCTCAAGGCCGAGCGCCCGGTGATCGTGGTCGGCGACGAGATCGTCAAGAGCGATGCGCTGCGCGAGGCCGCCGATCTCGCCGAGACGCTGGGCTGCCCGGCCTGGCAATCGCCGACGCCCTATGGCGCGCATTTCCTGTCCGAGAGCCCGAGTTTCATGGGCGCGATCGCGCGGTTGCAGAAGGTCGCGCGCGACGTCCTGGCACCGCATGACCTGTTGATCGCGCTCGGCGGCGACCCGCTGCGGATGTCGGTCTACAGCGAGGTCGATCCGCTGCCGGACGGGCTCTCGATCGTGCAGGTCGGCCTGGTCGACAACGATCTCGCCCGCAATTATGGCGCCGAGATCGCTGTGAAGGCCGACGTCAAGGAGACGCTGCGCGCGCTGGTGCCGGCGTTGAAACAGGCGGGCGGCGGCGCGCTGGCGGCGCGCGCCAGACAGGGGCTCGCGGTGCTGTCGACGAAAAACTGGGCGGCGAAGCGCAAGGCGCTGGTTGAGCAGATCTCGAAGGCCAGCCAGACCTCGCCGATCGATCCGGATTGGCTCGCGCTGCAAGTCGTGGAAGCGATGCCCGATCATGCAATCCTGGTCGACGAAGGCCTGACCTCGTCGCGGCAGATCATCGGCTTGAGGCCGCATCGCGACCGTTACGGCTATCACGCGCTGGCCTCCGGCGGCATCGGCTGGGGGCTGCCCGCCTCGGTCGGCGTCAGCCTCGCCAATCCGCAGCGGCCGGTGGTGTGCTATTCCGGCGATGGCTCGTCGATGTATTCGATCCAGTCGCTGTGGACCGCAGCCAACCACAAGCTGCCGCTCAACTTCGTCATCGTCAACAATGGCGGCTATCGCATCATCAAGCAGCGCCTGCTCGCCTTCCACGGCGACGACAATTATGTCGGCATGGACTTCATCGACCCGCCGGTCGATTTCACGGCGCTGGCGCGCTCGCTCGGGCTCGAGGCGATCAAGATCACCGATCCGCAGGAGCTGAAGGGCATGCTGAATTCCGCGTTCAGCCGGCCCGGCGCGAAGCTGATCGAGGTGGTGGTGAGCAATTCGGTGAATTGAGTTTGGCCGCGTTCCTCAGGATGACGGGTCGGAAATCGTAGGGTGGGTTAGCCGAAGGCGTAACCCACCGTCGGTCTCTCATCCGCACGTGAGACTTGGACGAAGATGGTGGGTTACGCTTCGCTAACCCACCCTACGCACCTACTGCGCGGCGCTCGGCTTCACGCGATAGCGGCTCGCCGGATGCGCATCGTTCAGCCGTGCACGGCCTTCGCCGAACAGCTTCTCCCGCAGCGTGCCCTTGGCATATTCCCGCTTGTAGCGGCCGCGCTTGACGAGCTCCGGCACCAGCATGTCGGCGATGTCCTCGAAATCGCCGGGCGAGATCGCGAAGGCGACGTTGAGGCCGTCGACGTCGGTCTCCTCGAACCATTGTTCGATCTTGTCGGCGACCTGCTCGGGCGTGCCGACCACGACCGGTCCGGCGCCGCCGATGCCGACATGCTCGGCGACCTCGCGCACGGTCCAGACCCGGTCGGGATCGGCGCGGGTGACATTGTCCATCGCGGAGCGGCCGGCGTCGTTCTGCACGTGCCGCACCTCCTGGTCGAGCGAATAGGTCGAGAAGTCGACGCCGGTCCAGCCCGACATCAGCGCCAGCGCGCCCTCGTGGCTGATATGGCTGCGGTACTCGGCATACTTCGCCTTGGCTTCGGCCTCGGTCGGCGCCACCACGATGCACATCATCGAGAACATCAGGATTTCGGCCGCGTTGCGGCCCTTCTCGGCGGCGAGCTCGCGGATCGCCGCCACCCGCGGGCCGATCACCTTCGCCGACGGTCCCGACATGAATACGCATTCGGCGTGCTCGGCGGCGAATTGCCGGCCGCGCGGCGAGGTGCCGGCCTGGTAGAGCACCGGCGTGCGCTGCGGCGACGGCTCGGAGAGATGGATTGCGTTGAGCCGGTAGTTGGCGCCTTCGTGCTGCACACGGTGCACCTTCGCAGGATCGGTAAAGATGCCGCGCGCGACGTCGCGGATCGCGGCGTCATCCTCCCAGCTGCCTTCCCAGAGCTTGTAGACCAGCTCCATATACTCGTCGGCGAGCTCGTAGCGGTCGTCATGCGCGGTCTGCTTGTCCTTGCCGGCACCGCGCGCCGCCGAATCGAGATAGCCGGTCACCACGTTCCAGCCGACCCGGCCATTGGTCAGATGATCGAGCGTCGACATCCGCCGCGCGAACGGGTAGGGCGGCTCGAAGGAGAGATTGCTGGTGACGCCGAAGCCGAGGTTTTCGGTCACCGCGGCCATCGCCGGGATCAGCATCAGCGGCTCGTTGGCCGGGGTCTGCGCCGCATTGCGCAGCGCCGCATCCGGATTGCCCGCGTAGACGTCATAGACGCCGAGCACGTCGGCGAGGAACAGGCCGTCGAACCGTCCGCGCTCCAGCGTCCTCGCCAGGTCGGTCCAGTAGGACAGCTTGTTGTAGTCCTTGGTGCGGTCGCGCGGATGGGTCCACAGCCCCGGCGACTGATGCGTCACGCAGTTCATGGCAAAGGCGTTGAGCCGGATTTGTTTTGTCATTGCTGAAAACCTTGGTCGAAAACTTGCGCGCCGTGCCGCCCGGTCGATGTCGGGCGTCCCGCATCAACTTGTTGCGACTTCCCACGTTTTGGCAAGGCCCCTTCGCGATTCACACCCTTCCGGTGCTGCGCCGATCCCGATAGGTTGCGGCCCTCCAGAAGCATGATCCGGGTGTGCGATGCAGCCTATCCAGCGGGATCATGCCAAGACGCGACCGGACGAAGGAACAATCATGGCGACACGGGCCGACGCAATCGCGAACGTGCGAGAGCATTTTCAATCGGGACAGTTCCTGAAGGAGCTGGACCGCAGGGTCGGCTACCAGACCGAGAGCCTGAATGCCGACAAGGGTGATGCGCTGCGCGCCTATCTGGTGGAGAATCTGCAACCGGCCTTCGCCGAGCTCGATTTCAAGACCAGGCTGATCGAATCGCCGACCGGCCGCGGACCCTATCTGATCGCCGACTACCAGGAAGATGCCGCGCGGCCGACCGTGCTGACCTACGGCCACGGTGACGTCGTCGACGGCATGGTCGGCGAATGGCGTGACGGGCTCAATCCCTGGCAGATCACCGTCAAGGGCGATCGCGCCTATGGCCGCGGCACCGCCGACAACAAGGGCCAGCATTCGATCAACATGGCCGCGCTCCGTGCGGTGAAGCAGGCGCGCGGCGGCAAGCTCGGCTTCAATGCCAAGTTCATCATCGAGACCGGCGAGGAGATCGGCTCGCCCGACCTGCGCGAGGTCTGCGAGGCGCATCGCGAGGAATTGAAGGCCGATCTGTTCATTGCTTCCGACGGCCCGCGGCTGTCGGTGGAGCGTCCGACCATCTTCCTCGGCTGCCGTGGCGGCAACCGCATCCATCTCGACGTCAACCTGCGCGAGGGCGGCAACCATTCCGGCAATTGGGGCGGCGTGCTGGCCAATCCCGCCACCATCCTGGTCAACGCGATCGCGAGCCTGGTCGACGGCAAGGGCCGCATGAAGCTCGATATCCTGAAGCCTCCGCCGATCTCGAACCGTGTCCGCGCCGCGCTCGCCGACGTCGAAATCAAGCCGACGGCGGATGAACCGCAGCTGGCGGAGGATTGGGGCGAGGAGGGCCTGACCGCGGCCGAGCGGCTCTATGCCTGGAATACGCTGGAAGTGCTGGCGATGTCGGCGGGCAATATCGAGAAGCCCGCCAATGCGATCCCCGGCAAGGCCAACGCGGTGCTGCAACTCCGCTTCGTGGTCGGCACCAAATACCTCGAAGTGATTGATGGCGTGCGTGACCACCTGCACAAGAACGGCTTTCCGATGGTCGAGGTGTCGGGTGCGCAGCGCTTCGGCGCCTCGCGCACCGACATGGACAGTCCGTGGATCGACTGGGCCGCGAACTCGATCCGCGCCACCACCGGCAAGGCGCCTGCGGTGCTGCCGAACTTCGGCGGCTCGCTGCCGAACGACGTGTTCTCCGAGGGACTCGGCCTGCCGACGATCTGGGTGCCGCACTCCTATCCCGGCTGCTCGCAGCATGCGCCTGACGAGCACATCCTGCTGCCGGTGACCGAGGAAGCGCTGACCATCATGGCCGGCTTGTTCTGGGACCTCGGCGAGACGCCGCGCAAGGGGTGAGGGACCGCGCCGCATTTTTCCCGTCATCCTGAGGAGCGGCGATAGCCGCTCCTCAGGATGACGGGGAAGACGTGGAAGACCGGAGCAAGCCCGGCCATGACTCGCCGAGAGAGTAGTGCCTGACACGGCCAAGGAATCTAGATGACCCTATCGACGCCGATCACCTCCGAAGCCGACGCCACCACCAAGAAAAACATCACCCGCCTGATCGTCGCGACCTCGGTCGGTAATGCGCTCGAATGGTACGACATCTCGGTCTATGCCTATTTCGCGGTCTACCTCTCCAAGGCGTTCTTTCCCACGAACGACCCGACCATCTCGCTGCTGCTCACCTTCGGCAGCTTCGGCCTGTCGTTCCTGATCCGTCCGATCGGCGGCGTCGTGCTCGGCGCCTATGCCGACCGTCACGGCCGCAAGGCTTCGCTGATGCTCTCGATCGTGCTGATGACGTTCGGCACGCTGGTGCTGGCGCTGATGCCGACCTTCGAGACCATCGGCATCCTGGCGCCGATCGCCGTGATGGCGGCGCGGCTGGTGCAAGGCTTCTCCGCCGGCGGCGAGTTCGGCTCATCGACCGCGTTCCTGGTCGAGCACATGCCGGAGCGGCGCGGCTTCGTGGCGAGCTGGCAGTTCGCGAGCCAGGGCGTCAGCGGCCTGCTCGGCGCGGGCTTCGGTGCGCTGCTGACCTCGCTGATGAGCCCCGAGGACCTGCAATCCTGGGGCTGGCGGCTGCCGTTCCTGTTCGGCGTGTTGATCGGCCCGGTCGGCATCTACATCCGCAACCATGTCGATGATGCGACCCCGCCGCCGGCCGCAGAGCAGGGATCGCCGGTCAAGGAGGTGTTCGCGAAACAGATGCTCCCGACCATCCTGGCGATCGGCGCGCTCGCGGTGTCGACCGCGGTGAACTACCTGATCATCTACATGCCGACCTATGTGGTGAAGACGCTCAACCTTGAACCATCGGTCGGGTTCATCGCCGCATTCGCCGCGCAGACCGCGGTCGCGCTGCTGGCGCCGATCGCGGGCTTCGTCTCCGACAAGATCGGACGCACCACGCACATGATCCTGTTCGCGCTGCTGCTGCTGGTGTCGATCTTCCCGGCCTTCCTGATGCTCACCGGCAAGCCGACGCCCACCATCATCCTGCTCGGCGTGCTCTGGCTCGGCGTGCTCAAGTCGTTGTATTACGGGCCGCTGGCGGCGCTGATGTCGGAGCTGTTTCCGCCGGCGACACGTGCGACCGGGCTCGGGCTCAGCTACAATATCGGCGTCACGGTGTTCGGCGGCATGGGGCCGGCGATCATGACCTGGATGGGCGGTTTTGCGCTGATCGGCGAGCTCGCGCCGGGCTATTATCTCACCGCGGTCTGCATCCTCAGCCTGTGCTCGCTGTTCACGATCCGCAGGATGCGGCTGGCCTGATTTCGTGAAGCGAAATTCGGACATCGCTATTGTTGCAGAGCAGCGTAGATAGTCGAAATCAAAGTTTCATCTGACGAAAGTATACGGTGTCCGGCGAACGTCATCCGTCCTAGGATGATGGCCGCCGGGCGCATCTCTTCGCCGCGCCCGGTTCAGGATTTGGAATTGAGGGCAGGGAAGGCCAAGGCATGAACGCCTCCACGACTGCGACCGCACGGACCAGCCGCAAGAGGTCATCACCAGAGCCGGGCCAACCCGACAAGTTCAATGCGATCCAGAAAGTCTGCGCGATCCTGCGCGTGCTGGCGCAGCGCTCGCCGTTGCGGCTCACCGACATCGCCGACACCACCTCGCTGAACAAGGCGACTGCGCTGCGCATCCTCAACTCGCTGATCGAGGAAGGCTTCGTCAGCCGGGTCGCCGGCGCCAAGACCTATGAGCTCGGCCAGGAGGCGCGGGTGATGGCGGTCGGCGCGCGCCGCTCGGTCGACATCGCGGAGCTGGCGCAGCCGAGCCTGTTGCGGCTGTCGGAGCGCTCGGCCGACACCGCGCTGCTGTCGGTACGATCCGGCGTCGAGGCGTTGTATCTGGCGCGCTCGGTCGGCAGCCATCCGCTGCAACCGAATTATCTACAGATCGGCAGCCGCCGTCCGCTCGGCGTTGGTGCCGGCGCGCTGGCACTTCTGGTCTGGCTGCCGGATGCCGAGATCGAGGCCGTGATCGAGGTGATCGTGCCGCGGCTGGCGAAATCGCCGCGCATCACGCCGAAGTTCCTGCGCGAGCGGATCGCAGTGGCGCGCAAGGCCGGGCACACCGTGTTGCTCGACGCCGCATTCCCCGGCATGGGCGGCGTCGGCGTCCCCGTCCGCGACGATGCCGGCGAGGTGGTTGCCGCGCTGTCGATTGGCGCCGCGACCGACCGCATCCGTCGCCGCGAGAGCGAACTCGCCGACATGCTGAAGAAGGAAGCCCAGGTGCTGGCGCGTGCGATGGCGCAGGCGCCGAAGAACGGGCGCGCGGTCAAGCCGGGCTTGTGATCGGCGAAAGCCGGTCGGCTACGAGCCTGGTCATTTCGGAAAGCCGCTTCGTACTTTTCCGGATCAGGCTCTATATCTGCCGGATCGTGGCAAAGTCGAAATCGGAGTTCGGTGGATTCTCGCCGACGCGGAGCATGGTGTCGCTCGGGAAGAGATGCGGCGGAACCGGCAGATTATAGGGTGCCGGCACGCCGTTATAGACGCGTCCTGCGAGATCGTATTTGGAACCGTGGCACGGGCAGAAATAGCCGCCCGGCCAATTCGGCGCTGGCGAGGTCGGGTTCGGGTCCGGTTCGAACAACGGGATGCATCCGAGATGGGTGCAGATGCCGACCACGACGCCGAACTCCGGTTTGACGGAACGATGCCAGTTCGCAACGTAGTCCGGTTGCTGCAACTCGGACGATTGCGGATCCGCCAATTGCGACAGCAGCGCCGGATCCTTCAGCTTCTCGACGGCCTGCGGCGTGCGGTGGGTCACGAACACCGGCCTGGTTCGCCAGCGCAGCACCACCTGCTGGCCCGGTGCGACCTTCGACAGGTCCAGATCGACCGGTCCGCCCGCAGCCAGCGTCGAGGCGTCAGGGTTCATCTGGCTGATCATCGGGATGAGCGATGCGACGGCGCCGACCGCGCCGAAGGCGGCCGTGGCGACGTAAAGGAAGTCGCGGCGCGAGGCTTTGCCGGACGTCAGGAGTTTTGCCGTGGAGATCGAGTCAGCCATCGCGGGAACCTCCTTGTCCAAAGGACCACGAAGGGAACGCGGACGACCGGAACGCAGTGTGATCGAGCCTGGCGATCCCGACGGATCTACGACGGTTTGGGCGCACCGTCCGATCCCGGCTCGGAGTGATCCCGTGACGGCACTCTTCGTCAGGATCGGAGGCTGTGCGTCTCGCAGCGATGTTTCACCGCATGCACCAGGACATATGGCGACGCTGGCCGTGACGGCCAGCGTCGCTTGGTTAATTCGGGTCTATCTTCAAACGAAGGTGAACGTCATGTGTTGGCTCACGCCCCCTCATCCAGCGCCACCATCTCGCGCTTCTTGCGCAGCGAGGGCAGCAGCGGACCGACCAGCAGCAGCAACGCGAAGGCGAGACAGATCGCCGAGATCGGCCGCTCCACGAAGGTCATCAGGTCGCCCTGCGAGAGGATCAGCGATTTGCGCAGGTTGTTCTCCAGCATCGGTCCGAGCACGAAGGCGAGCACCAGCGGCGCCGGCTCGTAGCCGAGCTTGCGCATGAAATAGCCGATCACGCCGAACGCGATCATGACATGGACGTCGAACACGTTGTTGCTGGAGCAGTAGACGCCGATGATCGTGAACAGGATGATCAGCGGGAATAGCACGTTGTAGGGCAGCCGCAGCAGCTGCACCCACATGCCGATCATCGGCAGATTGAGCACCAGCAGCATCAGATTGCCGATATACATGCTGGCGATGATGCCCCAGAACAGCGTCGGGTTCTGCTGGATCATCAGTGGGCCCGGCTGCAAGCCGTGGATCACGAAGGCGCCGAGCAACAGCGCCATCACCACGTTCGGCGGGATGCCGAGCGTCATCAGCGGAATGAAGGCGCCGCCGGCGGCGGAATTATTGGCGGATTCCGGTCCCGCGACGCCCTCGATCGCGCCATGGCCGAAGCGCTCCGGATGTTTCGACAGCCGCTTCTCCAGCGCGTAGGACGCAAACGACGCCACCACGGCGCCGCCGCCGGGCAGGATGCCGAGGAAGAAGCCGAGCACGGTGCCGCGGCCGACCGGCCCGGCGCTGGCTTTCCAATCCTCCTTGCTCGGCAGTAACTGCGTGATCCTGGTCTTGATGATGTCGCGCTTGATCGCCTGCTCGGTGTTGAGCAGCACCTCGGCGACGCCGAACAGGCCCATCACGACAGGCACGAGACCGATGCCGTCGATCAATTCGATGCGGCCGAAGGTCAGCCGCGGCTGCGCGGTGATGCTGTCGAGCCCGACCAGGCCGAGCACGACGCCGATGCAGGCCATCARCAGCGCTTTSGCCATCGAGCCCTGGGTGAGGAAGGTCAGYACCACGAGGCCGAGCACCATCAGRCTGAAATAYTCGGCCGGCCCGAASGCGATCGCGACGCTGGCGAGCGAGGGCGCCACCAGCATCAGCGCGACCAGCGAGAAGGTGCCGGCGATGAACGAGCCGAACGCGGAGATGCCGAGCGCGGGGCCGGCGCGGCCCTGCTTCGCCATCTGGTGGCCGTCGATACAGGTGACGACGGAGGCGGCTTCGCCAGGAATATTGACCAGGATCGAGGTGGTCGAGCCGCCATACATCGAGCCGTAATAGATGCCGGCCATCATGATGATGCCGGACTCCGGTGTGCCCGACAGCGTGACAGGCAACAGCAGCGACATCGCCGAGATCGGGCCGATGCCGGGCAGCACGCCGACCAGGGTGCCGATGAAGACGCCGATGAAGCAATAGATCAAATTGACCGGCTGCAGCGCGACGCCGAGGCCGTGGGCGACGTTGACGAGAGTATCCATGGGATTTGCTCAACCGATCTCGAACATGCCGCTCGGCAACTGGATCGCGAGCAGGTGTTTCAGCACCCACCACATCCCGAGCGGGGCAAGGATGGACAGCGGGATCGCCAGCGACCAGCGCACCGGATCGATCACGCGCAACAGCAACAGCATCAGCGGGATCGCCGACAGCAGGAAGCCAAGCGGCTCCAGCGCGAAGGCGAATGCGACGAGGCAGGCGATCACCAGCACCGGCTTGCCCCAGCGCGCATCCTGCCAGCGTGAGGCGAAGGTCGGGCCGCCCTCGGTGACCGCCGCGATGATGATCGAGGTCGCGAACACGCACATCAGGATGCCGGCATAGAACAGCACATAGCCGGAGCCGGGATCGTTGATGGTGCCGAGCTTGAGCTTCAGGCCCGACCAGAGCACGAAGATGCCGAGCGCAAGCCCGATCAGGCCGCCCCACAGCTCGGAGTTGTTGAGGCGGAGTTTGACGTTGGTTTGGTCTGTCATATGAAGCGGCCCTTAGATCACCGTCGTCCTGAGGTGGCGGCGCGGATGATCTCCCCACCCGTTGTCCCGGCGAAAGCCGGGACTCATAACCACAGGGTCACGTTGTTGGAACGAGCCGGTGCCCCAGCGTTGCGCAACAAATAGCCTTTGGTGGTTATGGGTCCCGGCTTTCGCCGGGACGACACCGGGGGTGGTTCTCGCGCATCCCGTTGTGAGTCCCGTCGTAGCGGACTGAACTCTACTTCTTCGCCAGACCGAGCGTGTCGATCACCTTGCGCTCGGACTCGGTGACCTCGACCACGAACTTCTTGTAGTCCTCGGTGTTCTTGTAGTTCGGCACCATGTCGTATTTGGCGAGCGTCGCGATCACCGCCGGGTCCTCGATCGCCTTCTTGAAGGCGTCGTGCAGCTTGGCGACGATCTTGGGGTCCATGCCCTTGGGGCCGGCGATGCCGAACGGCGAGTCGTAGATCATGGGATAGCCGAGCTCCTTCAGCGTCGGCACGTCGGGATAGTTCGGCGAGCGSGTGCCGGTCCAYACCATCAGCAGGCGSAGCTTGCCGGCATCGACCAGCGGCCGCCAGCCGGTGGAATCSGCCTGCAGCATGGTGTGCTGGCCGAGCACCGCGGCGTTGGTCTCGGCACCGCCCTTGAACGGCACCTGGGTCAGCTTGATCCCGGCCATCAGGGCGACCTGCTCCATGCCAACATGCAGCGAGGTGCCGGTGCCCGGCGTCGCATAGGTCACCTTGCCGGGATTCTTCTTGGCGAAATCGACCACGTCCTGCCAGGTCTTGAATTGCGACTCCGCATTGGTGGTGACGCCGAAGGTGTAGCCGGTGAGGTGGATGATGTAGGAGAAATCCTTCGCCGGATCCCACGACACCTCCTGCATCAGCGGCAGGCGGAACACGGTGATCGGAAGCTGTGCGATGGTGTAGCCGTCGGGCTTGGCGCCCGCGGCCATGGTCGCCGGGCCCACGGTGCCGCCGCCGCCCGCTTTGTTGTCGACCGCGATCGGCTGGCCCAGCACCTTGGAGGCGCTCTCGGCGATCGCGCGCATCGAGATATCGGTCGAGCCGCCCGCCGGCCATGGCACGATCAGCGTGATCGGCTTGGTCGGATAATCCTGCGCGTGCGCGGCAACCGACACCAGCATGCCGGCGGCCGCGAGCAGGACCATCAAGCGATTTCGTTGCGACATCTCGATCTCTCCCTGGGCCCGATCGCGACCCCCGTCTTGTCCGGAATTGGCAATGATCGCCCCTGTCATCGCAGGGACATGAAAGCGCATTGCAGAACGCGGCGGGCAACGGAAGCGCGAATTGGTCTCGAAGCGCCGGCTGCGACAATTGGTCTGCCGCGACCTGCCGAGCGACGGAATTAGATCGGCATCCGGTCCGACGGATTGGCAGTCCCTGGCCGCATGGGGGAAGCGCGCGGCTGACCGGCAAGCCCGGTTTGGTCAAGCGAATTATCTAGGGAACCCAAGGGCATCGGTGCCTTGCGAGAACCGGCGCTTCCGGCCATCATGGTACCGTCCGTCGCAGGAAACCTGCCCACCCGATGACGCCATCGCCTGACGCTACCGACGACGCCGTCATCAGCGCGTTTGCCGGCCTTCCCGCATTGCTGGATCAGGCGCCTGCGCTGCTCCGGCGCGGCCGACTGCTGGACTGCGACTGCCTGCTCGGCCCGATGGCGCGGCCGTTCCATGCTGCGATCCGTGCCGGGCGCATCGTCGAGCTGGTGCCGTCGCCGGTGCTGATGCGCTCGTGGCGCTTCGCCTATCGCGCGACGCCGCAGGCCTGGTCCGCCTATTGGCAGCCCGAGCCGAAGCCCGGCTGGCACGATCTGCTGGCGCTGACCAAGCGCGGCGAGGCGGTGCTGGAAGGCGATCTGCACCCCTTCATGGCGCATCTCCAGTATTTCAAGGACCTGCTGGCGCTGCCGCGGCAGCGGATCGTGGCGGCTGCATCATGAGTGGGCCCCTCGCGAACGGCCATATCGAGCCGATGGTCGGCCGCTACGTTCACGTCGAGATCGGCGGCGAGCTGCACCGGATCTATTTCGAGGAGCACGGCCAGGGCATTCCGCTGGTCTGCCTGCACACCGCGGGATCCGATGCGCGGCAGTGGCGGCATCTGCTCGCTGATGCGCAGTTTGCCGAAAACTTCCGCATCATTGCCTTCGATATGCCCTGGCATGGCAAGTCGAATCCGCCGAAAAGCTGGACCGGCGATGAATACCAGCTCACCACCGCGCGCTACACCGAGACGATCCGCGCCTTCTGCCGCGCGCTGCGGCTGGAGAAGCCGGTCGTGATGGGCTGCTCGATCGGCGGCCGCATCGTGCTCAACCTCGCGATCGCGCACGCTGCCGAGTTCCGCGCGCTGATCGGGCTCGAGGCCGCCGATTTCCAGGCGCCGTGGTATGACACCGACTGGCTGAACCGCCCCGACGTTCACGGCGGCGAGGTCTGTGCGGCGCTGGTGTCGGGGCTGATTGCCCCGCAGAGCCCGGAGCCCGCGCGGATGGAAACGCTGTGGGCCTACAAGCAGGGCGGCCCCGGCGTGTTCAAGGGCGACCTCTACTTCTATCGTGTCGACGGCGACCTGCGCGGCCGGGTCGCGTCAATCGATACTAAAGTATGCAAGCTCTATCTGCTCACGGGCGAGTATGATTTCTCCTGCACGCCCGACGACACGAGGCGGACCGCAGCGGCAATAGGGGGCGCCAGCGTCACGATCATGGAGAAGCTCGGTCATTTTCCGATGAGCGAGAATCCCGAACAGTTTCGACGCTATATCGCACCCGTCCTCGCCGACATTCTCACGCATTGATCGACCGTTTCCACGAAGGAGTAGACGTATGACACGCAAATATCTCATTGGCTTCGCGCTCGCTGCCGCGCTCGGCGCGAGCCAGGCGCAGGCCGAAGAACTCACCGGGACGCTGAAGAACATCAAGGACACCGGCGTGATCACGCTCGGCTACCGCGATTCCTCGATTCCGTTCTCCTATCTGGACGACAACCAGAAGCCGGTCGGCTACGCCATGGACATCTGCTACAAGATCGTCGATGCCGTGAAGAAGGAGCTCAAACTCGACAAGCTCGAGGTCAAGCTCAACCCGGTCACCTCGGCGACGCGTATCCCGCTGATGGCAAACGGCACCGTCGACCTCGAATGCGGCTCGACCACCAACAATGCCGAGCGCCAGAAGCAGGTCTGGTTCACCAACAGCCACTTCCTCACCGCGAGCCGCTACGTGACGAAGAAGGCGAGCAAGATCAATTCGATCGACGATCTGAAGGGCAAGACGGTGGTCTCCACCGCCGGCACCACCAACATCAAGCAGCTCACCGAGGCCAATCTCGCGCGCGGGCTGAACATCAACATCATCCCGGCCAAGGACCATGCCGAGGCCTTCCTGATGGTCGAGACCGATCGCGCCGCGGCGTTCGTGATGGACGACATCCTGCTCGCGAGCCTGGTCGCCAGTTCGAAGTCGCCGGGCGACTATGTGCTGTCCAAGGACGCATTCTCCAAGCCCGAGCCCTATGGCATCATGCTGCGCAAGGACGACGTGCCGTTCAAGAAGGTTGCCGATGCTGCCACCGCCGCGCTCTACACCAGCGACGAGGGCTTGAAACTCTACGACAAGTGGTTCAACCAGAAGATCCCGCCGAAGGGCCTGAACCTCAACGTTCCGTTGGGGCCGGAGATGAAGAAGCAGCTTGCCAAGCCGTCGGATTCGCCCGATCCGGATGCCTATCTGGTCAACTGATCGCGAGAGCCGTTAGTCTAACGTAAGCGTGTCCGGCCATTCTGGAGGAGAATGGCCGGACATTTGCATAGACGCCACGCTTG
>BFBZ01001193.1_pt1 | contig 18453 bp, 18 predicted proteins | sample 1888401 | NCBI WGS metagenome assembly BFBZ01 (sample SAMD00112614, study PRJDB3348) | symbiont metagenome | host: Chara braunii | reverse complement strand
CCTGCCAGTCGAGCGGGACGGCTGATATCGCGCGGGAGGTCATGGAAGCTCCCGCGCCGACGAGGAACAGCGCCAATATGGCGAGAAGTGCCACGCTGAGCGCGATGCCCACCGCTGAACCCGCGACGCGGGTGAATCGATGGGCAAGGACGCCTCGGATCCACAGTGCAAACATCATGTCACCACTTTCATTCTACTGCAGATCAGACGGCCATGATCCATTGTCCAGCGCGTCGCCATCCGGGCTGCCATCGCTTCGTCATGCGTGGCAACGACCAGAGCCGCGCCCGTTCCTTCCAGGTGCTCCAGCACCGCATCCATGAAGAATTGCGCCGTGGCAAAGTCCAGTTGTCCGGTCGGCTCGTCGGCCAGGACGAGATTCGGCCGAAGAGCCAAGGCTCGCACCATGGCAACCCTTTGCGCTTGGCCGCCCGACAGTTCCTCGGGCAGTTTCTCGGCAAGTTCGCCAAGGCCGAAGCGGGACAGGAGCGAGCCGCTATCGCTGGACACCGCACGCTCTCCCGCCAAGATCGCGGGCAGATCGACATTCTGTGACGCCGTCAAGGCCGGAAACAGACTGGGCGATTGGAACACGAAGCAGATCCGGCGTGGGCGAAGCTGCTCGATCGCACCCAGGCTGGGCCATTCGATCGTACCGCTCGTCGGGCGGTCCAACCCACCAAGAATATGCAGCAAGGTTGTCTTGCCCGAGCCGGAAGGACCGGCCAGGGCTATGCGATCACCTTTCCGGATCTCGCAGTCTATATTGCGCAGCACGGGCATATGCTCGTTGCCGCTTAAAAATTCCCGGCCGACGTTGCTGCAGATCGCCAAGATCTCAGTCATCCTCGACCCTCCCATCGTGCAGCCGGATAATCCTATCGGCCCTTCGAGCCAATGCCGCGCTATGGGTAGCGAGCAAGGTAGTAAGGCCAGCGCGGCGCCTGGTTTCGAAATGATCGATGAGCCGCGACTCCGTGTTGGCGTCGACCTCGGCGGTGGGCTCATCGGCAACGAGGATCGGCGGGTCGGCGGCAAGGGCGATCGCAAGACCAGCGCGCGCCGTTTCGCCGCCTGAAAGCTGCGTGGCGAAGGCATGCGTGCGATGCCGCAGCCCTACCATTTCGACAAGCGAATCGACGCGGGCGCCGTCAACCTTTCCGGCCAGCATCATCTGGAAGCGGATGTTTTGCTCTACGCTGAGATGGGCAAGCAGATTGCCGGACTGCAGAAGGATGCCGAAATTTGCCGCGCGGATACGCGCCCGTGCCGCCTCGGATCGCCGGGTCAGGCGCATGCCGCTCACCACGACGTGGCCTCCGTCCGGCTCGTCCAATCCCGTAAGGCATGACAGCAATGTGGACTTGCCGCTGCCGGAAGGCCCCATCAGGGCAACGAACTCGCCATGCAACAGGCATAGGCTCACTCCGCGCAGCGCGAAAGTTTCGTCCTCGCCCACGTGGAAAAATCGATAGAGTTCGCGTGCGACGAGTGCGGCCATGTCAGTTCCACCGGAATGACTTGGACATCAATTGCCACTGATCGACATTGTCCGCGCCCTTCGGAGCGTACAGTTCGAGAGTGACTAATTTTCCGTCCTTGAAATAAAGATAGCGTTCGTTCTCCAAGCGAACCTGTTTGTTCGTCACCGCGTTCGGTTCCGAGTTCGACAAATAGGCGATACGGATCGCCGGGCCTGCTGGTAGCTTTACGGCCTCGACAGCTGTTACCGTCACCGCCCGCTCGGTGGTCTTGAGGTTTGTCACCTCATTCGCCTTAACGCTCTCAGCGGTTGGCGCCGAGGTGACCTTCGAAACCGAGACAATCACGCCATCCAGCTTGTCGACGAAGCTAGCGCCATCGACGTGGTCAGAACGCGCCCAGCCTTCGGGGACCTTCATTTTGAAGCCTTGCGGCGACGTGTAGTCGATAAAAACCTGCGTATCCGGAATGTCGCCGGGGGGGTTCTGTTCCGCCGGTACGGCCTTTTCGGCGGCAAAGGTCGGCGAGCCGTCGGCAAGGATGAAAATTGGGCCGACGCAGCCAAGCGACAGCAGGAGCGTGGCGAGTGCCGCCCGGGGCACATTGGCAAAAATGTTTTCCATTGTTGTGATCCTTCCATGTGAAGAGATGCACCAATGTAGAGTAGTCAGCTTACGGACGGTTCTCTGCAAATATACAGAATCGTAAAGTCTCTCAAAAAGGAGAGCCAATCAGCAATCGACGGAAGGTGGTTACGGTGATCTCACCTTGTGCGCGGATGCAATGGTGACCGTAGTCACCGAAAAGCTAATCCTAGATCGGATAGCTTCACAGCGTTAGCCAATGACTCTTGGCAAAAACGGGTTCAGCAACGGCGCTCGCTCAATGAGCGCTTGGAAGCATTATCCGCCAACTTTTGTGGGGTTGAAGCCTTGTCCAATCCGCTCTCAACCTACATATCAGTGATGGATGGGTAAGAAGCATTAGAGCGGCGTCGCTTTATGGGCTTAAATGCTCACGCAGAACCAGTTTCTTCCCTTGCTTTTCTGGGCCGCATTCAATCTTTTGCCTATCGTTCATCGATATCGCCAATAAGCTCTGCCTGCTCCGGCTTCGCATCCTGCGCCTCGATATCTTTCAGGCTTTTGTCCATAGCATAGGCAGCAGAAACCACTGGAATGCCCACGTGCCCATAGTAAAAGGAAAGCTGAGCTTCAGCCTTAGCGTTGTCCAGACCCGCGACCTTACTGACATAAAGTGCCGCTGCTAAGCCGCTTCGATCCGCTCCCGATCGGCAGTGAATCAAAATGGGCTTGGGCACCGACGCCATTATTCGGACCAGTCGCTCTGCCCTTTGCCGCGATACGGTTTTAGATGCCGATATCCCGAAGTCGATATGCTGTATGCCCAAGCCTTTAGCCATCGCGATTTCGGTATCATACCAAGCTTTGCCGGGATGCGTGCCTCGTAGATTGATAACCGCCCTAATTCCATACGCGCGCACATATGAGGCAAGTTCGTCGGCACTTGGCTGCGCCGAACGGTATGCCTGACCATCTACCACCGGATGGAAGTTGCCAGTCAACTGCAGAAAGCCCAGATAAGACATACATCCCAAGCCAACGAAGCTTAGAACGCCAAATACGGCGAGGATCGCTTTGCGAAAACGAGTTGCTCTCATTACTTTCGCCGAATCCTTTCATCAATTTTCCATGAAATGATGGAAGAGCCTGACGGGCACCTGAACACCTCCAGCGCGGGAAGGCCCTGCTAGCTAACGGCGAGGTCCATGCTCACCAAAGGCGCAACCTTGATTTACAGTCGATAGCAGTGACGTGAGTCTATGCGTCAATGCCTAAAGGTGAACAGGCCTGATCAGTTGGTCGTCTGCACCTGGTCGCTTCGCCTCAAGACGATCGGCCAACTGGTCGAAAGCAGATACGTTGTAATTTGGGCGGCGACACAAACCGTGAAGGGAAAATCTCCGGCAGGAAGCCGCCGATCAAGACGGATTATATCGAAAGATGCTCGGGATATGGAGTGAGCCCGTCAAGCTGCAGCACGAGGACCGGAAAACCGACACGCTCTGTGAGCCTTGAACGGAGACGGCGCGTGAAGTCACGAGGCCCATACCGTCGGCATTCGACACAATTCAAACTGCAGCTCTGCCAGGACATCCGCAATGGCGTTGTCGAGTGTCGTGACGACCAGCGTACCAATAGCGCCTCGGCAAATCTCATCCAGCTTTGGTTGACCGAAGTTCTTCGACCGCGGCGGAGTGAATGGTGAGGACCGAGGCAGCGCCACTGCCGAATACGAAGCACACAGGCGGATGCTGCGCTTGCAACCAATGTGAGACGCAAAAATCAACCTGTCAAAAGCCTGTCATGAGAGAACGAAGCCGGCCGGTTGATAAGGCGTGGTCGCGGATTTCGCCGCAATTGATCTCCAGCATATACGAGCTTCATGATGGCGACACCGATCTTTCGAACTTCAGTACGGTTGTTGTCATCCGGTTCCAAACAGACGGGACTTCTCAGAGATCAACAAAAACAGAGCGTCATGACATCATCATCGAAATCTTCATCTAATCTGCGTCGATATATTGGCGCCGGACTTGTTATCGCCGTGTTGGGAGGACCTGCGGCCGCTGCATCGCTTAAAAGCATCATGGGCGGCATGGCCGATAACACGACGTCCGCCAAGGCCGTCCTTGCTAACTTTGACACTAACGCCGCTGAACAGGTTCTGCGGCGCTACGCGGCGGATGCCGAGGCCGCCGACACTATGTTTGCCAACCAACGCGGCGGCAAGGAGAAGGATCTCCATGCCCGCTTCAGCAAGATGGCCGTGATTGCCAATACCGCGAGCCAACAGGCACAGGACAAGGCTTCATTTCGCAAGGCATTCGTGGCAATCGCAACTGAATGCAAGTCCTGCCACACGGCTTATAAATAGCCGCTGCAGCTCTCCGCGAACAGGAAACGCCCCATGCGCGAACAAAAATCTGCCTATCAAGTCTATTCCGAGCCGTTATCCGAGCACAGCGGCGGGATTCGATCTGCCAAGAGCGATGTCGTTCGTGCCTGGGATCTTCCCACGCGTCTGTTCAAATGGTCGCTCGTCGCGTTGATCATCACGGCCTGGGTCTCTAGCAGTTTCAACGATCCGGACATGACCGTTCACAAAGCCGCCGGTTACGGTGTCCTCGTGCTGGTGGTCTACCGTGTCCTCTGGGGTGTGTTCGGTAGTTCAACGGCTCGCTTTTCCGGTTTCGTACGCTCTCCCGCCGCCGTCTGGACCTATCTCAAGGCGTTACGGCGCAACAGAGCGGAGCGCTATCTTGGCCACAACCCCGCCGGCGGTCTGATGGTCATCGGTCTCATCGTCGCTTGTGGCGTTCAAGTCCTGCTTGGTATGTTCTCCAGCGACGGAGTGACCGCCTCAGGCCCTTTTGCCGGACTGGTGGGTGATACCGTTTCGAGTTGGGCTGCTTCGATCCATGCTGTGTGGTTCTATTTCGCCGTCCTCGTCCTCGCGGGGCTGCATATCGTCGCGAACCTCTATTATCAGTTCGTCAAGCGCGAGAATCTCATCGGCGCCATGATCACCGGCCGCAAACGGCGCGAAGCCTATGTCGATCATAAAGAGGCGACGGGTGGCTCGCTGGCTGCTGCCGCAGTCTGTCTTCTGATCGCCTTTGGTCTGGTTTATGGTACCGTTACGCTGCTTGGCGGCTCCTTTTTCGCCTCAATTTAGGGCTTGGCCTCGTCAAATAGGAGCGTCATGGCTGTAAGATGGCCGGGCTCCACTTCAATCTCCAGCCGTCCCTTATGCAACGTCATGATCCGGCGCACGATCTCGAGGCCGATACCCATATGGTCGGCTTTGAGATCGCCAAACGGAACCTCCGCTGGCGCGTCAAAAACACCTGCGTCATCTTTGACCGTCAAGCGCAGACCAGGACCAGCGACAACCTCGATGGCCGCACCTACCGGGGTGTGTTTCACGGCGTTTTCGATGAGGTTGCGCAATGCGTCCTCAAGCAGCGGCGCATGACCTTCAATAGAGGCGGCGCCAAGATTGCTGTAGGCAATGGTGTGATTGAGGTCATAGACCAGGGGCGCGATATCGGTGACCACCCAATCGGCCAGTTTTGCCAGATCGACCGGCCGGAACACCGCGCGGTCAGCACTTTCGAGCCGCCCCAGCGCGGTGATCTGGCCGACAAAACCCGCCAGCGTGTCGAGATCGGCCTCGATCTTGCGCGCACGGGGATGGTCGATATTGCCAAGTTCCAGCTTCATCATAGCCAGCGGCGTGCGGATCTCATGCGCAACAGCGGTGGTGAACAGACGCTGCGACTTCATGAGCGCGCCGATGCGCGCAAGGCTCCGGTTCACGGCAGCGGCAAGATCGGCGATTTCCCGCGGCATGCCGGTCTGGTTGATCAGATGGCTGGGGTCCAGCGGATCGAGATGGCCGGCTTCTCGCGCTGCTTTTGCAACGGGGCGCAGGGCTTGGCGGATCGACAATAACGTGCCACCGAGAACGAAAAACAGCATGATCGCCATCGGAATGGCGAGATGGTCAGCAAATTCGCGCCCAATCACCGCCCACATGATGCTGTCGCTGTCACGCAGGATCGCGATTTCGATGAAGATCTTGTCGCCATCGATTTCATAGGTCTTGCCGCCTGCAACAGCGAGTGGCTTGCCGTCACTCAGCATACGAGACCAAAGGTCCGGCGGATTGACCTCCTGCGGCAGCAGATGGTTGTCGCAGCGCGCATCGCAATTTGTGTAGAGAATCTGCCCCGAAGGCGTGCGGATGCGGGTTATATAGAAACCGCCCCGTTCGCCGTAGCGGTGGAGGTCGTGAGGCAATTTGTAGGGCGTCTCGTCGTGTCGACGTTCGAAGCCTGCCGACAGTTTCCCCGTTTCGCGCTCGATCATCAACGTTGCCAATTGCTCGTTGTCGAAATAGTAATCCGCAAAGACGAGCCCAGCCTGCACTGCCATGGCGAGCACTGCAAAAAGCACAATACGCTGCGTGATGATCCGAATCAGCGTTTGCGGCCGGTCAGCCATCTTCCCGCTTTTCCCGCAGCAAATAACCAATACCGCGTATTGTCTCGATCCGGATGGGCAAATCGAATGGGGCGAGGCGGCGGCGGAGCCTCGAAACCGCCAGTTCCACCGCATTGGTGGAGATATCGTCGCCAAATTCGGAAAGCTTGCTTTCTATTATCTGTTTGGAAGTGACCCGGTCGGCATTGCGCAGCAGCAATTCCAGGACGGATCGTTCGCGCGGTGCGATCGCCAGCGGCTCCCCCCCGGCCGCAACGACGCCGCTTGCGGGGTCGAAGGACAGACCACCAAGGACAATGGATTCGGTATAGTGCGGAGCCCGGCGGCGTAGGAGCGCCCGGCAACGTGCAAGCAGTTCGATGTGATTGAACGGCTTGAGGAGATAGTCATCGGCGCCGCCATCCAGGGCCGCGACTCGATCCTCGATGGAGCCCCGAGCGGTGACGACGAGAATTGGGGCGATAAAACCGTCGCGGCGCAGATCCCGGATAAGATCCAAACCGTCGCCATCCGGTAAACCAAGATCCACCAAGGCTAGGTCATAGCTGACTGTTTGGGTTGCCAACAGTGCGGCGGCGGCCATCGCCACACTGTCCAGACGCCAGCCTGCGTGATGGACACTTTCAGTCAGCAAATCCCGCAGACGTGCGCTATCCTCGACTAGCAGCAATCGCATTCGGAACCTGACCCGCGGCCATCACGACAATTGATCAACACGACGTCTCGCTATAGTGGGGTCATTTGAGACCTGAATCATACAATTCCAGCAGGATTTTGCAATAATGTCTGGATCCAGCAATCCTTTGGTTGATCAAGTTTCGGCTTTTCTGCTTTGGTTTTCGGTCCACCCGCTTAACTGCTTTTGAAGTGGAAGCTGCCGTTTCGGGTTCGAGGATGTGGCAGTGATTGTGAGTTAATCAAGCAACGCGGTGGTCAATTTGGCATAGCTGAAGACGCTGGCCCATTCACTGAAGCTGAGGTTAGTGGTGATCATGAGTCCTCAGCCGTGGAGGCCGCGGTATTTCCGGCGACGTGTATGCTATCTTGTTTCATGGATCCCGACGAGGGCAAGATCGACGATAGGTTGCTAGCTCTGTGGTCGCTGACGCCTCAGACGGGATCCGTGCGTGGAAGAATCAACTAAGCCCGACGGATGCCGTCGAACGGCAAACATCCAGAGTGAGGCTTGTAACGGCGTTCTGCTGGGGAATCACATCCTCTACTAGCTCGAGAGGTCCCTCCAGAACTTTGGTCATCGCCGCCATCTGCTTGTGCTTCGCATTTCTTTAAGTCACGGTGCCGGTCGGATCTGCTCGTGAAAGCCCGTTTCTACGGAATTGATGCAAATGTTCCTGCCAGAAACCATCGCACGCAACTTCGCGACACCCGCGTCATCGATTTGCAAAGCGTTGGCATGAACTTACCCTTTCGTAAGCAAGTAGCTCGCGGTGCAGCGTAATCTTACGAATTTGTAATGAGCTGTTCAGGTCGCCGAAAACTTTCTAGGGCAAGCTTAGTCAAACAAGCAGTCACACAGCTATGGATGTCAGCAGCACATGAAAATTCTCGTGGTGGAAGACGATCAAAGAACTGCAGAATACATTTCGCGTGGTTTGAATGAAGCCGGCCACATCTGTGATACTATGGCCGACGGCACCGACGCGCTTTTTCAGATAACTCAGGAAACATACGATGTTCTCGTCATTGACAGGATGATCCCTGGTCTCGACGGACTCTCATTGGTGAAGGCTGCACGAGCAGCCAAAATCAAGACACCTGCTATGTTTCTAACAGCGGTGAGCGGCGTTGATGATAGAGTTGAGGGTCTTGAAGCGGGTGGTGACGACTACCTAACCAAACCCTTTGCTTTTTCAGAGTTGCTTGCCCGTCTCAACGCGCTTGCACGACGTCCGCCCGCGCAGGATCAAAAGACCGTCTTGAAAATTGCCGATCTGGAGCTTGATGTTGTCAAACGTCATGTTTACCGGCAGGGAACAACGATCGACCTCCAACCGCGCGAGTTTACGCTGTTGGAGGTTCTGATGCGCGCCGAGGGTCGGGTCCTCACGCGGACGATGCTTTTGGAACGCGTTTGGGACTTTCACTTCGATCCGAAAACGAGTGTGGTGGAGACCCATATCAGCCGACTGCGCGCGAAAATCGACAAACCATTCGATGTGCCCCTCCTCCACACCGTCCGGAACACCGGTTATTGCATTCATGTACCGCGGTAGATTATTACGCAGCACACCATTCAGGCTCGCTATTTCGTTCGGGTTTTTCTTCATCATTGCATTTCTTATCGCGGGATTTGTTGCCTACAGCCTGATGAAGCGGGAGCTCGCAAGGTCGCTCGACGTATCGATCAAGGACACGTACTCGGTTGTGGCCTCGACCTATTCGTCGAATGACCTTGAGGATTTGACTGCAGCGGTCGCGAGTTATTCGGCGCTGAAACGCCCCGAAGATCAGGTCTTTCTGCTCCTGGATTCCAAGGGCCAGAAACTCGCAGGCAACGTCCGTGGAGACCATATCGATTCCGGACTTTCGACAATACCGGCGGTTCTGCTTGGCTTGGAGGACGTGGACCCGATTAGGGTAGTGGCCGGTAAGGTTGGCAGCAACATCTTGATGGTCGGGCAAAGTTACCGCGAAATCGACCGTATTGAAGAAATCGCGCTGACGAGTTTTGCGTGGGCGTCGGTGATTATCATAGCCACTGTTTTTTTCGGCGGAACCCTGTTGGCGGCCCGAACTCAAAGAAGGCTCGATTCAATCGAGGGCACCATGATAGACGTTTCTGCCGGGAATCTTTCAAGGCGGATTCCGATACGTGGCAATGGTGACGACATAGACGTCGTTTCCACCCATATGAATCAGGCGCTTGCGCGCCTTTCCGGGCTAGTCGAGGGAATGCGCCAGGTCAGCACCGATATCGCGCACGACCTGAAAACCCCGCTCAATCGTTTGGGGCTGACTGTTGAGCGAGCGCTGCAAGGGCTTGAAGAGTCCCGGAATGTCGAAGATTTTCTGCTTGATGCACGAATCGAAATCGCTGGGATAAATGCCACGTTCGAGGCGTTGCTTCGGATTTCACAAATTGAAGCGGGAGCGCGAAAGACGCGTTTCAAGACGGTCGATCTTGGGCAGGTGATGACGTCCGTGGCCGAAATCTATGCCGATGTTGCCGAAGACAACATGCAGACCATTACACTGGAATCCCTCACTTCTGGTCAAAGCTTGATATATGGCGATCGAGAGCTGCTGATGCAGCTTTTCGTCAATCTCGTCGAAAACGCGATCACACATTGTCCGCCCCGCACCTCGATTGTCATGACGCTTGCGGGCGACGAGCATTGCTATCGCGCTGGTGTCGCCGATAGCGGAACCGGCATCCCAGTAGAGCAACGCGAACTCGTTTTCAGACGCCTTTACCGTTTGGACAAGAGCCGAACTACACCCGGCAATGGCCTGGGTCTAAGCCTTGTCAAAGCGATCGCGGATCTTCACTCGGCCAGCATTGCGCTTGAAGACAATGATCCCGGCCTCAAAGTCCTATTGACATTTCCAAAGGGCTAATTGGCCTGGATGGACCGGAGCAAATTTCAGCTGGCATGAGCGTGAATGTCCCACGCTTTGGCTCTCCCCAAATACCCAGCTGTCTCGGCCTCCTTGCTTTTCTGTTTCGCGGCCGCCTCATGGAGACGGAGATCACACCTACCTTGTGCCCTCGGACTATCGCACAAACATGGCAAGCTGCGGGGAGCAGCCCGATATCGCAGAAATCTTCGATCCGAATTCACCCCGCCTGCCGCCAGGTAATCATGGAGCTGGTGATGTAGTTCCATCCTGCACCGATCACCGCTCCGGCAAGACCGGCGAGCAACCACTGTGGCTCGTGAATGTAGAAAAGCGCCGAGACCCCCGTCCCCGCAAAAATGCCAATGCTGCAGAGCGCCGCAAACAGCAACAGGCCGCTGAAGAACCTTGTCCCGCGGCGGCGGCGGTCCCTGTATGTAAGGGCATTGTTGAGCATATAGTTGGAAATGACCGCAGCCAGCATTGCCGCAGCCTGGCTGGCGGAAAACGCGATCCCCTGGAGAAGCATCAGGCGCAAAATAGTCAGGTGGACAAAGAGGCCGCTCAGTCCCACCAAGCCGAATAGGAGCATTCGCGCAGAAATGATGTCACCGGACAATTTCGCGATGAGCAATCCGAGATACTCGAACACCACGAGGGCATCCAGCTTGCTCTCGCCATGTATTCTGGGGCGAAAAACATAGGAGACCTCAGCTATCTCCAAGGGGAAAGGCGATGACGCCATGATATCGAGCAGGATTTTGAAACCCTGCCGCGACAACTTCGGAGCGAGGTCTTCGACCACCGTGCGTCTGACCATGAAAAACCCGCTCATCGGGTCGGATGTCTCGACCTTCAGCAGCCTTCTTGCGATTTTGATCGCCAACTGGCTGCCCGCCTGGCGAATTCGATTGAACCCATTCTGTGAGGAACCCTCCCGCGCGTAACGGGTGGCGATGACCAGATCGCACCGATCGCGGCGTATCAGGCTAAGCATTGCCACAAGCCGCGACTCGTCATGTTGCAAGTCTGCGTCCATGACGGCAACAATCGGTGCGGACGTCGAAAGAATACCTTCCAAGCATGCACCGGCAAGTCCGCGTCGATTTATACGTCGAATCCCTCGAACCCGGCGGTCGCGGAGAGACAAGTTGCGAACGACCTCGATTGTCCTGTCGCTCGAGTCATCATCGACAAAGACGGCCTCCCAGGAGATTCCCTCGAGCGCAACTCGAAGCCGCTCAACCATCGGGACGATGTTTTCGCGTTCATTGAATGTCGGTATGACGATTGAGAGTTCGTGGCCAGCGCGCTGTAGAATTTCGCTTTCCACTATTGCCAGATCCTCATGCCCAGCGCCAAAGGAGCTATAAGTAGATAAAGTCATGGGCGTTTCATGTTCCATAGTAGGAAGGGCGAGAGTTATCGATCGATCAGCGGACGAATGCGACAACGGCTAAATCACGCGCTAGCGGCCCATCGCTCGTCCTCGTTCGGCAGATCTCCGTCGCTCATTGGCTCGCCATGGCGCCCGAGCGGTTGCGATCCGCCTACAATTTCACGTTCACCTGACAGCATTCTGAATTGTTGTTGGAATTCAGCGCCTAACCATCGCGGAACAGACCGCCTCTGCGCAGTAAACTCAGCTTTAAGAGGAAGGGGGGCATAGTGCTCTCACGCCCCCACAACGGCCAAGATTATGGCCGATTCTGTAGGAGAAGCTGCCAACGGCAATGCCGTAGGAACCTGAACTTCTGGCATGCCTGGCAATCCAATCCCAATTTCTCACGAGGCAATAAGCCGAGCACGCGTATTGCGTCTTCCAGTTCGGTATTGTTGCAAGGACGGTCGCAATGGTATTTGCGCTGATCGCATAATCAGCCCGCTCGAAAGTTCGGTCAACGCCTACATTCTGTCCTGCGCCTCGATGTCTTCCCAGCTTCTATCCATCGCATAGGCGGCAGATACCACAGGAATACCGACATGGCCGTAGTAAAACGATAATTGATCTTCGGCCGTTGCTTCATCCATACCAGCAACTTTTCTAACATAAAGCGCAGCGGCCAAACCGCTGCGATCAGCTCCGGAACGACAATGGATCAAAATCGGCTTCGGCGCCGAAGCCATAATCTCGACTAGCTGCTGCGCCTTTTGTGGCGATATCGTTTTCGATGCGGACATACCGAAGTCGATATGCTGTAGGCCTAGTCCGTGGGCCATGGTGATTTCGTCATCATACCAAGGCGAGCCTGAGTGGGTACCTCGTAGATTGATGACTGTTTTAATTCCATGCGAACGTACATATGAAGCAAGCTCATCTGCAGTCGGTTGAGCCGAGCGGTAAAATTGGCCATCAACTACCGGATGGAAATTGCCAGTGAGTTGCAGAAAACCCGCGTAAACCGCACATCCCAAACCAACAGATCCTATCACGCCAGCAATGGCGAGAGCCATTTTTCGAGGGCGGAATACTGTCATTGCTTTTCGTCCAGTTCTTCCATGAAGTCTCCATGGGGTGCAGGAAGAGCCTGACAACGACCTGAACAGCTATGATGCAAAATCGTCAAATATTCGCACCTGGGGATGGAGTTAATGTCGTGTCGTTTTATTATCGCCGTTTGAGTTCAACAGAAGAAGCTCTATTCGATGCGTTAGATCCTCGAGCCGGAATGGCTTTGTCAAATAGTCGGCTGCACCTAAATTCTTAGCTTCGAGCCGATCGGACAGTTGATCCAAAGCAGATAAGATGATGGTCGGGCATTGATGCAGTCCTCGACGCAATATATCGAGCCCATCCCCATCAGGGAGGCCTCGGTCAAGGCAGATGATATCGAACGATGCGCGCGATAACGCCTCGGTTGCCAGCTTATATTCCTTGGCCCAGGTGACATCCCAACCCATTGATGACAGATGCTCACTCAGCGCGTCACCCAACAATACGTTGTCTTCCACGAGTAGTATTCGCACTCCGGTTCTCCATATGTAAAGATACCAGTGCTCCACTTTACTGACATGCATATGAATCCCGGCGATCGCTGTCACCACGGGATTCAGTTCAGCAAGCTCGCAATGGCCGTCGAGACCAGCGGCCTCAACAACGCTCGCTCCACGGAAGAATCTCTCAGTCACCGTGATATGTCTTGCTCCAGAGCACAGGGGCCGTTGTCGGAGACCAGCGATGGACGCATTTCTCTCTGCCTACCGTGATGTCGGCAGCACCTCCATTTGGCATGTATCGGGGACCGCGCTTTCCGCAATCGTCTCTATCAGGGGCCGCAAGTCGTCAAAATCAATTGTCACGCGCGCGCCAACTGCCAGTCCGACAAAACCAACATCGATCTGCTTTTCCTCTATTGCGACTAGAAGACCCGACGCGACGTCCTTCATGGCTTCCGAGATCGAAACACGTGTCCTGGCTGTCGGGGGCCGCCCCCATCGGCTAATCTTGAAAAGTTCGGCCGTGAGCGCGGAAACGTGCCTGGCGCCTGGGCACAATTCCGCGAGACGCTCCTCGAGACCAAGATTGCTGTTTTGCGAGATGTTTCCAATCTGCGATGTCAACGCAGATAATGGGAGCCTAGCACATGTGCTGCATCCGGAGGAGACATATGCTATTGACACAGAGCGATGGTCAGGCGGCCCATGAGATCGTTCATTGAACGGGCAAAGGACCAAACCTCTCGGGGCGTTGTACGCGAATCGACTGGTATCGCGTCGATCGTCGCCTTTAGAGACAGTTCTTGTTAGGCTGCTCCGGGTTCCTGAATATGTGGCCAGCTATAAAGGCGATAAGGACCCAAGAAAGGGGTATTTGCCATTAGGATCGGAATAATAGCTCGCGCCGCGGCATCACGCGGCCAACTTCTTGCGAACGACGATTTGCTGTACCGCTTGCCTAGGCGTGACCATGGAGAAGACGCGCCATTCCTTTTCCATCTGAAAAATCCGAAAAGCCTGTGTGTTTGAACCGGAATACTGACCGACTTGTCGGCCGTCTTGGCCTCCCGTCCGTTGGCATTGGTGACCTCCATGAAATAGTCATCCTCGCTATCATGAGGAGGAAGAGCCGCCCTATCCACTGCAATGAACGTCAGATCGCCAACATTGCGGGGGATGACGCTGCTGGAGATCGAGAAACTCGCTGCTCTCCGTCATCGTGAATGCATACGGGGCGGATCGGAACGCGATGGCGATGGCGATGGCGATGGCGATAAACGTAAAGAGGATCGACAAAGAGTAGGGGTGGCAGTGCGAAGCGAGATTATAATTTTGAAGCAACCTAGCCAACTCCACGGACATTCCGTATAGCGCGTTTAACCCGGAATTATAAACGTTCGTACGGCGTCCGCGGTCCACGAGCTGAGTTTGCTCTAACTATGTTGCGTGATCACGTCCATTTGATTAGGGACGACGGAGACTACCCGCCTATGGCTGCAGCTCGATTTACGACGCAAGTGCAAGGCTATCTTGATCTCCGGACGACACACTGCGAGGATCCTTAAAAAAGCGACCCACCCTCGGAAGATTGATTGATCGGAACATCAGCCTCCTCGGATGGCCGTCCCAGTCGAACTCCTGTCAAAACCGGGGAGGTGTCTGTTATCCACGACGAGGCCCTCACTGCGATCCGGCTCGTTTAACTGCTGAAAAAAATGGCTGCGGAATGCTGTGCGCAATTGAGAGCAACCGACGAAATTACAGACGCGGCGCAAGCTGTTCAATCAAATTCCTCGATGAGGCATTGCATTACTTGTTTAAGGCTAGGAGCTGATGATGGATGTAGTTATCACGCATTGGATCAATAGTTGGGCTGGATGGAATTCGATTCTCGATACCACGGTTATCGTACTCACCCAGTTGGGAGTACCAATACTTGTCTTCTTTGTCGTATTGCAATGGTGGTCCAAAAATGATCGACGTCATGTGAGACATGCCTGTGTCGCCTGTTGTCTAGCTTTTCTACTGGGTCTTGGCCTCAATCAGATCATCATTCTGTTTGTTCATCGCATGCGACCGTATGAGCTCGGCGTTACTCACCTCATCATCGATCGAAGCACGGATGCATCGTTTCCATCCGATCACGCAACCGCAACTTTCACGATCGCCTTTTCGCTCTTGGCCGAAGGGCTCCGTCGTAGGGGCTCGATTGCACTTGCAGCGGCTATCCTCATTAGTCTGTCCCGGGTTTATGTTGGCACGCACTACGCTTCCGATCTGCTAGGTGGCGCTCTGATGGCCATAATAGCAACCTCACTCGTTCAAGCATTCTACAGGGAAGACAGCAAGCTCGACCGCATCGTAACGTCGATACTTTAAGCCCGTGGGAGGGGGATATTCGATCCCGCCCGTAAGACTAAGGAACCGAATTTGCAACCGCTTGGCAACATCAGCTGACCCATCAAGGATGTTATGCGCGCGATTTCAACTGCTACCAGTCCAAAAATCGTCAGACACTGGGTAGAGCTTTCGAAGTGGTATGCTCCAGCCAATGATGAGGTAATCAGCGACAGCCAGTTTACGCTGCGGCGCTAGAGACACGCCGAAAATCAGGCCTCGGCCGAGAAAGCCAAAACTTCCCTAAATTACTTGATCCCGAACTTTGAATTTTCAGAATCATGAAGCGAGCAAAGCAAGAGTGCGGCAATTCAAGTATGGTCGCATAACGGTGAAGGCCGGCACACTGGAGGCTGAATGGCCCCAAGCAAAAAAGCGAAAAAAAGTCGCATCGCAACAGATGAAAATCGGACGATAGTTGCGGTTGTCTGCCGGTCTTTCGACAAGCAAGCGCACTTCTCAAATGGCTAAATTCACACCATTCCACGCCATCTGCGCACGGAAGCTTTGCCCTTGTCAAACAGCAGAGGATCGAGACCGAAATGCGGTATAGCATGTAACTTCGCACTTGAGCTTTCTCACAGAGGTAAAGTGGCAGATATCGACCTGCACTGACTATGTGCTCGTCCTCCTGCCATGAACGACGAATCCTGCGAACGGCTTAATGGCCGATCGGGTGTACCCGGTCGGCCATATCGTCATCTCGATCTTGTCTTCGTTGCAGGCTGAATTTGATCGCAGCACCGTTTAGAAGTGGCTAGCCAAAAACGCGGGATATACGTCTGAAGATCAAGGTCCTGTGCTAAAGAGAATCGAGGTCGAGGACCATTGCGTCATCTTTGGTTCGGCTGCGATGGACCGTCATATAAACGACGATCACGATAATCCCGGCAAGAAAGAGAAGACTTGTTGCAGTTGTTCCGAACCCCAATCCTCCATATTCCTGAGGCTGAGAAAGTAGATCGCCAAATGAGGCGCCGAGTGGTCGTGTAAAGATATATGCAAGCCAAAACGCGAGTATGCCGTTAAGCCTAAAAATGTAGTAGGCGAAGGCAGTGAGAGCTATTATTCCGCCAAAAATAAAGCCGGTCGCGAGATAGCCAAGACTGAATTGCTCGGCCACCAGATCGCCCGACGACGTCCCGAGCGCGAATGTGAACAGGATCGCGAGCCAATAGAAGACCTCGCGACGAGTCGTGAAAATCGTGTGGATCGAAAGTGTCCGCTCGCTCAAATACCATGCAGCGAACGTGACCGCGAGTGCTATGCCGAAGGCTATAGTTGTTGTCGTAAGCGCAATTCCGAAGTTATCGACGAGATTGTCGCTAACGAGTGTACCGACGACACTGATCATGACCACTGCAAGCCAATAGGACCAGGGTACATATCGTTTCTGTGCAAACTGCAAGACAAGCGCTATCGCCAACAATGCGCACATGATGGCCGATGTCAACGATAGGCCGAGGCCGAGATTTACTGCAAGATAGTCAGCCGCAGTCTCACCCATGGTGACTGCCAAAAGCTTGATAATCCAAAAATCCGCCGTTACTTCAGGAACACGGTTTGGTGTGGAAGCACCTGGCTTTGTTGATGAATGCATCGTTTTCTCCTTCTCTCTGCGTAGGGCCACGCGCCGGCCTTTACTTGCCGAGAATCTTCAGGGCCTGGGTAAAGAATTCATCGGCACGCTTGTCATCGTCGGCGTTGCAACGTTCAATTCCCTTGGCTTCAAGATCGGAGATTCTTGCCTTGTCGGCATCGGTCGGCTTGGCTGAGACCTCGGCTGTGCGTAGCTGCTTGAGCATTTCCTCGCACGGTACGTTCGCTGCCTGCACCGCACCTGCTGCATAAAGGCCACTCGCGAATACAACTACTGGCAGAATTATGTTCTTCATCCGACTTTTCCCTTTGATCGATGTTTGTGAAAGACCGCATCGGCGGACGGCTCCACAGCTAACTGCTGATTCTCGCTTACACCTGTCTCAGAGTTTACAGTTTTGTAAAGTTTCGAACGCGCGCCAATCGCTTGCCCACCCATGTCATTGGGAAGTAATTCCGTCAGTCAACTTCATCAAGCTCCGGTATTATCTGCGCGGGAGCGGCGAGCCGCAGATTCCATTTTCGAATGCAACCGAGACAATATTGGCCATGATTTTGGGAGGATGGGATAGCGCGCTCTTCTATGCAGTTGAGTATGGACGAGCCTCGCATCACTGCGAGGATGGATAAGAAGAAGATCAGTCAAAGCGAGATCGCGCGCGCCCTTCGCCGCGATCGCTCGACGATATGCGCCCAACGGCGACGGAACTACTGGCATAATGCTGAGGTTTCTACGGCCGACGACTACTGGCTTGTGACGGCTCCTCAAATGGCCGCCCCCTTCGGCGGCGCTATCGCAAGTTGCTGCGTGATCCACATCTCCGCGCTGCCGTCATCGATCGCCAGAAGCGGATCTTTTGCGAAATCGAGTTATGGGACGATCCATCAGTAAGTTTATTCTGTGGAAGCCTAGGATCAGGAAATCGCCCATTATTCGCTGGATGGCGACGAAAGCGACGCTGCCGCTACGCGCGAAAGTCGAAAAGCCTGGTCGTTCCAATGGAATGCGCCATTCGACGTCGACCTGAATCGATCGATCACTATAGCGCGTCTGGTCATTGAGAGGTGGATCTGATGATCTTGAGAAGGAAACTTGGATCCGCCACCGTCATCAAACGCAAGAGCCGCTTTGCGATTCGGTTTCGCAAAAGACAAACGGCCAAAGCTGACCAGAATCCCGATGATACGCCATCTAGCACCCCAACCGGCGCAAGCTCGGTACAGTTTGACATTCGACCGGCGGCCGAAGCTTATCTCGTGGCCAAAAACGAGAACAAGCCATGACACCTGTTGGCTTTGGAAAGGCAAAGCATCTAGTTTTGTAAAAAGTTCTGCATTCGATCTGGACCTGCCAGACGACCGGCGGGGG
>BFBZ01001188.1_pt1 | contig 18461 bp, 16 predicted proteins | sample 1888401 | NCBI WGS metagenome assembly BFBZ01 (sample SAMD00112614, study PRJDB3348) | symbiont metagenome | host: Chara braunii | reverse complement strand
TACAAGCTGGAAGTCATCGAAGTTCCGACCAACGTACCGGTCGCGCGTCTGGACGAAGACGACGAGGTCTATCGCACGGCGCGCGAGAAGTACGGCGCAATCCTTGCCGAAATCGAACGTGCCAACAAGCGCATGCAGCCGGTTCTCGTCGGCACAGCATCGATCGAGAAGTCCGAGACTATCGCTGAATTCCTCAAAGAACACGGTTACAAGCAGATCGACTTCGCCAATCCGAAGTCGATGGAAAAGCTCTACGAGGCCGCACGCACCGGCAAGCCGTCGAAGCTGTTTGCGGTTCTCAACGCGCGCTTCCACGAGCAGGAAGCCTATATCGTCGCCGAGGCCGGCGTTCCGGGCGCGGTCACCATTGCGACGAACATGGCAGGCCGCGGTACCGACATCAAACTCGGCGGCTCGGTCGATATGCGCGTCGCGGCGGCGACCGAAGGCGTAACCAATGACGGTGACAAGCAGAAGATCACCGATGGCATCAAGACCGATATCGAGAAGTTCCGCAGCGGGGTTTTGAAGGCTGAGGAAACGGTCGATCTCGATCCGTCGAAGCCGGGTAACAAGACGGTGCAGAAGCCGGGCGGTCTCTACATCATCGGTTCCGAGCGCCACGAGTCACGCCGCATCGACAACCAGCTGCGCGGCCGCTCGGGCCGTCAGGGCGACCCCGGCCGCACCAAGTTCTTCCTGTCGCTGGAAGACGATCTGATGCGCATTTTCGGCTCCGATCGTCTCGACACGATGCTCACTCGCCTGGGCCTGAAGGAAGGCGAGGCGATTATCCATCCGTGGATCAACAAGGCGCTGGAAAAAGCGCAGCAGAAGGTTGAGGCGCGTAACTTCGATATCCGCAAGAATCTTCTGAAGTTCGACGACGTTCAGAACGATCAGCGCAAGGTTATCTTCGAGCAGCGCGTCGAACTGATGCGCGATCAGCACGTCGCCGAGACAGTCTCGGACATGCGCCACGCACTGATCGATTCATTGGTCGCAAAACATATCCCCGAGCATGCCTATGCAGAGCAGTGGGATGTTGCGGGCCTCAAGGACGAGTTGAAGCGCGTGCTCGACCTCGACCTGCCGGTGGACGAATGGGCCAAGGAAGAGGGCATCGCTGACGAGGAGATGCTGTCGCGCATCGAGAAGCGTGTCGATGAAGTGATGGCGGCGAAATCCGCGCAATGGGGCCCCGACGTGATGCGTTACGTCGAAAAATCCGTGCTGTTGCAGACGCTCGATCATCTGTGGCGCGAGCATCTCGTGATGCTTGACCACCTGCGCCAGGTCGTCGGTCTGCGCGGCTACGGTCAGCGCGATCCGTTGCAGGAATACAAGTCCGAAGCGTTTGGCTTGTTCGAGAGCCTGATCTCTCACCTGCGCGAGGCCGTGACCGCGCAGTTGATGCGTGTCGAGATCGTGCCGCCCGAACAGCAGCAGCAATTGCCGCATATGGAAGGACACAAGCTCAATCCGAATACCGGTGAGGACGAGTTCGCAACCGCTCAGGCCGCGCTTGCGCCTGTCGCGCCCGCCGATCGCGATCCGAATAATCCGGCGACGTGGGGCAAGATCGGCCGCAACGAGGATTGTCCTTGCGGTTCAGGCAAAAAATACAAGCACTGCCACGGCAAATACGCTTAAGGACAAAAGTCGCCGCAAAGAAAAAGCCGATCGCAAGGACCGGCTTTTTCTTGTCCGCTATCTGCGGCCCGCGTCAGTTGCGCAGCGACCAGCGATTGTCGAAAGCATTGCCGGAAACGGTCGGTGCCGAGCCGGACATCGAAGGTTGCGCCGAGGCGGTCGACGTCGCCGGTGCAACTGGCGTCGGGAACACGCTGCCGCTGTTGTCGCTCTTGTCCTGAGTCTGGTTCTGTTTGCCGTCTAGCGCGATGACGCGCGCAGGAGTGCCCTTTGTTTCAGCGGCTTTTGTCTGCGAGGGCTCGTTCGATTTCTCGATCGACGACTTGCCGCCCTTAGGCTCGCTCGATTTTGCTTTCGGAGCAGGCTTCGCCGGTTCCGGCGTAGCCTCAGCCTGCTTCGTTTCCGAACCCTTGAACCCCATCGACTCTTTCAGTTTGCTGAAAAAGCCGCCGGATGATGCGGTATCCTTGTCGCTCGCGCTGGCATTGGCGTTTGCCACAGCCGTGCTCGTCATCGTGCGCTGTGCTGCGGCAGTTGCGACCGGCGCATTGGTATCCGGCGAGAACGATGCAACAGTTGTTACGTTGCCGTCCTTGTCTTTCGGAAGCGGCAGCGTCGCATGGCCGGGAACGGTGCCTGGCGCGCTCGAATTCGCAGAAATCGTGTAGTCCGTCACGTCCTTGTCGATTGCCGCATTGCCGTCTGGCAGTTTCGACGCGAATACCGGATGCATGCCGCCGTCAATACCGGCGCGCGAACGCGCAGGGGCGGCTCCGCCGGTGACGAGCTGCGCCGTCTTGAGTTCATCGCTGCGTTTTTTCTCTTCAACCGCCTGGGCAACGTCTTCCGGCATTGCATAGGGCGGACATTTCGCGGATGCGCTGAACACCGGATCGCGCGTCGCACCCGGCGCGCGCTCGGCGTCGAACACATATTTCTTCTCGCAGAAATTGACCTTCACTTCCTGTTTGGTGACTTCAAAGGCGTCGTTGCCTTCCTTGAGCATTTTCCAGAACGCAATGTTCGGATTGCTGCGATAACGCGCGAAATTTTGCGGCGTCATGCGGAAGGGATAAGCCTGAAACTGGAACGCGGTCTGTCCGCCGAAGAACGACTCGCGTCCGAGCGAATAGATCTCTGAAATCTGTTCGTCGGTCATCGCGTAACAGCCGCGCGATGAGCAGTCGCCATGCACCATCAATTGTGCGCCGGTGCGGCCCCATGCGCGATCGTAGGCATTGGGGAAGCCGGTATTGAACGACAAATAATATCCGGAGTTCGGATTCATCTGTCCAGGTCCGATCGAATAGAAGCCTTCCGGCGCCTGACGGTCGCCTTCCTTGACCTTCGGGCCGAGATCGCCCGACCAGCGGCAGATCGGATAAGTCTTCAGCAGCGCGAAACGGCCGGTGCGATCCTGCTTCCAGACTTCGAGTTCGGATTCCTGCTTGAACACGCGGACCAGCATCGGCGATCCCTTGTCCATGTTCTTGGCTTCGATCTCAGCCAGCAGCTTGTCCGGTATCGGTCGCGTGGCCTTGTCGCCGACCATGCCCATCTGCTCGGCGTTGCACCCGGCCAGCAAAACGCCGGCCGCAAGCGCAGCCGACATCGCCAGCGCGCGCATGTGCGCTCTGCGGATCAACATGAAACTCCACGGCGGATGGCCAACCCCAAACTCCGATGATTTTTAGCGGTTAGCGGCCTCAAACGATTGAGCAATTATTATCCTTAAAGGGGGTCCAGCCGCAACCTGAACGGGCCTCCGGGAGCACCCTGCCTCAGTTGTTGGTGAACGTGCTGTAAAGCCGGATTGTGCATGCAATCCAAGGACATGCGAATGTTGCCGGGAAAAAGCCACGATGTGAATTGCGGAACTTCGGCGGGGCATCTGCGCATGGCGATGTCTATCGGGAATTCAGCGCAGATTGTCTGTGCGGGCGCTCAGCCGAGCTTGCGGCCGATATCGAGAAATTTCTGACGCCGTTGATTGCGGATCGCCGACGGATCGAGGCTGCGCATGTCGTTGAGCGCCTGCGCAATCGCATTGCCGGTTGAGGCGATCATGGCGTCCGGATCGCGATGCGCCCCGCCGGCGGGTTCCTTCAGGATGGAATCGACCACGCCGAAGCGATGAAGATCCTGCGCGGTGATCTTGAGGTTGGTCGCAGCCTCCTGCGCCTTGGCTGCATCGCGCCACAGGATCGAGGCCGCGCCTTCCGGCGAGATCACGCTGTAGACGGCGTGCTCCAGCATCAGCACGCGGTTGGCGGTCGCAATCGCAATCGCGCCACCCGAGCCGCCTTCGCCGATAATCACCGCGACATTGGGCACAGTAAGATTGAGGCAGGCATCGGTGGAGCGTGCAATGGCTTCGGCCTGGCCGCGTTCTTCCGCGCCGATGCCGGGATATGCGCCCGCCGTGTCCACCAGTGACAGAACCGGAATCTCGAAACGGTCCGCCATTTCCATCAGGCGCACTGCTTTGCGATAACCCTCAGGTTTCGCCATGCCGAAATTGTGCTTTAGGCGCGTTTCGGTGGTCGAACCTTTTTCCTGACCGATCACGCAGATGCTTTCGCCGCGAAAGCGGCCGAATCCGCCGATCAACGCTTCGTCGTCGCCGAATTTTCTGTCGCCGGCAAGCGGCGTAAATTCGGTGATGAGACTTTTGACATAGTCGACGCAGTGCGGGCGCAGCGGATGTCGCGCAACTTGTGTTTTCTGCCACGGCGTCAGATTGGCATAAAGCTCGTCGAGCGCAGCTTTCGCTTTGTCTTCGATACGGGAAATTTCCTCACCGATGTCGCTGCCGGTTGCCGCGAGCGCGCGCAATTCATCGACCTTGGAATCAAGCTCGGCGACCGACTTTTCAAAATCAAGATAGCTTCGCATCGAATCCGGCATGGCACTCATATAAGGGGTCACGCGCTTCGTGCGAAGGGCGAACGGGAAGGGCTTTCATTGTCTTTCAAGTCAAGAAGCGCCCTTGAGTCAAGCGAGTGCGGCAAAAGCACTGATTTTGCGGGCTTTTACCAGACCTCACTTGTCCGCCAGCGGATGCAGATCGCGTACCAGGCTTTTCAATCGCTCCTCGACAACATGCGTATAAATCTGGGTTGTAGAAATGTCGGTGTGTCCGAGCAGCGTCTGCACGATACGCAGATCCGCACCGTTGTGCAGCAGATGCGATGCGAATGCATGGCGAAGGACGTGCGGACTGACGAGGCGCGGCGCGATGCCGGCTGACTGCGCAAGTTCTTTCAGGTCGCGCGCGAAATGCTGCCGCGTCAGATGCCCGCTTTCGCCGGAGGATGGAAACAGCCACTTCGACTGTGCGGCTTTATTCCTTTCCTTGCCGGCGTCATCGAGAGCGGCGACATAGTCCGCCATCGCATGCTTCGATGCTTCGTTGAGTGGTACGAGCCGTTCCTTGTTGCCCTTGCCGCGCACGACGATCATTCGCGCATCGCGCCGCGCCGCCGACAATGGAAGCGCAACCAGTTCCGAAACGCGCAGTCCCGTCGCGTAGAGAACTTCAAGGAGACACCACAGGCGCAGTGCGCGCACCTTCTGCGAGGCGGATTGTTCTGGTGCGTCTGATAGGGTCTTGGCTTGCGTCAATAAACGATCGACGTCTTCGATCGACAAGACCTTCGGCAACGAGCGTCCGCGTTTCGGGCCGCTGAGAATTGCCGCTGGATCGTCGTCGCGGATGCGCTCATTGAGCATGAAGCGAAACAGGTGCCGTATCGAGGAAATCTTGCGTGCCACGCTCGAGGATTTGAACCCGTGCGATTCAAGCTCGGCGAGGTATTCGCGCAACGTCTGTGTTGTTGCTGAGTGAAATGTAGCCTTGCCGCGCGCGAGGAATTCCGAAAGGTGTTCGAGATCGCTGCGGTAGGCCTGTAGCGTGTTGTCGCCAGCACCCTGTTCAGCGGCGAGCATGTCGAGAAACAGGCTGGTCAGCTTGGCGTCGGATATCTTGTCGCGCGCCATGATCGGTCAATCCGGCTATTTCTTGTAGAACTTGTCCGGCGGGACGCTAACGGTCATTTCGCGCGGCTTCGGATTGACGAAATTCGCCAGGGCATAGATGCCGCCATAGACGATGCCGCCGATGATGGCGACGACGGTCAGAAAGCGAAACAGGCTGGGCATCGGTTAAGGGCCTTGCTGAAATCGCTCGGAGCGCGAATTAACCACTCGGCGTTCTGCCCAATGAATCAACATGTTCGAGGCGTTTGGGCAAGGGTGTCTAGCACCATGATCGCAGGCAGTAGTATAAGAGCCGATGACCGAAATTGTCGCAAAACGGCCGCATGCCTCCAGTCAGGAGGCGGCAATCGTCGCCGCCCTCGGCGCGCGCAGCATTGTGCTTGTCGGCATGATGGGCGCGGGCAAATCGACTATCGGCCGCCGGCTGGCGGCGCGGCTGCATGTTCCTTTTCTCGATGCCGATCATGAGATCGAAGCGGCGCACGCTGGAATGACGATTTCCGAAATCTTTGCAGTCCACGGCGAGCCATATTTCCGCGATGGCGAGGCACGTGTGATTGCACGCTTGCTCGACGGCGGACCGAGCGTTCTTGCGACGGGCGGCGGTGCCTTCATGCGTGAGGAAACACGCAACCGTATTCGCGACAAGGGCGTCTCGATCTGGCTCGATGTCGAAGGCGATGTCATTCTCCGCCGCGTCAAGCGCCGCGCCGATCGTCCACTGTTGCAGACCGCCGACCCCGCAGCCACGATCGAAAAGCTGATTGCCGAACGCAGCCCCGTCTATCGCCTCGCCGATCTGACGATTGCCTCTCGCGATGTCGTGCATGAGAAGATCGTCGATGAGTGTATCGACGGGCTTTGTGCTTTTCTTCGTGAAGGCAACGCCACATGACAGCACCGATCAAAAACACGAATCCTGTGATCGTCGATGTCGCGCTCGGCGGGCGGACCTATGACATCGTCATTGGCCGCGACGTGTTATCGTCGCTCGGTACACGCATCAAGCAATTGCGTCCCGGCGTTCGCGCCGCAATCGTAACCGACAAGACCGTCGCACAGCACTGGCTTGCGCAAACCGAAGCGGCGCTCAAAAGTGCAGAGATAGATTCGTCCCGGATCGTTGTCGGCGAAGGCGAAAGCTCGAAAAGCTACAGCGTTCTTGAAACTGTGTGCGAGGCATTGATCGCGGCCAAGATCGAACGCAACGATCTCGTGATTGCACTTGGCGGTGGTGTGATTGGCGATCTTGCCGGTTTCGCGGCGTCCATCGTCCGCCGCGGCGTCGATTTCGTGCAGGTGCCGACATCGCTTTTGGCTCAGGTCGATTCATCGGTCGGCGGCAAGACGGGTATCAACTCGCCGCATGGCAAGAATCTGATCGGCGCGTTTCATCAGCCCGTTCTGGTGGTCGCAGATACTTCTGTGCTCGACACGCTGTCGCCGCGTCAGTTCCGCGCCGGCTACGCTGAGGTTGCAAAGTACGGCGTGCTTGGCGACGAAGCCTTCTTTGCATGGCTCGAAGCGAATCATTCCGAGATTTTCTCCGGCGGAGCGGCGCGCGAACATGCAATTGCTACAAGCTGCCGAGCGAAAGCCGCTATTGTGTCGCGCGACGAACGCGAAACCGGAGAGCGTGCGCTGCTGAATCTCGGTCATACTTTCGGACACGCATTGGAAGCCGCGACCGGATTTTCGGATCGCTTGTTCCACGGAGAGGGCGTTTCCATCGGTATGGCTCTGGCAGCCGAATTTTCGGCGCATTTGCAAATGATTTCGCCGGAAGATGCCGGGCGCGTGAAGCGTCACTTGGCCTCAGTTGGCCTGCCGACGCGAGTGCAGGACATCGCAGGCTTCCAGCAGGAAGGTCTCGCGGACGCGGACGCCTTGATGACCTTGATGGCGCAGGACAAGAAGGTGAAGCGCGGCCGGCTGACCTTCATTCTTTTGGAAAAGATTGGAAAGGCTGTCATCGCGAACGATGTCGATGCGCCGACGGTGCGCAATTTCATCGCCGAAAAGCTTGCACAAAAACCGGATCGATAAAAATTTCATGCATTGGTTCGACTTAAGCATCGTTCTCTTCTGTTTGCTTGTATCGGCATTTTTTTCCGCGAGCGAGACCGCGCTGACCGCATCGTCGCGCGCGAGCATGCTGCGGCTTGAGAAGCAGGGTAGCCGTCAGGCGGGCGTAGTGGCTTATCTTCTCAACGCCCGCGAACGCATGATCGGCGCGCTTCTGCTTGGCAACAACGTCGCCAATATCGGCGCGTCTGCACTCGCGACCGGATTGTTTACGGCTTGGTTCGGCGAGGTCGGCGTTCTGTACGCAACCGCTGTCATGACGGTTCTGGTCGTGATTTTCGCTGAAGTGCTGCCGAAAACGGTTGCCATCAATGCGCCGGACCGGATTTCGCTGTTGGTCGCGCGGCCGATGAAATTTCTGGTGCTGCTGCTCAGCCCGGTTCTGAATCTGATCGAAGGTATTATTCGTGCGCTTCTGGCGTTGTTGCGTATCCCGGTCGGCGCCAACCAGCCGATTCTGTCGCCCACGGAACGTCTGCGCGGGGCGGTCGATCTCATCCATCACGAGGGCGGTGTCGAAAAGAGCGACCGCGATATGCTCGGCGGCCTGCTCGATCTGAAGGATTTGCAAGTGTCGGATGTCATGGTCCATCGCACCGAGATGGTCATGATTAATGCAGATCTGCCGGCAGAAGAGCTCGTGCGCGAAATGCTCGCCACCGAATACACCCGCATTCCGCTATGGCGCGACAAGCCCGAGAATATCGTCGGCGTACTTCACGCCAAGGACGCGCTGCGCGCTATTCGCCTGAACGACGGCGATATTTCAAAGATCGATGTCAACTCGATCATGCTGCCGCCGTGGTTCGTGCCGGATTTGCGCCCGTTGTCCGAACAGCTTAAGGCGTTCCGCCGCCGCAAGACCCATTTCGCGCTCGTCGTCGATGAGTACGGCGAAGTCGAAGGCATGGTGACGCTGGAAGACATCCTGGAGGAGATCGTCGGCGATATTTCCGACGAGCACGATGTGGAGATGGCGGGTGTGCGCGCTCAGCCAGACGGTTCGGTGGTGGTGGACGGGTCCGTTCCGATCCGCGATCTGAACCGTGCGATGGACTGGAATCTGCCGGTTGAGGAGGCGACGACAATCGCGGGTCTTGTGATTCACGAAGCCCGTTCGATCCCTGAGCGCGGCCAGAATTTCACGTTCCACGGTTTTCGGTTTCGTGTGCTGAGACGCGAACGCAACCGCATCACCGCATTGCGCATCGTGCCCTTGCCGCGAGAGGCGGAAGCGCCTGAGAAAAAGCCGAAAGCCGGAACCTCGTTTTAACTAGTGCTTGCAGGCTTCAGCCGGCGCTGGCCGGCGGCTGTTTTCGCCGGGCGCATGGGCGTGCAGTGCCAGCGCATGAACGGAGTCCGACAGTTCCGTTGCGAGCAGCGAATTAATCATCCGGTGACGGTCGATCCGGGTCTTCCCTTCAAACACTTTCGATACGATATAGACCCTGAAGTGCGTCTCGCCGCCCGGCCTGTGGCCGCCGTGGCCTTCATGAAGATGGGATTCGTCGATCACGTCGAGGCTTTCGGGTGCGAAAGTTTCGCTCAACTTTTTTATGATCTGATCTTTGACGGTCATGATCCCTGCAATATCGCCGGTTAATCGTTCAGGTCAATGACCGTTTGAATTGCGATTCATCGCGGCAGTGATGTATAGTCCGCGACCGCGCAAATTCGCATTGCGGTTTGAAACTTCTGGCAAGGCTTCGTCATCTTATCATGGCTATAGACTCATCCAAGTTTTTCGACAGCATCCGCATCAAGCCAAACAAGCTGAGCGCGAAGCAGCAGGCTGCCGCGCGTGAAGAAGCGGTTATGTGCGAGGCTCCCGGCTGCAAGAACAAGGGCGGTCATCGCGCGCCGAAGGGCCGAGGCAAGGAGCGCGAATACTGGCACTTCTGTCTCAATCACGTGCGCGAATACAATCAGGGCTACAACTTTTTCCAGGGCATGGCGCCCGATGCGGTCGCGAGCTACCAGAAGGACTCGCTGACCGGGCACCGCCCGACATGGAAGATGGGCGCGAACGGCGGGAAGAAGAGCAAGGCGGCCGATCTTGAGATCGATGCGCTCGATCCGTTCAAGATGTTCGACGAGATGAACGGCCGCAATCGCTGGCGTCCTCGCTCGGACGAAAGTGCCAAGCCGAAAGGAGAGACGCGCAAAATTTTCAACGCCGAAAAGAAGGCGCTGCTTGTGATGGGTCTCGGCCCCGACGCGACGCTTGAGACGGTCAAGGCGAAATACAAGTTACTCGTAAAGCAGCACCATCCGGATGCAAACGGCGGCGACCGCTCGACGGAGGATCGCCTGATCGAAATCATCAAGGCGTATAATTATCTCAAGACTGTGGTGCGCGAGGCTTAAGTCCGCGCAGCTTCAATTTTTATTTTATTGTTGCTTCTGGCGCGGCCGGCTTCATTTTGCGCCAGTGAATGATCGCCCAGGCCAATGCGCCGATCACGATGATGCCGCCGACCAGCGGCCAGCCATAGTGCTTCACCCTCATGCCCCATTGCTCGACGGCGGATCCGGCGAGCACGCCCGGCAGTACCATTGCCGGCGCCCACAACGCGACGGCGACAGTCATCGTCGGAAAGAATTTTATCGGTGGCATGCTCAACGCGCCCGCCACGATCGGCACAAATGCCCGCACTGGCGGAACGAAGCGCGCAAAGAAAACAGCTGGTGTGCCGAAACGGTGAAAGAAAGTCGTGCTCTCGGCGACGAGGTTGGGATATTTCGACATCGGCCAGGCGTGCAGCACTTTTGTCTTGGAATTATATCCGACGAGATAGGCGAGGCCATCGCCGATCACCGCGCCGAGAAAAGCAGCGGCCAATACCGGAGCCAGCTTGAGATTGCCGCTCGGAACCAGCGCGCTCATTGCGAGGATGACAGTCGAGCCTGGGATGATCGAGCCGAAAATCGGGATCGCTTCAAACAACGCGGCGATGAAGATCGCCGAGTAGGCTGAGAATGCGTGCATGGACACGAATTCGATCAGTTCGGAGAGGTAAGTCTGCAAAATTGTGTCCAATGAGTCGGTGTCGGGTGGCGAAGTATAGCCAGGAAAGGGATTTCGTCCGCTAGCTGCCAAGAGAGGCCGTCCAACGGCAGGCGCAGGGCAGCCCTACCAAACCCATGAAAACGGCCTATCTACATGAAAACGTGACGGAACTTTCATCGTCGCACAGGCTTCTGCCATCCGCATCCGTCTGGTAGGTTGGGTTTCGTATCCCAACCGCAGCAAGCTGACCGCCTTGTTCAAACGTCTGGTGCCGGGACGCCCGGGACCACGGAGGATTAATGACCGCCGCCGCTCAAGCATCGCCCGAAATCACCAATCTTCCAGACATGAAAGTGTCCGTGCGACAGGTTTTCGGGATCGATAGCGATCTCGAAGTTCCAGCCTATTCCAACGGCGATCCTCACGTTCCCGATGTCGATTCCGACTATCGCTTCGATCGTGCCACGACGCTCGCGATTCTGGCAGGTTTCGCAAAGAACCGCCGCGTCATGGTGACGGGCTATCACGGCACCGGCAAATCGACTCACATCGAGCAAGTCGCGGCGCGGCTGAACTGGCCTTGTGTGCGCGTCAATCTCGACAGCCACATCAGCCGTATCGATCTCGTCGGCAAGGACTCCATCGTTATCAAGGATGGCAAGCAGGTCACTGAATTCCGCGACGGCATTCTGCCGTGGGCGCTTCAGCACAATGTTGCGCTGGTATTCGACGAATACGACGCCGGTCGCCCGGACGTGATGTTCGTGATCCAACGCGTGCTCGAAGTCTCCGGCCGCCTTACGCTGCTCGACCAGAACAAGGTCATCAAGCCGCATCCGGCGTTTCGGCTGTTCTCGACGGCGAACACGATCGGTCTCGGCGATACGTCCGGGCTTTATCACGGCACGCAGCAGATCAACCAGGGACAGATGGACCGCTGGTCGATCGTCACGACGCTGAACTATCTGCCGCATGACAACGAGGTCGAGATCGTGCTCGCGAAAGCGAAGCATTACCGGACGGACGCAGGCCGCGAGATAGTGAACAAGATGGTGCGTCTTGCCGATCTGACGCGTAACGCGTTCGCCAATGGCGATCTGTCGACCGTGATGTCGCCGCGCACCGTGATTACGTGGGCCGAGAACGCCGAGATTTTCGGCGATATCGGTTTCGCATTCCGCGTCACCTTCCTCAACAAGTGCGACGAGCTTGAGCGTCCGCTGGTCGCCGAATTCTATCAGCGATGCTTCAATGCCGAATTGCCGGAGTCTGCGGTCAACGTCGCATTGAGCTGATCGGGGCCGATGTCCACATCGAACATCAAGTTCAAAACAGGATCGAAGGAATCGCCGACCGAGCCGTTCAAGCGGGCGGTGACGTCGTGCCTGCGCGCGATTGCCAAGCAGCCTGAACTCGAAGTGACGTTCGCCGCCGAGCGCCCGGGACTGTCTCCGGGAAAAGCGCGTCTTCCAGAACCTGCACGTAAGCTGACGAAGAAGGATGCCGCCATCGTCCGCGGTCACGCCGATTCCATTGCGCTGCGCATTGCCTGCCATGACGCCAAGATCCATCGCAAGCTCGCTCCCGGCAATGCACAGGCGCGCGGCGTGTTCGATGCGGTCGAACAGGCGCGTGTCGAAGCCATCGGCTCAAAGCGCATGAGCGGTGTCGCCAAGAATCTGACTGCGATGCTTGACGATCATTTTCATCGCGGAAAATTCGACGAGATCACGGATCGCGCCGATGCTCCGCTGGCCGACGCGCTGGCGATGATGGTGCGAGAACGGCTCACCGGCCTCGCACCTCCGGTTGCAGCGCGCAAGATGGTTGATCTTTGGCGGCCCATTCTCGAAGACAAGATCGGCGCGCGGCTCGATCTTTTGAAAGCCCACACCGAGGATCAGGAAAAATTCGGCGACGCGATCCACGATCTGCTGACGGTGCTCGAACTGAACGACGACCGCAACGCGGACGAGGATCAAGACGAGGATCAGGACGACAATCGCGAAGGCGACAAGAACGAATCGGGTCAGGAAGGCTCGCCCGATAGCGATTCCGCAGAGGAAATGAGCGCCGATCAGGCGCAGGCCTCGACCGATGAAATGTCCGAGAATGCGATGGATTCGGCACAGGCCTCGGCCAGCGATAACTTCGACGATGCGGAGTTCTCCGAAGACGAGGAGCCGGGTGACGCGCAGCGTCCTAACCAGCACGGCAAGAACGAGCCGCGTGGGCCGGAATATCATGCCTTCGCGCCGAAATTTGACGAGATCGTTGCGGCTGAAGATCTTTGCGAGCACGACGAACTGGAGCGGCTGCGCAGCTATCTCGATAAACAGCTCGCACATTTGCAGCACATCGTCGCGCGGCTTGCGAATCGTCTCCAAAGAAAGCTCATGGCGCAGCAGAACCGCGCGTGGGAATTCGACCTCGAGGAAGGCATTCTCGATCCGGCGCGGCTGTCGCGTGTCGTGACCGATCCGCATCATCCGCTCTCTTTCATGCATGAGAAGGAAGCGACATTCCGCGACACGGTTGTCACTCTATTGTTGGACAATTCAGGTTCGATGCGCGGGCGCCCCATTACGGTCGCAGCGACGTGCGCCGATATTCTCGCGCGCACGCTGGAGCGTTGCGGCGTCAAGGTCGAAATCCTCGGCTTCACGACGCGCGCCTGGAAAGGCGGGCAGTCGCGCGAGGCGTGGCTCGCGGCGGGCAAGCCTGCCAATCCGGGCCGTCTCAACGATCTGCGTCACATCATCTACAAGTCGGCCGATGCCCCGTGGCGGCGCGCGCGCAAAAATCTCGGCCTGATGATGCGCGAAGGTCTGTTGAAGGAAAATATCGACGGCGAGGCGCTCGACTGGGCGCACAAGCGTCTGCTCGGCCGCTCCGAACAGCGCAAGATTCTGATGATGATCTCCGACGGTGCGCCGGTTGATGACTCCACGCTGTCGGTCAATCCCGGTAACTACCTTGAGCGCCATCTGCGGCACATCATCGAGGAAATCGAAACGCGTTCTCCGGTCGAACTGATTGCCATCGGCATCGGCCACGACGTGACGCGCTATTATCGGCGTGCGGTGACGATTGTGGACGCAGAAGAACTCGGTGGAGCCATTACCGAGAAACTCGCTGAGCTTTTCACCGAAACGCACGATGCGCCAGTCCCGACGCGACGCCGTAAACTGCATTCCTGAGACGCTACCCATGAGAATGAGCCGGCGGCGGTTTCTTGCAGGTGCCGCTTCTGTGCTGCCGGCAGTTTCGCTCGGCGCGCCGACTGTTTTTGCGCAAGTTGGATCGGCTGGCGTCATTTCTCCGGTCGAGGTCAATGTCCGGCCTATAGCCGCCTTCGATCCTCGCGATGCGACGCACGTCCGATACGGCTCGCTCGAGTTTCGCAGCGGTCTCGTTCTCACATCGTCATTCAAGGGATTCGGCGGCTTGTCGGCACTGCATCTCGACAAGAATGGCGAGCAGTTCATTTCGCTCAGCGACAAAGGCGACTGGTTTACCGGACGGATTATTTATAAAGGCAAAAGCCTTTCCGGCCTTTCGGACGTGAAATCCACCCCGATGCTCGGTGGCGACGGCAAGACGCTGGCTTCGCGCGGATGGTTCGACACCGAGTCGCTCGCCTTCGATGGGGCCGTTGCATATGTCGGTATCGAACGCGTCAATCAGATTGTCCGCTTCGATTTTTCCAAGGGCGGAATCCTGTCGCGCGGTGAGCCGATTGCGGTGCCGCCGGCGCTCGGCAAGCTGCCGTTCAACAAGGGCATCGAATCTCTGGTGTTCGTACCACGCGACAAGCAGCTCGGCGGAACGCTGATCGCGATTTCCGAACGCGGACTGGACGCTGCGGGAAACACGCTTGCTTTTTTGATCGGCGGCCCGTCGCCGGGGCAATTCACCGTCGTCCGCACCAGCGACTACGACATCAGCGATACAATGTTGCTGAAAGACGATCTGCTGATCCTCGAACGGAAATTCTCGTATTCAAAAGGTGTCGGCATCCGCATCCGCCGGATGCCGCTGGCATCCGTCAAGCCGGACGCGGCGATCGACGGTCCGGCGATCTTTGAATGCGATCTCGGTTACGAGATCGACAACATGGAAGGCATCGACGCGCATGTGACGCCGGAGGGCGAAACGGTGCTGACGCTGATTTCCGACGACAATTTCTCGATGATCCAGCGCACTCTGCTTTTGCAATTCACACTGATCGATCCGTAAACAAAAAGGCCGGGCTCTAGGCCCGGCCATTTCAACTTGAAATCCACTTCTTGGAATCAGCTGGCCTTGGCCAGCTTCTTCTTTTCGATCTCGGCCTTGAGCGCGCGCGCCTTTGGCGACAGTGTTTCAGCCTTTGCCTTGAGCAGGAAGGCGTCGAGGCCGCCGCGGTGATCGACGGACTTGATTGCATTGGTCGAGATGCGCAGGCGCACGGTGCGGCCGAGCGTGTCCGAAATCAGCGTGACGTTGCACAGGTTCGGCATGAACCGGCGCTTGGTCTTGATGTTCGAGTGGCTGACCTTGTGGCCAACCTGCGGCCGCTTGGCCGTCAAATCGCAACGCCGGGACATGGCGAAATCCTTATTGTCTTCCCGGAACCCTCAAGGGCTCGCGCGGGGCTAAAAACCGTCCGTTTTCAGGAACGGCGGAGCTATAAGGGGCAGGTCGTTCACCGTCAAGGCAAGGAAGGCCGTATCCGTCCTCGATTTTGGCCTCCCCAGCCATGCGGTGAAACCGATTTCTGTTGGGAAAACAGGTATTTCCTCAACACATAAACGACGCAATCCCTGCCAACATGTGGGCAATATCGGGTTCTGGTTTGACCGGGTGCCGGGTGTCATCGGGCCTCCCGGACGGTCGGTTTCGCAACGGTCGGCAGTACGCCGCCCAACAGGAATTTTCCGCAGTGGCCGCTTTTATTGTTCCGTCGATTCGCAAGTTGGCGATCCCGGCCGCGATCTGCGCCTGTGCGGCGGCGTGGACAAATCCAGCGGCGGCACAAGGCCACCTCGAAGCGGAATACGAAGCGTCTCTCGGCGCGCTCGTGATCGGCAAGGGCGCATGGGTTGTCGATATCGGCGACGAGCAGTTCACGGCCACCGTCGCGGCGGCCACGGCAGGCGTTCTGAAATCGCTTGGCAGCGGCAACGGGACCGGCACGTCGAATGGCCGCGTTGTCTCCGGCCAACTGGTGCCAGCGAATTATCTGTCCACCATCAATTACGGTCCTAAGAACGAGACCATCAGAATTACCCTCAACGGCGGCAACGTGAAGGACTCCTCCATCGAGCCGGTGCCGCCCGTGCATCCGGATCGCATCGCGGTGACGGATGCGCATCGCCGCAACGTGCTCGATCCAATGACGGGATCGCTGTTGCGCGTCGGCGGCAGCGGCGATCCGCTGAGCCCGGACGCCTGCAACAACAAGACAGTGTCAATCTTCGATGGCCGCATGCGTTACGACCTGAAGCTCGACTTCAAGCGCATCGAGCAGGTGAGGGCCGCCAAGGGCTATCAGGGCGCGGCGGTTGCCTGCGCGGTTAGCTTTGCGCCGATTGCGGGCTACGTGCCTGATCGCTACGCGATCAAATATCTCGTCGCGCAGAAGAACATGGAAATCTGGTTTGCGCCCATCGCCGGTACGCGCGTGCTTGCGCCCTTCCGCATCGTCATTCCCACGCCTCTTGGAACGGGAACGATCGAGGCGACAAAATTCGTGTCGGCGCAGAAGACGGCGAAGACGAACTGACAGCCGAGAATCCGGTCCGGCGGCCGTTGACTCTTCGACCGATCTGATTCGACTCGGACATTAATAAATTCAGGCGGAAAACATGGGCGCGCCCTTCGCCGAAGGCTTGATCTAGTGTTCTAAATTATCCATCTACGCGACATGTTGCGTGAACGAAGCCGGGTATCGCCGGAGTCAGCGATTCGGGCCGCTTTCGTTCCACACTCGTTCCAAAGTTTAAGTCGCGGCGCGAAAAACGTCGCATTGTGAGACACTTCCAGTCTGTTCGAGTTGCCAGCGGCGTCGTCCGCGTCGTGAGCGTCATGCGGACCCGTCAAGCGATGTCCATCTCCACTTCATCACCGTTATTTTCAGGCGAGCGCGCTCCCGGAGCCGGGGTCACGGCGATTCTTGGGCCGACCAACACCGGTAAAACCCATCTGGCCATCGAGCGCATGGTCGCGCATTCGTCCGGCATTATAGGCCTTCCGCTGCGGCTGCTTGCACGCGAGGTCTACAACAAGATTGTTGCCAAGGTCGGCACGGACGCCGTTGCCCTCATCACTGGCGAAGAAAAGATCAAGCCGTCGCGCGCGCGATACTGGGTCTCGACTGTCGAGGCGATGCCGCGCGATCTCGACGTTTCCTTTCTCGCCGTCGATGAAATCCAGATCGCAGCCGATCTCGAGCGCGGTCATGTGTTCACAGACCGCATTCTCAACAGGCGTGGCCGCGACGAGACGCTGCTGCTCGGCGCAGCGACGATGCGCCCGATTATCGAGCGGCTCTTGCCGGGGGCGAACATCGTCACGCGGCCTCGTATGTCGCAACTCGAATTCGCGGGCGATCGCAAGATTACCAGGCAGCCGCGCCGCACCTGCATTGTGGCATTCTCGGCTGACGAAGTTTACGCCATTGCCGAGTTGATCCGCCGCCAGCATGGTGGCGCTGCGGTCGTGATGGGATCGCTGTCGCCCCGCACGCGAAACGCCCAGGTCGATATGTTTCAGTCCGGTGACGTCGATTATCTCGTCGCCACCGATGCGGTCGGCATGGGCCTCAATCTCGATGTCGATCACGTCGCCTTTGCGTCCGACCGGAAATATGACGGCTACCAGTTTCGCCGTCTGACGCCGGTGGAGTTCGCGCAGATCGCGGGCCGCGCCGGCCGCGCCACGCGCGACGGGACTTTCGGCACCACAGGCCGCTGCGAGCCATTCGAGCCTGAACTCGTCAATGCGCTTCAGAACCACACCTTCGACAGCGTGAAGACGCTCCAATGGCGCAATGCCAGCGTCGATTTTTCCTCGCTTGGCGCGCTTCAGGCGTCGCTCGCGCTCGTCCCCAATCACGAGGGGCTAACGCGCGCGCCCGTTGCCGAGGATATTCGCGTGCTGGATCACGCCGCCCGCGACGAAGACGTCAAGGATATGGCAACCAGTGCGGAGGCCGTCGAGCGGCTGTGGGATACCTGCCTTGTTCCCGATTACAGGAAGCTGTCGCCAGCGGCGCATGCCGAGCTTGTCACAACCCTGTTCGGGTTTCTGATGCAAAAAGGCTGCATCCCGGACAACTGGTTCGGCGCGCAGGTCGCGATGACGGACCGGACGGACGGCGACATCGACACGTTATCGGCAAGAATTGCGCAGATACGGACCTGGACCTTCGCTGCCAATCGGCCCGACTGGCTGAAAGACCCGGAACGCTGGCAAAACGAGACCCGCGCCGTCGAAGATAAATTGTCCGATGCGCTCCATGAACGCTTAACTGAGCGTTTCGTTGACCGCAGGACCAGTGTATTGATGCGGCGCCTGAGGGAAAACACGATATTGAATACCGAGATTGGAAAGACCGGCGAGGTGACTGTTGAGGGCCATGTGATCGGCCGCCTCGATGGATTCATGTTCGCACCGGAATCTGCTGAAGCAGGCTCCGATGCGAAGGCGTTGCAAGCGACTGCGCTGAAGG
>BFBZ01000037.1_pt41 | contig 18477 bp, 12 predicted proteins | sample 1888401 | NCBI WGS metagenome assembly BFBZ01 (sample SAMD00112614, study PRJDB3348) | symbiont metagenome | host: Chara braunii | reverse complement strand
GAAGATCACGAGGACGATCGTCACCGCGATGATCAGGAGATACTGGCTGTCGAGATAGACCGGGCCGAGCTGGATGCCGGGCGTCTCGAACCATCCCTCCAGCACCTGCGGCTGCGGGCCGTAGATCGCCAGCACGGAATTGGCGAGCAGGATCGAAGCGCCGATGGTGGCGATGATCACCGGCAGGAAACTCCGGTTCCGCAGGGGATAATAGACCCCGAGATTGAAAATGACGCCGAGCAGCGCCATCCCGGCGAGCGCGACCAGGAACGACAGCCAGTATGGCCAGCCGAGGTCGACCGCAAACACCACCATCAGATAGGCGGCCACCATGGAAAATTCGCCCTGCGCAAAGTTCACCACATTGGTGGCGCGGAAGATCAGCACGAAGCCGAGCGCCACCAGCGCGTATACCGCGCCGATGCCGATGCCGGTAAAGAGCAGTTGCAGGACGAGATCCATGACGGGCGCTCTGTTCGAGGGGATCGGGCGCGCCCGCACCGAGGCGGTACGCTGAACACGCGAGAACGGCCCCTTTCCGCCGGAAAGGGGCCTCGCTCAATCAGTCATCGAATTCGATGTGCTTGTCGAAGACGATGTTGCCCTTCTCGTTCTTGACAATGTTGTAGCCGTGCAACCCGTCGCCGTTCTTGTCGAAATTGTATTCGCCTTCGGCGCCGGGGAATTTCTTGATCGCCAGGATCGCCTGGCGGATTTTCTCAGGCTCGGTCGACTTGGCCGAATTGATCGCTGCACTGAGCACCGTTATCGCATCGTACGGCCAGGAGCTCTGGTTGTCCGGCGCAACCTTGGCGACCTCGCGATACGCCTTGCCGAACTTCTTCGAGCCTTCACTGGAGTCCTCCGCATAGTCGGCAACGCCAAAGGTGCCGTACAGCGCCGGTCCCGCGAGCTTCAGCGCGGTGATATTGACGATCGACGGCGAGCCCACCCACGGAATGTTGACGCCGAGCTGGCGCAACTGCCGGGCGAAGATGCCGAGGTCGTTCTCGAAGGTGAAGTACGATCCGAGAATATCGGCGCCGGACTGCTTGATCGCCAGCACCACCGGCGTGAAATCCTGGCTCTGGTTGGCGTACCCCTGATCGAGCACCGGCGGCGCATCGAGTTTGCCCAATGCATCCGTCAGCGCCTTGCCGCCGGCGGTGCCGAAGGCGTCGGTCGAATGCACGATCGCCCATTTCTTCTTGCCGAGCGTCTTGACGCCGTACTCAGCGATCACGCGTCCCGAATAGCTGTCATTAGGACGATAGCGGAACAGCCAGGGATTGCCGAGGTGAGTCAACGCCGGATCGGTGCCGCCGATCATCACCGGCTTGCCGAGCTTCAGCACATCCGGCTGCATCGCATGCACCTGGGTCGAACGGATCGAGCCGAGGAACGCCACGATATCGGACTGCGCCGCGAGTTTGGAAAACGCCAGCACGATGCCGGGGTTGGTGGTCTGATCGTCCTCGACAATGAGTTCGAGCTGCTTGCCGAGCACGCCGCCGGCCTTGTTGACCTCCTCCAGAGCAATCTTCGCTCCAGTAATTGCGTACTTGCCGGATTCGGCTGCAGGTCCGGTGACCGGCGCGCACATCCCGATCTTGATCGTCGCACCCTGCGCGCGCGCACTTCGCAGCAGTGCGGGTGCTGCGACACCGGCCGCCAACACGGCGGAAAAATCACGTCTCGTCAGTTTCATTCTGTCCTCCCTTTGCGCCGGACTTTCTGCCGGCTTGTTGCGACGAATTAGATGCGAGAAGTCATAGCGAAGTCTACCGCCGTGGCAGCCGTTGAATGATTAAAGCTTGGTCATGCTGCATCGCACGACTCTCGTCGATTGATCGCACGTCGCGCGCTACCGCCCCCATCGCAGCACCACTGGATCGAGCCGGCGCGCGATCTCGATCAGGCCCGCGCGCGTGGCGGGATGCAACATCTGCAGCGGATGACGCACCGCCTCCGAGCGGATCACGCCGCCTTCCTTCATCAGGGCCTTGCAGGCCTGCAGGCCACACTGCCGGTTCTCATAATTGATAAGGGGCAGCCAGCGTGCATAGGCATCGATCGCTTCGTCACGGCGCCCGGCGAGATAGGGGTCCACGATCTGGCGGATGCCGTCGGGGTAGCCGCCGCCGGTCATCGCGCCGGTGGCGCCCGCGTCGAGATCGGCCATCAGGGTGATTGCCTCCTCGCCGTCCCACGGACCCTCGATCGCTGCACCGCCGGCGGCGATCAGATCGCGCAGCTTGGCCGCGGCCATCGGAACTTCGATCTTGAAGTAGCGAATGTTTTCGATGTCTTTCGCCATCCGCGCCAGGAAGCCGACGGAGAGGAAGGTTCCGGCGACCGGCGCATCCTGGATCATGATCGGAATATCGATCGCAGCCCCGACCATCTTGAAGAAATCGAAGATACCCGGCTCCCCAACACGGAATGTCGCGCCGTGGTACGGCGGCATGACCATGACCATGGCGGCACCGGCGTCCTGGGCCCGGCGGCTGCGCTCGGCGCAGATTTTCGAGGAGAAATGCGATGTGGTGACGATCACCGGCACGCGCCCGGCGACATGATCGAGCACCGTCGTCATGACGCGCTCGCGCTCATCGTCGGTCAGCACGAACTGCTCGGAAAAGTTCGCCAGGATGCAAAGGCCGTTGGAACCGGCATCGATCATGAAGTCGATGCAGCGGCGTTGACCGTCGAGATCCAGCCCCCCGCGGTCATCGAACACGGTCGGAGCAACGGGAAACACACCTTTGTAAGGCCGCACTGCCTTCATCCTGCCGTTGCCACCCTTGACTTGCCCGCACCTAACCATGACTGTACATTGCATGCAATAGCCAAAGATCGTTCCAGACGGCGCATTGCAGGGGGATATTTGCTCAATGGCCGTCCGTAGCCCTCGAAATGGTCGCGAGACAGCGCGCCGCGGACAACGACCGGCCATGCTGGTGCCGAAGAGGCCACAGACCCGGCGCAAGCGGCCGGCGTACGTGCTGATCAAGGACACTCTCGCGAAACAGATCAAAACCGGTGACGTGCCCGCGGGAGCCGTTCTATCCGAGCACGCGATAGCCGCGCTGTTCGGCTCAAGCCGGTCGCCGGTGCGCCAGGCGTTCGAACAGCTGGAACAGCTCGGCCTGGTCCGTCGCTTCGACGGACGCGGCGTGATCGCCGGGCGGCGACAGGCGGAACCCCGGCGGATCGCAATTACGCCAGCGATGCTGGGATTAGCCGATGGCCCCGTCGAGGCTGTCCGCAGCGACGCCTGGGACACGCTCTATTACGATCTCGAGCGCGACATCATCTATCGCTCGATCTTCGGCCGCTTTCGCGTCAACGAGCTGGCGCTGGCGCGCCACTTTCGCGTCGGGCGCACGGTCGCCCGCAATTTGCTGCTGCGCGCCCAGGCTGTCGGCATTCTGGACAAGGGCGCCAAAGCGCATTGGTATGTCGTACCGCTCGATACCGACCGCGTGCGCGACATCTTCGAACTGCGGCTGAACCTCGAGCCCGCGCTGGCCGAGAGTGCAGCCACGCGCATTCCGGCCGAGATGCTCGACAGCATAGCCAAGCGGCTGCGCGAGGCCATCCCTGCCCGCCCCGCGGTGGGGGTCGCCGAACTGGATGAACTCGAGAGCGACCTGCATATCCGCTGTCTCGGCTTCGGCAGGAACCGCGAGATGATCGAAGCACTGAAGCGCACCCATTGCAGCTTCGTCATTGGCAAGCACATCCGGGCCGCGCTCGGAAAAGGCCCGCAGATCGATTCCTTCATGGATGAGCATCTGCCCATCATCGAGGCACTGCGCAGCCGCAACGGACGGGCTGCTGCGACGGCCCTGCGCCACCACCTCGAACTCTCGCAGGCCAAGGTCGCCGAATGGGTCGAGGAGTTTCGCGCGCTCAACCTGATTTCACGCGTGCCCTACATCGTCTAGCTCTCGCACTTTTGAAGAGGCCGATGCAGACACCTGCGGCTGTGATGGACTACACCATCGGCACCGGCCAATTGACCGTATGCCGCTGTCTGCCGGCCCTCTCTTGAACGACCCAGCTCTCGAACGACACCGCGCCCGTTCCACCCCTCGCCCAGCGGAGAAACAAGATGTCCTCCCACGACATGCTGACGCCCGATGTCATCGGACTGACAAAGACGGCACCGCTATCGCGCCGCACCTTCATGACGGCATCAGCCGCCACGGCCGCAGGCTACACTCTGGCTGCCGGTCCGGTGCGCGCCGATGTGATCAAGACCGACACCACGGGCCTGGACGCCGGCGATGCCAAGGTCAAAGTCGCCGATGGCGAGATGCCGGTCTATTTCGCCCGGCCCGCCGGCGTGAAGAACCCGCCGGTCATTCTGGTCGCCATGGAGATCTTCGGCCTCCACGAATACATCAAGGACGTGACGCGCCGGCTAGGCAAGCTTGGCGCGTTCGCCATCGCGCCCGACTATTATTTCCGCAAGGGCACCGATCTGACCAAGATCACCGAGATGTCCCAGCTGCTGCCGCTGGTCAATTCCAAGCCGGACGCCGAATTGCTCTCCGATCTCGACAGCACCGTGGCCTGGGCAAAGGCCCAGGGCGGCGATACCGGCCGGCTCGGCATCATCGGCTTCTGCCGGGGCGGCCGCACGGTGTGGGAATATGCCGCGCACAGCAGCGAACTGAAGGGCGGCGTCGCGTTCTACGGCCCGCCCGTCGATGCTCCCAATCCGCTGTGGCCGAAGAGCCCGATGCAACTCGTCCCCGACATGAAGGCGCCGGTGCTCGGGCTATACGGCGAGGCTGATCAAGGCATCCCGGTGGCTCAGGTCGAGGCAATGAAAGCCGCGCTCGCAGCCGCAAAGAAAACCGCCGACTTCAAGATCTATCCCGGCGCCCCGCACGGCTTCCACGCCGACTATCGCGCGAGCTATCGCAAGAAAGCGGCCGAGGACGGCTGGGCGCAGATGCAGGCCTGGTTCAAAAAGTACGGCGTGCTGGGCTGACAATCGCCCATCTCGGAGCGGAGCCGGGAGCCACCATCAACGGCTCCAAACGCTGCGTTCCCTGTATTTCATGGTCCCTCCATTGTAGCCCCCTGGAGGTCCGGCTGCCGCCGGACCTCGACTCGGCAAAGCGAGCTCAGAGCTTCCCGTTCTCAATCAGCTTTTGCCGCTGTTCGTCGGTCAGCGAGCCGGCACCGACGTACTGAACGGCGCTGTTGGGATTGTAGCCCTGCTGATCCCTGCGCTTGTCACGCGGAGCGCTGTCTCCGGCCGGCGGAGTGCTGCCGTCGCCGCCGCCGTACCCCAGGATCTCGACGATGACGATCGAAGGTCGGTCGTTGTTCGACGGCGGCGGCGCCACGCCCTGCTGGCTGGCTGCGGCGGTGTTGGATGCGCTCGTCAGCGCGCCGACCGGAGGCCCCTGCACCGTTGGAAGACCGGCAGCGGTACCCTGTACCTGGATGTTAGCCCCGTTGACGATCTGCAACGCCGCGAGATTGACGTTGCCGGAGACGCGGATGCCAGCTTCGCCTGCGTCGATGGTGCCCAACGGCGCGTACAGGTCGATGTTGCCGGGCGGAACCTCCGGGATCGGATTGAGCGTCGCAATGCCGGCTCCGGTCGAAGGCACTTGAGACGACAACTCCACATTGCCGAAATTGTCGTAGGTCCTCTTCGGTGGCGTATAGACCACGGTAGACTTGGAGCCCCGGCCGGCGTTGATGTCGCCTGTCGCGGACCATGCCAGAATGTCACCGCCCCCCGTGGTCATGATGCGCGACAACCCGAGCAGTATGCTGCCCTTCGAATAGATCTGGATATCGCCGCCACCGCGGTCGGCGCCCTGGGTGATGAGGCCGGAATCCGCTCCCGGCGCCAAACCTTCAGTACCGATCACGACCTGGCCGCCCGGCGCGAGCAGCTGGACGTCGCCGCCGAAATCGGTGTGCACGAAACCGCTGTTGATGCGATTGTTGAGCTCCGGCCCGGCCACGGCAGAGAACAGGGTGATGCCGCCATTGTACGCTGCACCGTTCGAGAACAGCGCGGCGATGGCCTCGCGTCCGCGGAGGTAGCTGCCGTGACGCGGACTGCCAGCGTCGTTGTATTCACGGCCGCCTGCGGTGAGCTCGGCGTAATAGACCTGACGCAGGAACAGACGCTGCTGAGCCGGCGGCAGCACGTTGAACGCGGCCAGCGCGCCGGCCTGGGCGCCGGCGTAGCCGAATTGCTGCAGCCAGGCATAAAGCATGGCGTTGTAGGTGAATTGTTTCTGCCGGGCCGCATTCATGCCGAGGAAAAAGGCGAGCGCATCCCCCTGCTTGCCGGTGTACCCCTGATCCTTGAGCCAGGTGTAGAGCAGCGGATTGGACGGATACTTCGCCCGCTGCGTGTCCGGCAGCGAGTTGAAATAGGCCAGAGCTCCCGCAACGTCACCGGCATACCCCTGGGTTTTAGCCCAGACGTAGAGATCGTTGATCGTGCCGATCGCATCCGCCGTCTGGACGACCTTGCCCGGCTGATCGGCAAGCGGCTTCGATGGATCGGCCATGTTGGCTGGATCCAGATAGAGCCTGGAGAAAGCCGTCCAGTCCACCTGCCCCACGCCCGGCGTTCCCTTACCGACGCCGGCCTGCAGCACGACGCTGGCGCCTGGTCGCACGTCGCCGGTGACCCTAGGGCCGACGCTGTCGATGCTGGCGGTCGCGCCTTGATAAAGATTCCCGCCGGCTGTCACTTCGAGCGTTCCGGGTCCCGCGATCAGGAGTCCAGCGGTGGGCGTAAAAATCTTTGTCGAAGTATCGTACTGATAGGTCATCGGCCCCGCGTAGATGATGTCACCGCTCGCGGCGATCATCGAGACGTCTGCGGGATTATTGTGCAGGATCTCTGCCGAGAGATTCACGATGTCGCCACCCGCCAGGATATTCACCGGCTTCGCGGCCCGATCATAGTTGGTGTAGACAGACTGACCGTTCACGAACAAGCTGCCAGTATACATCTGACCATAGGCAAGCTTCATGATGTCGCCGTCCAGGGCATAGATGTGGGACATCAGCCCCGGGGCGGCGGCCGCGCTCGCATCGCTGACGGTATTCGCTCCGAAGACGAATGGATTGCCGCCTATTCCACCGAAGCCACCGCTCCCGCCAAAACCGAAGTCGTAGGCCTTCCAGATCGAAATGCTGTCGACTGGATTGTTCGGATCGCCCCAGTAATTCGAAGTGACGGTATTGAAGGATGTGCCGGAGGCTGTCAGCAACTCCCAGCCCGGATTGGTGGGAGTGGCGAGGGTCGACAACGACGTCGAGAGCGGCCCGATCGGACCCGTCGCATTGAACTGCTCGACAATGTTGCCTTGAGCCAACAGATCGAGCTGACCGACCGGTGACGGCAACTGCATGTTGCTGCCATAGCCGTCGGCGAAGACGTAGATGTTGCCACCCGCCGCCGTCGCGCGCAGAATCGGCGGCAAGAAAATGGTGGGAGTCACCCCCGTAGACGATGGATAGGAGGCGTATGGCGACAGGTCGCCGCCGGCAGCGAACAAGCTGATCGCCGTCGTATTCGTCCACAGCGTAAACCAGCTGGCTCCCAGGACGCCGTCGGCATTGGTCAGTTGTTCCAGCCCGACCCGGCCCGGGTCGAGAATGCTGCCCATGGCCAGATCGCCGCGAGCACGTACCTGCACGTTGCCGTCGCCCGATGCGAACGAGCCGCCAGAGACCACTATCGCGCCGTAAGGCGTGAGTGTGTTGAGCGGCCGGGGATCCTGATCCTGTCTCTTATACACATCTAGATGTGTATAAGAGACAGCCGCCGGTCTGCATGGGTGAGCCATTCATCATGCGCCCAGTGCCGCCAACGGCGATGACAATGCCGTTGCCTGTATCGCCGATATCACCGCCCGCGCGCAGTGTGACGTTGCCGCCACCGAGTGTACCCACGCCGGAGAAGGTCGACAGACGCAGGTACGGTCCACCATTCCCGGCCTGAGTGGTATAGCTGCCGAAATTGATGCCCCAGGCGGTCGCCTGGTCGATGCCCGCACCGCCCTGGCGCCAAAGCCAGCCGCCGACCTGGGTGGAATCGAGGGTCAGGTTGCCGCCGATATTGCCCTGCGCGACCAGCATGAAATCGCCACCGTGCTCGGTATAATACATGTATTGCGAGCCGAGCGTCGTCTCATAGGCTGAATTGGCGGCGCCGAGCACCGTGCTGCCATCAAACAGGCCCCGCCCCGGATTGTAAGGATCATTGGCGGCCGTGCCGGTTTCGGCAATCGCCGTGCCGGCGGTATAGACCCCGAAGGGCGACTGCTGCCGGTAATCGCCGCCGGCCAGGATTTCGAGATCGCCGGTACCGGTGCGCACCACGCTGACGCCCGGGCTTTGGCTGCTCGAGGCGAGCCCCACCGTGAAGGGATCGTTGAGCACCACATTGCCGGATCCGGCAAGACTCGATGCCGGTTGCAGCGCGCGGCTATCGGCGCTGCCGAGATCGGCGCCGCCGACCAGACGCATCGACCATGACTGCGTGCCGGGCGTAAGCATGGGTGCGATCGCCCAAACCTTGCGATCGCCGGCAGCGGTCAGGCTCGCGACATTCATTCCTGTGGGGAGCACCGTCCCGACCGGGAGCGCAACGGGTTGAGCAAAGGTATAGCCTACAAGGAAAAAGATATCGGTATTGGCTGGCCAATCATTAAGCGCCGTTGGCGTCAGAGCATTGCCGCCATTGATGCCAAGGGCGTAGTTGCCTTTCCCGATCACGGTACCCGGTAGAAGGGTCGTGACGCCCGACGGCGTCTTGGAGCCCGCCACGAACAGAACGTTGCCATTGGCATCCGTGATGGTGCCATGGATTACCGTGCCCTGGCGCACCCTGAGCGACGTTTTGAGCGTCACATCGAACGGCAGCGGATGTGCCGCGTTCGGGTCCCGGATAATCCTGAAGGCCGGCGGCAACCGCAGGTCGATCCCGAAGGTGACGACCGGGTCGGTGCTCGAGAGGGTCGGCAGCGACGACCCGGCACCAAGCACCGCGCCATTGGTCGACACGGTGTAGGATCTGTCTCTTATACACATCTAGATGTGTATAAGAGACAGGTGTAGGATGTCGTCAGGACGCCGGATGTCAACACTTTGAGACTATCGGGAGAGGGCGGGGGCGGCGCGAAACCGTCGTTGATGCTGCCGTTGATGTTGAGATTGCCGCCGGCGCGGACGACCAGCGCACCCGGCTCACCCGAGCCGCGGACCGCCGCATTGGCATTTGGTCCATATCGATAGCCGGATAGGTCGAGATCACCGGAAACCGTCAGATTGCCATTGGCTGTTGCACTCTTGATCTCGACACCTGGACGCAGATGGAATGTGTCGCCGTAAGCCGTCAACCCCGCAAGCTTCGCCTGCAGCCCCGGCGTCAATACGCCGGCGGCAACGTTGTTATAGGCAGCAGTGATGAACGCCTTGCTGTCCTGATCAATCAAGTCGAGCCAGGCCTGGTTGATAACCTGGCCGTTCGGGTCAGCCGGGGCGTTGCTGTAGGTCGCGAACGCATTGACCGCGATGCTGGCGGCCCCACGGATCCTCAGCGGCCCCGCGGCGGAAACGGCGATGTCGCCGCCTGTCGCATTCGCAGGCGCATTCGCGCCGGTCGCGCTGGCGCCAGTTGAACCCAGCCGCGAAGCATTGATCACCAACTTGCCCCGCGCCGCGCCATCCGGCGAACTCATGTCGACACTTGCGTTCGGCGCGAGCGTGACCGTGCCCTGCGACGACGTCAGTTCGACGTGCGCCGTATTGTTGGCGTCGATCGGCGCTCCGTAGCTGTCGGTCTGCAGTACGGTGCCACGGGTGTCGAGCATCGCTGTCGGCGCAAGCGTCAGGTCGTCGCGTGCGGCGAGCCGGATGGTGCCGGGCACTGCACCGCTGGCATCGATGATGCCGATGACGGTCAGGCTGCCGCCGTCGACCGAGATCGATACCTGCTGCGCCCTCACCTCGTTGCCGACGACAAGATTACCCTGCTTGATGTCGAACGAACGCGCGCCGAAGAAGCCTGCATCGTTCAGCTTGAGGTTCAGCGCGGCGAAATCCCCGAGGTTCTGCGCCGCGATGCTGATCTGGCCATCATTGTATCCGCCGGTGGCGGCGCCCTTCAGCGCACCGCCGAGCGTCACGATCCCATGCGCCGCATCGTTTGCGGCGGCGGTGATGGTGCCGGCGTCATTGTTCCGCGCCGAGACGTCGATGGTCGAGCCCGAGGCCTGGATGATGTTGCCATGGGCACTTTTCAGTACCAGATCGCCGCCCCAGCTGTATTGCGCAACATCGTAGAACGCGATGCTGCGACCGGCGAGATCGATCATGGCGTTGCCGCCGAGATCGACATTGTTCGCCGCATTGAGCGTCAGCTTGCCGCTTGGCAGCGCCACCGCCGTATCCAGAAACACGCTGTCGCCGCTGAACGACAGAGTCCCGCCGAGAGCGGTAACCGCCGAGGTGCTGGCCACCCCGCCCGCCGGCGCGACGACACGGATCGCGCCGCCGGCGTTATAGGCCATGGTCGAGCCCTTCTCGCCGGTCAGAAGCGGTGTGGTCAGGGTGAGGTTGCCACCTTGCAGGTTGCCCGAGCCATCCTTCGACAATCCGACCGACAGGGTGCCGTCGCTGTTTGCCGAGATCCGGTCGCTGGCACTGATATTGACATCGGCAAATCCGAGCGCGAGGCGGTCGAGAGTGGCACCGTCGGTCGGCCGGCTGTGAGCGTCGTGGCCAAAGACGATGTCCCCTGCTGTGATGTTGAGCGTGCCCGTACCGGTCCCGGGCCCGCCAGGCAAGACAGCAGCCGGCGCTTTGCTTCCATAAGGGACGCCGCCCGCCCCACTCGCACCGTTACCGGTCCGCACACCATTCCACACCAGCGTGTCGGCGGTGATGCCGGCGGTATCGCCTGCGGTCCCGAGGCCATAGATCGCCGGCGTGTTGATGACGAACTGCACACTCTCCCCACCCGCCGGCTGACTTCGCGCATCGAGCGCGACAGTGCCAATCAGATTGAAGGACCCGCCGGCTGTCAGCGAGAGCTGCTCGAGTGCCGGCACTCCCGACGCCGACGATGGATGCAGCAGCCGGTCGAGCACGCCCTGGGTCAGGTTCCAGCCGGCCGGCAGGATGCCCGCAGCCTGCGCCGCCGCGAGGGACGCATCGCTTCCAGCGTTGACCACATTCTGCGACACGGTGAGATAGCGCGCGCCAAAATTGACGTTGCCCATGGTCAGCGAACCGGCGGCCGCAAGCACGATGCTGCCTTCGGTCAGCAGCGATGCGCCGTCGCCCACGTTGATTGCTCCGGTGCCGACCACCGGCAGGAAGTTGAGCCACCCGTTCGCCACCGCCAGCACAGCCGGTCCCGACGGATTGGCGACCTCCGAGGGCGTATTGCCGAAAACATAGCCGAGCGTTGAGTCGAGCCCGTTGCCGCTTGAGCCGCGGGTATCGACAGTCGCGCCGCTGGACACATTGATGGTGTTGCCGATCAGGAACACCTGGCCGGCGCGCACGTTCGCTCCCGACTGGACATCGATCGTGCCAGCGCCAAGGAAATAAATACGGCCACCGGTCCGATTGGCAGTATCATTGTTATACTGATTGGACCCGCCGATCAGCAGCGTATCGGCGTTGAAGGCGTTGATGTCGTCGCTCGTAATCGCGGTGTGGCCGGCGACCGGTGTTGCCCCCGGTGCGGTGATGTCGATGATCCCGCTCGGCGCCGATGACGTAATCATCAGCTGACCACCAACACCATCGCCAACACCGTCGAAAAGTGCGGTGCCGCCAAATACGAGCGTCTGACCGCTGCCCGGCGATGCCCCCAGGTTGAGTTGCAGGATTTTTCCATCTTCCGGCAGACGCGACCGTACCGCGCCGAATACGGCCGCCTGGCTGCGGACAAAATCGCTGTAGCTCGTCTCGTTGTACTGGGAATAGCTCCGCACCGCCTTGCCTGAGCTCAGAATCAGGCGGGTCGGCAGCGCGTCACGAATTGCCGTGTCGGCGACACCGAGATAGCCGGATATGACGACCGAACCATTCGGCAGGCCAACTGGCGGGATGGCGGTCGTGCTGATGCCGCCGAGTTCGACGCGGTAGGCACCGGGCAAGAGTGCATAACTCGACGGCAGCAGCGTGTAGGTGCCTGCGGGCAGCCCTGGAACGCCGGACGGAATCGTCACCTGCTGGCCGATTGCGGGATCGCCGCCTCCCTTCGTGGCAATCATCGGCGCATAGGACGACGCATAGCCCGGCAGGATGGCATAGACCTTGTCGCCCGCGGAGCTATAGCTGTTCGACGGATTGGCGTTGACAAGCGCGGTCTTCAGCACATCGACGGAGCCGCCGCGGCCGCTGACAAAACCCGCGCCGGTGAGATTGCCGCCCCCCGAAAGGTCGAGCACGGCACCCCGCTCGCCGACGACCGATGTCGCGGTCACGGCAATGCCGACCGCCAGATAGTTGCTGCCGTTAATGTTCACGACGGACGAGCCCAGATCGAGGAGCGTCCCATCGACGCCTTGATAGGCAATGCCGTCAGACGTCCCGCCAAAAGGAATGGCAAGGCCGTTTGCACTTGCCGATGTGATGCTGCCGCCGCGAAAGATCACGCTGCTGCTAGCGGCTGGCGCAGAATTCGTGGCGCCGTAAGCCGAGTTGAACGAAATCACGCCGAGCGGAGCGCGCACCACGCCACCCTGGTCGATGGTTGGACCGATGAAGGAAATGTTTCCGAACACCGAGGCGGGGACTGCGGGTATCGCACCGCCATTGCTGCGGACGGTCAGCACCGCATCGGGATCGAGCGTCTGGTCGCCAATGCCGCCAAAGCCGTTAAGCGACAATCCGACGCCGACCATCAGCATCGCCGAGGCCCCGCTGAGCGGATAGAGTTGCGCCGCCCGGATCGTCAGATCGCCACTCGCGGTCAACGTGCTGGTGGCGAAGCGGACATCACCGGTGCTTTGCAGTGTGATGTTTCCAAATCCCATCGCATCGACGATGTCGGGCCCACTCACGTTGGTGCCGTCGGAGGTAGAAGGCGCCGAAATGATGCCGCTGCTGCCGTAATAGAGCGAGCCGCTGCCTTGATGACCGTGGATACCGAAACGGAGGGCGCCACTGACGTCGATCAGATTTGCGGCAACCATAAAATTGCTGTCGCTGCGCCGCAGGCTCGGACCCTTGACGTTGTTGAGGCCGGGGTTGTAGCCGAATTGGTTGGCCTGGTGCTCAACCCAGCCGTCCAGCCGGACATAGGGAGCTGCCAGCACGACATTGATGTCGGGCGTACTGTCGGCCACGGTCAAGATGCCGCCGGACAACGACAGGCTGCGGCCCATGGCCAGATTGACGTCGCCCTTGAATACGAACAGGTCGGAGGTGCGTAGCGACAACGCGCTGAAGCCACCGGCTTGGATCTGATCGACGCCAAGCACCGCGGTGCCGAATTGCAACGCCAGGCCCGCCGCTCCCGGTGTCAGATTGGCGGCGAGCCCGCTCGCCTGGCTGTGTTGCGCGATAGTAATGTTGCGCAGCTTCTGTATCGCATCGGGCACCAGGCCTATTCCATCCGGCGCACTCGGCCCGGGGACTTGCGGCGTGTAAAAGCGGCTCACCAGATCCAAGATGAGGGCGCCGCCCGACGCGCCTGCTCCACCAGCCGCGGCGCGCATGTCGCCATCGAGATACATGCCGTTGTTGGAGTAGAGACCGATGCTGCCGCCATCGCTCGCAACCAAGGTCGGCTGCGACGGCGCGGTCGACGACAATCCCGCGGACAGATCGAGCATCGCCGACGTCCCCGATGCGTTGAGTCTGGCACCAGGCCGGATAACAATGAAAGCGTCGCTCGCCTGATCGTTGACGCCCGTACCCCCAAGCAGGATCGAGCCACCACCCTGCACTATCCCGTAGGCCCGGCCGAGTTGATCGGCCGCGACCACGGCTCGCCCGGCAACATCGAGTACGGCGTTCTCGCCGATCCAGATCGAGCGCGTCAGCGAAAAATTACCAGTGCCGCCCGCGACCTGGGCCAGTCCGGGCTGGTCCACCACGCTGTTGACCGTGATCTGGCCGCCCGGCGCTGTGATATGACCGTCAATCGTGGTCTGTCCGTTGGCCAGGATGGTGATAGCGTGCCCCGGATCGACCGTGATCGCGGCGTTGGTTGGCAGGTTGAAATCGCCCAGGGTGGTCAACGACAGGTCCGCGCCGATGCGTTGGACGAGTTTGGCAGCGCCTGGATTTTCCAGATAGGTGGGTGGCAGCCACAGCTGGGTGGCTGCGGACAGATCGCGGCCACTGCGCGCGGCGAAGCTGACATCGGTGAACCGATAGACCGGTACCACCGGCGCAATGTCGGTTCCGGCACCGACCTGCAGTGCACCGGCGCCAGTGATGTTGTACGCGCTGAAGCCCGACGAGAACAGGCTCGTATCGATCGCAAGTGTATTGCCCGCAACCGGCGCGTTGCCACCGATTGCGATGCTCTGCCCGGTGCGGAGCGTCAGCGTGCCGCCGCCGTTGAAGCCGTAGGCGCGCACGCTGCCGTCGAACACCAGCGGAGCCGAGCGGTCCGTGCTGAAATAGTTCGTCGCGCCAAGGTGCGAATAATCGTTGGTGATCAGGCTGACACTGCCGCCGGTGCCGCCCTTGGTCTTGCCGGTGGCGAGGATGGCGCCGCCGGAGGAGACGTCAACGACACTGCCGCTGGCGAGCGCGATGCCGCCGGTGGTAGATACAGTGAGGTTGCCACCATTGATGAAGGCAAGACCGGACTGATCGTTCGGGTCGGTCAGCGCGTTGGTCCACAGCCCGCTGAGGTCGACGGTGACGCCGGAGCCGATGGTCACCGTCGCCGGAGTGACGCCGCCGGTGAGCGCCCACCACTGCACCGGCTGACCGCTCGCCAATACCGCCGACATGATGTTGCCGAGGGTGATGCTGCCGCCATGGGCGGTGATGTCGGCATTGAGCGCGATCGCAGGCGCCACGAAGGTGAGCTGCGCGCCGGGCGCGAGCGTCAATGGCGCATTGACGGCGATCTTGTCGCCGGTCGTGATGTTGAGGCCGCCGAGCCCGAAGCTGCTGAGTGTCGGCGCGTCGAAATACGCGGTGCCGGCACGGTCGGACGGCAACGCATCCGTCGCACCGAGACCATTGGTGATCGACGCCACGTGGTCGAACTTCACGTCGGTGTTGTAGGTCCCGGTGAGGCCGAAGCCGGTATACTGTCCGAGCGCCAGCGTGCCGGCGAGCGGCACCGTGGTTTGCGTCAGCTTGTAACCATCGGTGACGCCGACAGGGCGCGCAGCGACCTGCTGTTCCCCATCGATCACGTTGGCGAGGATCGTGCCCTCGAAGACCGCGCTGGGTGTCGACAGGTTGAGCCGGCCGGCATCCCGTCCCAGGGTATAGCCGTCCTCCCAGCGCACGCTGCCCTTGCCGAACGGACTGAGATAGACCTCGACAATGCCCCAATGCGCGTGGTTGACCACGAAGCCATTCGCGACTGCCGTATAGGTCAGGTTGGCCGGGGCATTGTTGGCGTTGTAGATGCGGCCGTCACTGCCAAGCAGATAGGTCTGCTGAACATAGCCGCCCTGGTACTGAACCGAGCCACCGGAGATGTTGAAGGTGGACCCCTGCTGCGCCACCACTTCCGGGGCCGACAGTGTGATGCTGCCGCCGACCGAGGTCCATTCGCCGATCTTATGACGGGTGTTGTTGAGATAGCCGGAGACTTCGAGCAGGCCGCCCGCGGTGTAGTAACGATCCGTCGGATAACCGCCGGTGCCGGCCGGCACCAGGGTCAGATCACGCGCATCGATCCAGATGTTGCTGTTGATGAGCACGCCGCTGTCGCGGTTCTGCGGACTGTCCCGCAGCTCGGAGCCCTGGATGTTGACCTTGATCGCATTGGCGGACACCGGCAGCACCGCGCCGACCGTGCCGGAGACGTCGATGACGGAGCCGTTTTCGGCGAACACGCGCTTGCCGGCGGAGGCCGCCACCTGCCCGCCCTGGGCCATGGTCAGCGAGCCGTTCCTGAAGTCGATGAGACCACCGGTCACGATCTCGATCCGCGACTGGTCCTTGCGGTCGGTAAGGGTCGAGAGATTGTCGAACTGGCCGGTGGCCAGGCCGTTGGCGCCTGATGCCGCGATGAGGACATCGCGCTGCGAATTGAAGGCGGCGTCGGTGGAATCAAATTCCGGCAGGATCAGGCTGATGCCATTGCCGGTCAGCGTGACACTGCCCGTGGCATCGGACGCCGAATTGAGCAGATGGATGCTGCCGCGCTGATTGACTGAAGTCGTGGAGAGTAAAATGCCGTCCTGGGTGACGGCATGGCCGGCCAGCGTAATGTCGCCCTGCTGGGCCAGAATGAGGCCGGCGTTGGTGACAGTGCCGCTGGTGCTGCCGACAGCGAACAGCGGAACGATCTCGTTGCCGCGGGTGGTGGAGTCCTGGTTGGCGTCGGTGCCGTAGCCTTTGCGCAGGATGAAGGCATCACCCGCCGCAAGCTGGGTCTGCCCCTTCGGCGTGGTGATGGAGCCGGCGTTGTCGACCTCGGTGCCCATCAGCAGCACGAAGCCACCGCCGGTGGTGACCGACGCCGGCGCGTTGGTGGTGATCAGCGCACCCTGCTCGACCACGATCTTGCCGCCGGCACCCGTGAAGCTCGGCAGGTAGCCACCGCCGCTCTGGGCCGAATAGATGCCGCTGCTCTTGAATTGAGTATCGGTGATATCGGCGCTGGACGCGATCAGCGAGCCGACATTGATCTGGCTTGCGCCGCCGAAGATGATGCCGTTCTGGTTGATGACGAGCACCCGCCCGGGGGCATTGACCCGACCGAGAATCTGGCTCGGGCCGAGATTGCCGACAACGCGGTTGAGCGCGGTCCAGGTGCTAGCCTGCTGGTTGAAATTCACCGTGGTCTGGCTGCCGACGTTGAAGGTCTGCCAGTTCAGGATCGCCTGCGGCGCAGTCTGGTTGACGGTGACGGTGGTCTGGCCGCCGCCGGCCGACTGGGTCGGCAGATCCGCTCCCGTCCACAGACCGGAACCCGGCGTCGCGCCCGGCGCGATCTGAAGGCCGCCCGCCCCGAGGCCATTCGGCACGGCCACCTGAGGCAGCGTGGCCGAGCGCTGCGCCGTTGCGGCGGCACCGCGGGCGGCTGCCTGCGCCGCTTGCAGCGCCTGGATCGCCTGCGATGCACGTGTGAGCGCGCTCTGGCTCTGCCTTGCGACCTCGGTGGCCTGCTGAGCAGCGGCGGTTGCGGCATCACTGGCGATGGTCGGCGCCGCAGTCGTCGCGGCAACGCTGCCGAAGGGCCGTGCCGCGGCACTGCCGATGCCGGCCAGCATCAGCGCCAGCATGCTGGTTCCGGCAAGCCATGCCGTGCCGCCCCTTCTCCCCGGCCTCGACGAAACCAGGCTCGGTGAGCGATCAAGATGTTGCGGAAATGTGACGCGGGGAATGGACATGCAAAATCTTCTCGACCGGCGGGAAATTACAGGCAGAGCCTTCGACATTGCCTGTCGGAAGATTGTTCCGACGCCTTTAGACGATCGTGCGACGAAGAGTTTGCAACGTGTCCACGATTTTTCTGGCGATCGTGGAATTCGACAACCCGGGCTGTGAGTTCCCCACGGCGGCTTGCGTCAGCTCACCACCACGAGGCCGCCCGGCAGCGCTCGGACCTGGGCACCAAAACTCTCCCGCAACTGGGTGATGACGACATCGAGCCGATCAAGCTTGAAATGAGCGGTAACCCGGCGCTGGCCGAGAGCTTCGTTCATCAGCACGATCTTCCCCGGCCTGTACCGATTGACCTCCTCAATCACGTGAGCCAGGGGCTGATCGCGGAAGAAGAGGTCCCCCTCGCGCCATCCCGCGACGGCCACGGGATCGGCGACCGTCGCCTGGATCAGGCCACGCGCGCCGTAAGATGCCTGCTCGCCTTGCGAGATCGTGACCGACTGGCCCTGCTGATCGACGCGCGCGCGACCGCCGAGGCAAGTCACGCAAACCTCGGCGCCGTCATAACGGACGTTGAAATGTGCGCTGTCGGCCGACACCCGGCCATCCGCCACGACGACCTCGATCTGATGCGACGCGGTCGCGATCGCCGCCTCGCCGGCGATCAGTTCGATGCGATCGATCCGGTCACCTGTCGTCTTGCGGATATTGAGACTGGTCTGGGTGTTCATGTCCACCGAGACACTGTCGGCCAGCGCGATCTGCTGCCGTTGACCGGTTCCGGTGCGGTAATCGGCGGCAAACTCGTTCAGCGACGGCCACAAGCCGAAAGGTGGCCGGTTCGCCAGCACCACGGCGCCCGCCGCGGATGCGACCAGCGCACCGCCAAGAAACGCCCGGCGTCCGATCGCTCCGCGTCCTCTC
>BFBZ01000017.1_pt12 | contig 18484 bp, 15 predicted proteins | sample 1888401 | NCBI WGS metagenome assembly BFBZ01 (sample SAMD00112614, study PRJDB3348) | symbiont metagenome | host: Chara braunii | reverse complement strand
GGAAGAAATGCAGGCCCCAGGCAATCTCGCTTTCAACCGAGGGGCGTTCAAGCCGCAACTCACCCGACATCCACAGCAACTCGATCTCGCTCCTGAGATCGTCGATCAATTGCTGGTGCTCGCGCGGCGCCCACCGCTGCTGTTCGAGCTCGGTGAGCTTGCGATAGATGCGCCGGTGGATTTCGAGCACCGTGACCCGCTTTGCCTCGGTCGGGTGGGCGGTCATGGTGGGACCGACACTCAGTGTATCGAGGGTGGCCTGGATCTCCTCGGCCGGGTAGCCGGCGGCTTTTATTTCGCCCACGACATTGGCGAAGGAGCCGATCACCTCGTCCGCGCCGCCCATTTGCTCCAGCTCGCGACGTGAGCGCATCGCCAGCAATTCGTTGGCGATCGCGACGAGCTGGAACCATATCCCCGTCGCCTGCAGGGCCGGAATGCGCTGGGCGTCGGTGAGGCTGTCGAGGCTTGCGCGCCCGGTCAGAACATCCCCCATCCCGGGTTCTCGTTCGCTGACGACGGTCGTCAGGAGCCTGAAAAGCAGGCTCCTTACATCCTCATGACAGCTGAGCGGTCTGCTGTCGTTCAAAACGGCACCTATTCTTCTGGCGCATGACCCCGAAAATCGGTTCCGATTTTCGGAAAGGATCATGCGCAAAATCAAAGTGTTACAGCGTCCTTTGCGCGCCCAACAAAGGCGCGCGGCGCTGTAGGCGTTAGTCCCGAGCTTGCCGAAGGAGGCCGACCTCCCGGGATTCCCCATCAGGAAGCAGATAGACTTTCCGCCTTCTTGAAAACGCCCGGACGGGTAGATTTGCCGTTCGTTCGGGTGGGCTGGAGCACCAACCGAATGATGATCGGCAAGGCCCRCCYCGGACCRCCGAACCGGGCATGAATCACGAYCTTGCCGACATTGGTCCAGCGCGYTTTGGGGCTAGACGCYAYTTAACTGTTATGCAAACATGTTGCCTTATAGGAAAAGAARGYGAGACRATTWRGGCTGAGGTTCAYATTCCRTAACCGCGCCGGCTCGGCGCGTTTCRTAGGGGSCYYMRGRAAGGGACTTGGACATGGATATGCACAAGGTGTTTCCGGATCTCTTTGAAGGGCATGCGCCGATCACCCTCCAACACGCTTTTCACGAAGCGCTCGAGGCGCTCGAGGAATGGGGCGAGAAAGACGAAGAGCCAGTCGTTCCGATCCACGGCGTGGCCATGCCGATCAGCAGCGTTTTCGTCAGAATGAGCGACTGCACCGACCTGATGCCGCTCAGAACTCAAGGCGTTCTGGAAGCGATCATCGGCAGGGATCTGGTTCGCGCCTCGGGCCGGATGCTTTACGCCGACGCGGCAAGGCTTGCGATGCCCCTATTCGCCGCGCGGATAGACCCTGGAGCATGATGCCGAAAAGTGTGAAGCGGTTTTCGGGCGACATCATGCTCTATCTCCTTGATTTAGAGCCGGATTGAGATTCAGGTCGAACAGACCTGAAATCATCCGGCTCTAGCGCCCTTCCCGCCTGCCCCTGACCCGAACAGACGAATGTGAGCACAGCGCTCAGGCTTTCCTCGCATAAGGCCCGGGTGCGAGCTCAAACGCGCCCGCGGTTCTTCTCGCCTGCGTAGAGCGCCACAGCCATCGCCCGGTTGCGGACGTCAAGTTTGTCGTAGAGGTTCCTGAGGTGGTATTTGACCGTGTTCTCGGAAATCCCGGTCCGGGTCGCGATCTGCAGATTCGTCCAGCCGTCGGCCAGCACCGAAAGCAGTTCGCGTTCGCGCGTCGTCAGCCGCGACATCGGCGTGTCGTTGATTTTCGAGACGTCCAGGTAAGGGACGCAAATCCGTCCATGGGCGACCGCGACCAAGGTGTCGAAAAGGATCGCAGGGTCGTCGAACTGGTAGCAGAACCCCTGGACGCCGAGGCGCACGCACTGCTTGAGGATAGCGATGTCGTGATCGTTGGAAAAGATCACGAGGCGCGCATTCAGGCCGCGCCGCTGCATCGCCGTCATAACACCGCCGGCATCCATGTCCGACAATTTCCACCCGAGCACGGCGACATCGAACTGGGGACTTGTGGCCGACGCCGCTCGCAGAAATGCCTCGCCGGTCTGCACGCTGCCAACGAGATCGAAGCGGTTATCTCGCGAGATCATATCCCCAAGGGCAGCGACCACGAGCGGATTGCGCTCACCGATCAAGATCCTGAATCTGCTCTTTTCGGGCATTGACTCCACCTAAGTCCCCCTTGGCGCTGACCTTCGACCCGGCGGCATTCATGCACGTTCCCGGCCTTTGGCTCTTGCGCCCTCTCGCTTGCCGTCCTCTTCGATTGGCCGACCACGTTCCTGCTTCGGCCACCTTCGGCATTGATCTTTGATCGACGCCCGCAATCCACCACGATCACAATTCATAGCATGAATTTAATTTTCCTTCCAGTACATAGGAAAAGATCATTCTCAACGACTTGCCGGAAACGACAACGGGCGTCGCCTCGCGGCGCCGCGCCGGCATTCCTCTCGATTTCAATCCGTCCGTTTACCCGCGGTGACGATCAGCCGGAGCCTGATGCTACTGGAGGGTGTGCATGCGACGAATGTTGCCGCATCAACAATATCTGCAGGTCCGCGACATCAGCGCCGACGCTTGCGCCACCGTCACACCACCCGATCCGGAGCGGGCTTGCCCTCGAAGAAGGCAATGAGATTCTCGAGAGCCTTCATCCCCATCGCCTCTCGTGTTTCCGCGGTCGCGCTGCCAAGATGGGGGAGTAGAACCACGTTTTCCCGGGCAAGCAGGCCGCGGGGCACTGCCGGTTCCTCGGCGTAGACGTCGAGCCCGGCTCCAGCGATCGCCCCCTTGTCGAGCGCGTGGATAAGGGCAGCCTCGTCGATTACATCCCCGCGCGCCGTATTGATGAGGAAGGCGGTCGACCTCATGATCGAGAGCCTTGCTTCGTCAATCAGATGCTTGTTTTCGGCTCCGCCTGGACAATGCAGCGAGACGAAGTCGGACTCCGCCAGCACGGCCTCGATGGATGGAAGTTGCCTGGCAGACATTGACCGGGTCTCGTCGTCGTCGACCCTGGAACGATTGTAGAAGACGACGTCCATGCCGAAGCCGAAATGCGCCCGCCTCGCCATGGCCTTGCCGATGCGGCCCATGCCGATGATTCCGAGCTTCTTGCCCGAAACCTTGGTGCCGATGAGATGGGTTGGGCACCATCCCTTCCAGGCGCCGGCGCGCAGTTGCCGTTCGCCCTCGCCGGCACGGCGTGCCACCGACAGGAGCAGGCTCATCGCGATATCGGCCGTGCAATCCGTCAGCACTCCCGGTGTATTGGTGACGGCGATACCACGGTCCCGGGCGGCCGCCACGTCGATATGGCTGAAGCCGACCCCGAAGTTGGCGAGTAACCTGGTGCGACAGTCTTCGGACGGAAACACCGAGGCAGGCAGCCGATCGCTCACCGTCGGAAGGATTGCATCATAGTCCCGGAACGCCGACGCGAAACCCGCTGGCGTCATCGGCGCATCGTCGGCATTCAGCACCGCGTCGAACCGTTCCGTCAGCAGCTTTTCCACCTTGGCCGGCCAACGTCGGGTTACAATCACGCGCGGCTTCATTTATGTCGCCCAACCTTRCCCAGATGCGAAACCGCCGGGCTGACGGCGGTTCGCGATGTTGATGGCGATTTCGAYGGGCCGGGATACCTGGCCGGACGTGCGTCCACGCTTACGCCGCCTTTTTCGCCCGGGCCAGCGTATCGGCCACGACCTCGCCGAACGAGGCGGGCGTCGGCACGATCACCACGCCGGCGTCCTTCAGGATCTCGACCTTTTCCTGCGCCGACTCGCCGAAGGCCGAGATGATGGCGCCGGCATGGCCCATGCGCCTTCCCTTCGGCGCGGACAGGCCGGCGATGTAGGCGATGAGCGGCTTGCGCATGTTGTCGCGCGCCCAGATCGCTGCTTCCGCTTCCTGCGGCCCGCCGATCTCGCCGATCATCACTACCGCGTCGGTGTCCTCGTCCTGCTCGAACAGTTGCAGGATGTCCTTGAAGGAAGAGCCGTTGATCGGATCGCCGCCGATGCCGACACTGGTCGAAACGCCGATGCCGAGCGCCTTCATCTGCGAGGCGGCCTCGTAGCCGAGCGTGCCGGAGCGGCCGACGATGCCGACGCGTCCGGGGAGGTAGATGCTGCCGGGCATGATGCCCATCAGCGCCTGTCCGGGCGTGATGACGCCGGCGCAGTTCGGGCCGACGAGGCGCATGCGGTCCTCGAAGCGATAGCGGCGCATGTAGCGCTTGACCTGCATCATGTCCTGCGAGGGGATGCCGTCGGTGATGCACACGCAGAGCTTGATGCCGGCATCGGCCGCTTCCAGGATCGAATCTGCGGCGAAGGGCGGCGGTACGAAGACGATGCTCGCCTCGGCGCGGGTCTCGCGCACGGCGCCCTTGACGGTGTTGAAGACCGGCAGGCCGAGATGCGTCTGGCCGCCCTTGCCGGGTGTGACGCCGCCGACCAGCTTGGTGCCGTAGCGCTTCATGTCATCGGCGTGGAAGCTGCCGATCTTGCCGGTAAAACCCTGGACGATGACGCGCGTGTTGCGGTTGAGCAGGATTGCCATGTTTCGACCCCCTCAGTTTGCTTTGTTCTTGGTGGCCGCGCGCCATGCGGCGACGGCCTTTTCGGCGGCTTCGGCCAGCGTGTCGGCGACGATCACCGCCTCGCCGGACTCGGCCAGGATGCGGCGTCCCTCCTCGACCTTGGTGCCGGAGAGCCGCACCACCAGCGGCACGTCGACGCCGACTTCGCGGATCGCCTTGATCACGCCCTCGGCGACCCAGTCGCAGCGGTTGATGCCGGCGAAGATGTTGACCAGGATGGTCTCGACATTCTTGTCGCCGAGCACGGCGCGGAAGGACTTCGCGACCCGTTCGGGCGAGGCGCCGCCGCCGATGTCGAGGAAGTTGGCCGGCTCGCCGCCGGCGATCTTGATCATGTCCATCGTCGCCATGGCGAGGCCGGCGCCGTTGATGATGCAGCCGATATTGCCGTCCAGCCCGACATAGGAGAGGCCGCGGTCGCTGGCGAAGGTCTCACGCGGGTCTTCCTGGCTCTTGTCGCGCAGCTCCGAGATTTCCGGCCGGCGGAACAGCGCGTTCTCGTCGAACGACATCTTGGCGTCGAGCGCGACGAGATTGCCGTCGCGGGTCACCACCAGCGGATTGATCTCCAGCATCGAGGCGTCATAGTCGCGGAACACCTGGTAGCAGCCGAGGATGGTCTCGGTGGCCTTGCCGATCAGGTTCGGGTCGAGCCCCAGCCCGAAGGCGATCTCGCGTGCCTGGAACCCCTGCATGCCGACGCCGGGATCGACCGTGGTGCGGATGATGGAGTCGGGCTGCTTTTCGGAGATGTCCTCGATCTCCATGCCGCCGGCGGCCGAAGCCACGATCATGACGCGCTCTTCCTTCCGGTCGAGCACGAAGCCGAGATAGAGCTCCTGCGCGATGTCGACCGCCTCTTCGAGGTAGAGGCGTGAGATGAGCTTGCCGCGCGGTCCGGTCTGGTGAGTCACCAGCTTGCGTCCCAGCATGGCTTCCGCCGCGTTGGAGATCTCCTCGTCGTTGGAGCAGAGCTTGATGCCGCCGGCCTTGCCGCGGGCGCCGGAATGAACCTGCGCCTTCAGCACCCACTTGCCGCCGCCGATCTCGCGCGCCCTGTAGGTCGCCTGTTCGGGGCTGTAGGCCAGCCCGCCGCGCGGCACATGCACGCCGTGACGGGCCAGCAGTTCCTTGGCCTGGTATTCGTGGATGTCCATTCTTTCCTCCCGGTATTTTTACTGCGCGGCAGCCTGGCCGGCGCGCTCGATCGCCTCGCTCACCACCAGCACGTTGCGCGCCATGCGTTCCGACGCCGCGTCGATCATCTTGCCGTCGAGCGCGGCGGCACCCTTGCCGAGCGCCTCGGCTTCCTTGAGCACCTCAAGGATGCGGCGGGCGCGCGTGACCTCCTTTTCCGGCGGCGAGAACACGTCGTTGGCGAGCGCGATCTGCGAAGGGTGGATCGCCCATTTGCCCTCGATGCCGAGCGCCGCCGCGCGCCTGGCGGCTGCGGTGTAGCCCTCGGGATCGGAGAAATCGCCGAACGGCCCATCAATGGCGCGCAGGCCATAGGCCCGGCAGGCGACCGTCATGCGCGACAGTGCGAAATGCCACTGGTCGCCGGGATAGTCGGGGTTGAGCCCGCCTATGTTGACGGTGCGCGCCTTGTTGCTCGCGGCATAGTCGGCGACGCCGAAATGCATGGCTTCCAGGCGGCCGGGCGTGGCGGCGATCGCCTCGACATTGGCCATGCCGAGCGCGGTTTCGATCAGCGCTTCAAGGCCGACGCGGGTCTTGAAACCCTTGGCCATCTCGATCTGGTTGACCATGGCCTCGACCATGTAGAGGTCGGCCGGCACGCCGACCTTCGGCACCAGGATCGTGTCCAGGCGGTCGCCGGCCTGTTCCATCACGTCGACCACGTCGCGGTACATGTAATGGGTGTCGAGGCCGTTGATGCGCACCGAAACGGTCTTGCCCTTGGCGCGCCAGTCGATGTCGTTCAGCGCCTGGATGATGTTCTTGCGGGCGCGCTCCTTGTCGGGCGGCGCCACCGCGTCCTCGATGTCGAGGAAGACGAAGTCGGCGGCGCTGTTCGCCGCCTTGTCGATCATTTCCGGGCTCGAACCCGGAACCGCCAGCTCGCTGCGCTGCAGGCGGAGTTTCTTGAGATGGTTGATGGTATGGCTCATCGTCCGTCCCTCACGCCGCCTCGGCGACCGGCATTGCAGCCGTGCGCCGGAAATGGTCGATCGCCGCGCCGACGCCCGAACCCGGCGCCAGTTCGACGCCGCAATCGAGCAGCGTGAGCTCAGCGGCGGAGAGCGATCCAAGCACCATCACTTCATTCAGCCAGCCGAGGTGGCCAATGCGGAAGACCTTGCCGGCCACCTTGTTGAGACCGCCGCCGAGAGAGGTGTTGTATTTCTGGTAGGCACGCTTGACGATGTCGGCGCTGTCGATGCCGTCCGGCACCATGATGGCGCTCACCGTRTCGGAATGCCACTTTCGTTGCTTGGCRCACAGCTTCAGGCCCCAGGCGTCGACCGCCTTGCGCACGCCTTCGGCGAGGCGGTGGTGGCGGGCAAARATGTTCTCCAGCCCTTCCTCGGCGATCAGGTCGAGCGAGGCGCGCAGGCCGCGCAGCAGYTGCGTTGCCGGCGTGTAGGGGAAATAGCCGGTGTCGTTGGTGCGGATCATATCCTCGAAGGAGAAGTAGCAGTGCCGGTGCGTCGCTGTCTTTGAYGCRGCAAGCGCCTTCTGGCTGACCGACAGGAAGCCGAGGCCTGCCGGCAGCATGAAACCTTTCTGCGAGCCGCTGACGGCGCAGTCGACGCCCCATTCCTCCTGGCGGAAGTCGATCGAGCCGATCGAGGAGACGCCGTCGACGAAGAGAAGGGCCGGATGGTTCGCCGCGTCGAGCGCGGCGCGGCAGCCGGCGACATCGCTGGTGACGCCGGTCGCCGTCTCGTTCTGGGTGCAGAACACAGCCTTGATGCGGTGCGCCTTGTCCGCATGAAGCTTCTCGGCATAGATGTCCAGCGGAACGCCCGTGCCCCACTGGCAGTCGATGACGTCGACCTCGAAGCCGAGACGCTCGGCCATGTCGACCCACAGATGCGAGAACTGGCCGAAGCGCGACATCAGCACCCGGTCGCCGGGGCTCAGCACGTTGGTCATCGCCGCTTCCCAGGCGCCGGTGCCTGACGAGGGATAGATGAAGACGCGGCCGGTCTCGTTCTTGAAAACCTTCTTGATGTCCTCGAACAGCGGCAGCGTGAGGCCAGGGAAGGAGGCGGCGCGCATGTCTTCCATCGGCAGGTTCATCGCCTGCCGGACTTGCTCCGGCACATTGGTGGGTCCCGGGATGAAAAGATGGGTGTAACCGGCCATGAAATCCTCCTCCGCGAGCGGCAGACCCGCTCATGTCATCCGGGAAGCATCGATCGGCAGCCAACTATCAACAACACCTGCCCGGATAGAAATGACCTATGGGCCGGATAGGTTTTTACCCACCCGGCCGGATGATGAACTCCTGGCAACCGAAAAGAGTCCTTGAAATCATTGCCTGGAGCAGGATGCCGAAAAGTGTGAAGCGGTTTTCCGTCCGGAATCGTGTAGAAACAGATACTTAGAGCGGATCAGCGATTCCGTGAGAAGCTGAACCGCTCTGCCGACAGGCCATCGTCGCTGGAAGCCTGTCCGGCGCGAGCCGAAACCACTCTTTGGCGGCCCGGGCACGGGCTTGCGGCTGCATACTGCAGTGCCAGAGAGTTCGGCGGGACAAACATGGCGGTAATCGAAAGGGGCCTGGGCAGGATATGGCCGGCCTAAAGTGGCAGGCTCGATCTCCGTGGCAGAGATGCGCAGGACGCCGTCAAGCCGCGTGGCGAACGCCATGCGGCTTCATGGGATGAGCGGCCTCACCAGCTTCCGTATCCGGGGCCGCCCAAGGGCACGGCTTGCTCAGTCCGCCCAAATGCCCGGYGAGGTCGGAGCGCCGTCGTCATATCGCGACAGCCATTCCACGATCTTGTCCCGATTGGTGATGAAGCCCTTGTAGGTCGCGAGTTCCGCCGGCARGTCGCGGAGGACGCGATGGAAGCGCCTGGCCCATTTSGGCACCGTCACCAGCTCATCGAGYTTGATGAGGTAGCAGCGGATCGGAAAGACYAGGGCGTTCGAGCGAGGGAGACGGAAGAAGGTCTGCAGCTCGACGCGCAGATGCATCATCTGCCCCATGTTCTCCAGCGTCAGGTCTTTCTTCATCACACCCCATTTGTGATAGTTCTCGGGGCTTGTATCGAGCARGGGATTGACCGTCATGGTCCAGTTCAGCCGGCGTGCCGGCGAGCCCTGCTGCACGTTGAGGAGGAACTTCAAAGCGCGCTGGAAGATGCCCATTTCGTGCGCTTTCGGCACCGGCGCGTGCCACTCGAAAAAGTTCATGCCGATGTCGAAATCAAGGCTCCAGTCGGCCTGTGTCGTCACCATGCCGGCGTCCATCCACAGGTTGTCGTCGCGTTGGTCGAGTATCGCGAAGTCGCCCTGGGTCTGCCGCGTGATGTACTCCATCGGGCCATAGGGCAACGTGGTCTCGTCGAGGAAGGTGAACTTCTGTTCGATGCCCAGCGGACGGTTGAYCCAATGCCATTTGGCGCCGTCGCGGTGCAGTTCGAAGAACTCGGGATACTCCTGCGCCTTCGAGGTCATGATCAGCTCGAGCAGATCCCAGCCGGCCAGGGTCATGTGCGGCAGCGACTGGCAGCGCAGCGGGTCTTCGGCAAGGACGCGGGCACGATCGCGCATCTCCGAGACATAGTGCTCRTCGACGTCGAAVGTCCGCTCRTAGACRCTRCCGGGACGGTAMGACTTATGCGGCTCCAGGTTCACCGAATACATGTAGCCGTCTTCGGGAAACGGGAAAGGAAAGCGCTTGATGGCCTCCGGCGAATTGCGGAARGTRAAGTCGTCGCGGAACGTTTCTTCCCTGAAGATAATGGTCATCGCAGCCTCCCTCGCTATCGATCCAACACCAGTGTCCTGCCTTCGAAGCGGGACACGCACGGCATGATCTTGGTGCCGCTGGCRCATTGCGYCGGCGTCAGCCAATGGTCCTTGTGCMGGAACGTKCCYTCATATTCGAGGACATCCGTCTCGCACTGACCGCAGGCTCCGCCGCGGCAMAGATAAGGCGCCTCGACSCCGGCCGCTTCGATCGCTTCGAGCAGGCTTTGATGTTCGCCGACCTGRATCACCTTGTTCGACCGCGCCAGAGTGACCTCGAAAGGCTTGCCTGAGGCAGGCGCAAGGAATTCCTCATGATGGATCGCCTCGCGCGGCCATCCGAGCGCRGCGGCGGTCTTGCGCACCCAGGCGATCATGCCCTTGGGCCCGCAGACATAGACATGCGTGCCGAGCGGCTGCCCCTCGAGCAATGCCGGAAGGTCGATCAGCTCGCCCCGGTCGTCGTGGTAAAGATGCACGCGCGTATGGTGGTTGGCCAAAAGCTCGTCCGCGTAGGACGCGAGGGCCGCGGTCCGGACGGAGTAATGAAGCTCGAAGTTGCCGTTCATGGCGCTGAGCTGCTTGATCTGCGCCAGGAAGGGCGTGATGCCGATGCCGCCGGCAAGCAAGAGGTGCTTTCGCGCCCGCAAGTCCAGCGCGAAGAGATTGACGGGGTTGGAGATGACCATCTCCATTCCCGGCCTCACCTGCCGGTGCATGAACAACGAGCCGCCCCTGCCGGTGTCGTCGCGGCGGATCGATATCGAATAGCCMTCCCGGTCGCCGGGATCGCTCATGATCGAGTAGGGATTGCGGCGCACCCGATCCTGGTCGTTCATCTCCACGACCGTGTGCGCGCCGCCTGAGAAGGTGGGCATCGGGCCGCCGTCACGGCGCACGAACCTGAACCGGGTGACAAGCTCGTTGACCGGCGTGACCTCGGCCACCGTCACGGGTATTTTTGCGGCTCCTGCGCTCATCTGAACCGCTCCACCGATGTCGGAATGTTGCCGGGATCTTCGGCATCGACGCGCACGCCCTGGAAGGCCGCTATGCGACGCGAGTAGTGATCGCGCACGAACAGATGCAGYCCGCAGTGGRCGCATTGGAAAGGATCGTGAGTCACGTCTTCGGTGATACCCTTGCAATGCACGCACTGCACGCGGCGCGCGGTGGAGCCGCGATGCTCGCTCTGGATTGCGGAATGCGGGATGCCGGCCTGCGTGGCCTCGAGCATCGCCTGGCCGATCAGTCCCTCGGTCCCCGCCAGATAGACCTGCAGGCCCATATGTGCTCCGGCCAGGACCCGCTTCAGCCGCGGGAGCGCGGCCTCGAAGCTGGGTCCCACATAAAGTTGGGCGGGGGCCAGTTGCTCCAGCCTGGCGACGAACTTGTCCCCTGCCCTCCTGGGAAGGTAGACGATGTGCGCCGCGGCGAGGAAATCGGMGGGCGCRGAGGCGGCCAGATCGATGATCGCCTCCGCACCTTCGGCGTCGGCGACCATCAGATGCAGCCGCCCCGGCCGCATCTCCAGCACGCCATAGACGGGGCGGCTTGGAATCGAGCCTTCTAACACTGACGTTGACCCTCGGCTCCGTTTTGGTTGCTTTGTGGGCTTGAGCCCTGTTCGCCGCGTCTCACCGCGACTTATCCCTTGGCGGTGCGGCGCTTCTTTTCCGCATCGAAGAACGGCATCGAATGGGCGACGCAGGGGATTTCACCGGTCGARTTCCGAACGGTCATCCTCACGCCGTCGACCGCGCAATCGACCGGCATGCGGGCAATGCCGATGTTGTGCTTGTTGAGGCTGGAGTACATGCCCATCGTCACCACGCCGACCTTCTTGCCGTCCTTGAGCAACGGCGCGCCCTCCTCGGCCGGCGTCGTGCCTTCGAGCTTGACGCCRTAGATCTTGAAGCGCTCCYTGCCCTTCAGCCGATAGTGCTCCTCGGCRCCGCGGAAGCCCACCTTGCCGGGAGAGACRGTGAAGTCGAGCCCGAGCTCCCACAGCGTGTCGCCGGGGCCTTCGTTCTCGAAAGGATACTTCTCGGAGTTGTCGTAAGGGAAGAACAACAGATAGCTTTCGGCCCTCAGCAGRTCSAGCGTCGTGAACCGGCACGGGATGATGCCCATGCCAGCGCCTTCCTCCAGGATCCGGTCCCAGATCGCGGGAGCATCCTGGCCGCGGCAGAAGATCTCGTAGCCGCGCTCGCCCGTGTAGCCGGTGCGCGAGATCGTCACCGGCAGACCGAACAGCGAGGTGTGCATGTGGCTGAAGTAGTTCAGGTTGCGAATGCCTTCCACATGCTTCTGCAGGTAGTCGACGGCAAGCGGACCCTGCAGCGACAGGTCGTGGAGGTTGTCATCGAAGCGGATGGCGACGTCGCGCCCCGTGGCCGCCATGGTGAGCTGCTCATGGGCGCCGCCCGAACCATGCACGACCATCCAGCTGTTCGGCCCCATGCGGTAGATSACGCAGTCGTCGATGAACTTGCCGGCGTCGTTCAGCATGGTCGCGTATACCGAACGACCGGGCATGATCTTCTCGGCGTTGCGGGTCGTGGCGCGGTCGATGATGTGGCTGGCCGCCGGGCCGTTCAAATGGACTTTCTTCAAGCCGGAGACGTCCATSAGGCCGGCTTTGGTGCGGATCGCCAGATATTCGCGCTCCGGRTCGCCCGAATACTGCCAGGCGGTGCCCATGCCGCTCCAGTCTTCGAGCTTGGAACCAAGCGCGCGATGGCGATCGGCGAGCGTGGAAAATCGCCAGGAGTTGGTCATTGCATTCCCCTTTTTTTATACCAATTATTGAACCAGTTTGTGAGAACTGGTTCTTGAAATCAATACTCCTGTTAAAATTTTTTCCCTGAGAGCAAAAATGACGGATCGGACGTCCCGGCAAGGAAGAGCCGAAAGCCAACCGAAGCGGAGAGCGAGACAGGTGCGCGAAGCGGACCGCGAAACGCCGGATTGGCGGTCAGGATCGGCCGAACGCCCAAAGGGCGCGGTCATCGGTTCCGGCTTGCGTGGCCAACCGGAACCATCGCAAATGGATGCGAACTTTCGGATGTCGAAAGGAACGTCGTCGATGTCGTCGAACCATGAGTCTGCCTTGGCACTCATCGCGGATCATTCGATCACTGCCACGGTTCGTGTCGTGGTGGACACGCTGCTGGCGCGAATAAGCTCCCAGCAATACGCGGCCGACGAGCGACTGCCCTCTGAACGAACATTGGCCGTCGAACTTGGCGTCGCCCGCAACACGGTTCGCGAAGCGCTGGACATACTCGAGAAACATGGCTTCATACGCCGTCGCGCCGGGAGCGGCAGCTTCGTGAAGGGTCAGGCAGCCCCGGATGACGCGACCGGAGGCGTTGCCGCCGAGTCGAGCCCGCTCGACCTCTTGGTGATGCGCGGAATAATCGAACCCGACATGATGCGACTCGCCATCATCAACATGTCGCCGCGTGCCATTGAGGGACTGAGCGAGACCTTGTCCGCCATGGAAGGCGTTCAAACCGAAGCGGCGGAGTTCGCCCGGCTCGAGGATGAATTCCACCGTCAGGTAGCCCGCGGCGCGGGAAATCCGCTGCTGGCGTCATGCTACGATCTGTTGATCCAGGCTCGCCGCCAGAGCTTCCGCGCCGCCCTCAACCGGCGACATCTGACACCCAGGCGGATCCAGGACTACCAGCGCCGCTACAACACGCTGCTCAACGCGATCATCGCCCGGGATATCGAGAGTGCTGTCGAATTCACCAAGCTTCTGCTGATCGAGGAACAAAAGCTGCTCCTGCAAGAAGACTGAGCCTTAGAGCGGTCCAGCGTTTAGTAGAATCGCCGAACCGCTCTAACTGTTGTTTTTACGCAATTCCGGGCGGAAAACCGTTACACACTTTTCCCGGAATTGCTGTAGCTCAGTCCGATCCGGCTGCGATGCGCAGCCCTCCGAAGACACCGGAATGACGCTGATCCCACATCAGCCCGAGCGCGCGCATTTCGTCGCGCAACCGGGCGCCGTGCCGCTGCAGCCAAGCCGGGACCGAGCCAAAGGCTACGATACGCGCCTGGCCGTTCGTGATGCGTACGACCGGCCAGTCGCCGATCAGGGCGTTGTCGTTGCCGAACAGATCCGAGCCCGCCCATCTCGCCATTCCGAACGCATGCTCGCCGAGACCGCCATGCTTCATCGCCGCGAGAACGGAGACAGGCGCTGCCGTTCCGGCTTTCTCGACCGCCGCATGCCAAAGGTCGAGCGTGGCGACGTATTCCCAGGAAACCGCGCTCCAGCTGTCCGGGAAACGCCGATTGTACTCCGCGAAGAACTCGGCCGGGCGATTGAAGAAGAAGGCCTTGTCGCGGAGCTCCGGATCGTCGAAGTCCGGGAACTGGAACAGAAAGCCCTCCATGAAATCGATCGATGTCCGCTCGACCAGCCGCCGATAATAGTCGGCGGTGCAAGAAATGATCTGCCCCCGAAATCCCGACCGGAAAGCAGCCTCGGTCAGCGCGTGAACCATCGGCTCGTAGCTCGTGCACCAACATAAGATGTCGGGGCTGCCGGCCAGCATCGCGCGCAATATCTCGTCGGCATTCGTATCCCCCGGCGCGTAGCGGACCTCGCCCACCGACGCGATCCCCTCGGCCGCAAAGGCAGCCCGATAGGTCGCCAGCGAAGGCAGGCCCAACGCGTCCGTCTGGCTGCACATCGCCACGCGGCGCAGGTCGGGGCGGTTGCGTGCAAGCCATTCGACTGCCGTGACGTTGTAGAGGGGATGGATCTCGCTGGGCGCGATCAGGTACGGCGTGTCGGGCGAAAGATCGCTCGGCAGCAGCGTCGAGGTCAGAATCTTGCGCGACATGAGATAGTCCTGGACCGGACGGAACGTGTCGCCTCCGTGCATCATCAGCAGCCCTACCCCGTGATCCTGCACGAGGCGCCGGGCTCCTTCCGCTGCTCGATCCGGCTCATAGCCGCAGTCCTCGGCCAATAGTTGGACGTTGTGCCGCGTTCCGCCGATGAGCATTCCGCCGGTGCGATTGATCCAGTCCACCCAGATGCGGCAGCCGTTCAATCCCGGCAGCCCCCAGGAGCGAACAGGCCCGCTGAGCGGCCCGAGAAAGCCCACTTTGACCACGCGTTGTGCGCCGACGCCCAGCCGTTTGACCTGGGCGTTCACTGCAAGTCGTTGCACTAGGCTGGCGGCGTTCATGGCGCGCTCCTTACCGGCCGTTCATAGACCGAGGCCAATYMTGGAGCAAATTGATTTTCCTTCCATGAATATTAGTTGACAAGTTTTCCGTTTCGATCATAACTGGTTTGAACCAAAAGAACCAATCTATCACAAACCGGTTCAGACCAAATGGGAGAATCATGATGAAGAAACGGATTGCCGTCATCGGTGCCGGTCCGTCAGGCTTGGCTCAGCTGCGCGCYTTYGCGTCMGCGGCGCAGAAAGGCGCGGAGATTCCCGAAATCGTCTGCTTCGAAAAGCAGAAGAATTGGGGAGGGTTGTGGAACTACWCCTGGCGCACGGGCCTGGACGAATTCGGCGAGCCGGTGCACGGCTCGATGTATCGCTATCTCTGGTCCAACGGCCCCAAGGAGGGTCTCGAGTTCGCCGACTATTCCTTCGAGGAGCACTTCGGCAAGCAGATCGCCTCCTATCCGCCCCGCGCCGTGTTGTTCGATTACATCGAAGGGCGCGTGAAGAAGGCGGGTGTCCGCCCGTGGATCCGTTTCTCCACCGTTGTGAGGTTTGTGACCTGGAGCGCCGAGACCCGCAAGTTCACCGTGCGCGTGCATGATCTTCCCAATGACCGATCCTACTCGGAAGAGTTCGACCACGTCATCGCCGCGTCTGGCCATTTTTCGACGCCGAACGTGCCGGAATTCCCCGGATTCGAAACATTCAATGGCCGCATCCTCCATGCTCACGACTTCCGCGACGCACGGGAATTTGTCGGTCAGGACATATTGATCATCGGCACCAGCTACTCGGCCGAGGATATCGGTTCCCAGTGCTGGAAGTACGGTTGCAAGTCGGTCACGGTCAGCCACCGCACGGAGGCCATGGGCTTCAAGTGGCCGGCCAACTGGAAGGAAGTGCCCCTGCTGACCAAGGTCGAGGGTAACGTCGCAACCTTCAAGGATGGCTCGACGACGACCGTCAACGCGATCATCCTCTGCACCGGCTACAAGCACCATTTCCCGTTCATGTCGGACGACTTGCGGCTGCGCACGGCGAACAGGCTGGCCACAGCCGATCTCTACAAGGGCGTGGTCTACGCCCACAATCCGGCGCTGTTTTATCTCGGCATGCAGGACCAGTGGTACACGTTCAACATGTTCGATGCGCAGGCATGGTGGGTGCGCGACGTTATCCTCGGCAGGATCAAGCTGCCTGCGTCCAAGAACGAGCTGATCGCCGATGTCGAGAAACGGGTGGCGGGCGAGGATGCGGGCGAGGACAGCTATGACGCGATCCGCTACCAGGGCAACTATATCAAGGAGCTGATCGCCGAGACCGACTATCCGAGCTTTGACGTCGACGGCGCCGACGAGGCTTTCTTTCAGTGGAAGAAGCACAAGGCCAAGGACATCATGGGCTTCCGCAACAACAGCTACAAATCGGTCATGACCGGTACCATGGCGCCGCAGCACCACACGCCGTGGAAGGATGCGCTGGACGATACGATGCAGAGTTATCTGCGCAACTGAGCTTGCGTYGCCCAGCGACTTTTCCCGAAGCCCTACGGACCGTCCACTCTCCCCAGCCGCGCTCAGAGCAATTGCGGACAGATGATGAGACGGGGCCTGTTCAGCGGTTCGCTGAGTAGGGCGACTGGCAAGGATGAGGAGGAGCCAGGATGCTGACCCCGCAAACGGCGCAAAGGTCGTTCAGTTTCTACCTTTTGCCTGGCTTCTCGCTTCAGGCTTTCTCCTGCGCGGTGGAAGTGCTGCGGTTGGCCAACGAAGCAATCGGGAAAAACGTCTACAGTTGGCAAGTCGTCTCCGAAGACGGGCAGGCCGTGACGTCGAGTTGCCGAATGACCGTCGGCATCGACTCGAATTTGAGAACCGAGCGCGAGAGGACCCAGAAGTCGAACTCAACGTCTGCCGCCGTGATTTGCGGCGGCAGCGCCATCCCGCGCCCGAACAGGCAGCTCGATGCCTGGCTGAGGGAATGCCGCATGCGCCGCATTCCCCTCATCTGCATCGGCAGCGGCACCGTCGTTGTTGCTCGAGCTGGATTGGCGGACGGGCGCCGGTGCGCCGTCCACTGGGAACCTGTCTCTTATACACATCTAGATGTGTATAAGAGACAGGGGTGCACCCAGACAGCCTTTGAACATGATGGAGATCTGCATACCTGCTCGGGCGGGGATGCACCTTTCGACATGCTTCTAGACCTGGTTGAACGTGATCATGGTTCGGTCGTCGTCAATCGCGTCTGCGAAAAAGCCATCGCCTACCGAATGCGTTCGGCCGGAGAGCGGCAGCGGCTGCCCCTTCATTCCCGCGTCAAGCTCAACCACAAGGCAGTGATGAAGGTCATTGGCCTGATGGAGGCAAGCMTRGATGACCCTATGCCGGTGGACGATCTTGTGGCGTTAAGCGGAATATCGCGCCGGCAGATCGAAAGGCTTTTCGACCGAGAGTTGGGACGCTCGCCGAACCGGTACTACATGGAACTGCGCCTGGAGCGCGCGCAGTTGCTTCTTGTGAGCACCAACTTGCCGGTCGTGGAAGTCGCGGTCGCTTGCGGTTTCATCTCGCCGTCGCACTTTTCCAAAGTCTATCGCGAAGCCTACGGATGCGCTCCGCATCAGACGCGATTGGCTGCCCGTGCGGACGGGCGCGTCGATCTGATGGACCCGGCGCTGCTGGGGTTGGACTGCACCGAGGTATCCCAACACAGGTTGTCGATGACGGCGTAGCCGACGAAGCGGCTGAGCCCCGGCTCAGCGAGGAGGTACCGATGCTGAACACGATCTACCCTCCCGTCCGCGGTGGACCGCCGCAGGCGAGCCGCATCATCCGTCCCGGCGGATTGGCCCTGCCCGCCGGCACCGAGCGCTACACCGTCGGCGGCGCCGGAGCGATGCTGATCGACGTTGCGGCCGGCGACGGCATCACCGTGACGAATGACGAGGGCGGCCAAATCTGCGAGGTCGTCGTGGCCGACGCGTCGGGCAGCATCGACGCCGGCATCGTCGGCCATGGTCCGAACTCGGATGCCGCGGGTTTGAAGGCGCTGCTGACCAGTCAGGACGGCAGCCTGCAACGGCTGCGCAAGGCGCTGGAGATCCGTGGCATCGACCTCGCCGCGGCGGGCGCGCTCCGCTTCTTCGACGCGACAACGCCGCCGAAGAGCAATGTCGAGCTGACCGTCCAGCGCGGCGGCTGGCTCGTCGTCGCCGCGCCAGGGACCGACATGGCGCCGGACGGCCAGGCGACTGCGACGCCGCTGACCGTCCACGTACGGCGCGCGACAGTGCGCTTGCGTGAGACGTCCCGGGATCTGCCGGATCCGCTTGCCGACCCGGTTCTCGACCTTCGCGTGCGCTCGTCGACGGCAGAGGCCTACTTCGTCAAGGCCGGGGACTACATCCAGATCGTCGATGTCGACGGACGCCAGTGCACCGATTTCCAGTGCTTCTCGGCTCGCAAGCTGGACAAGGGAAAGGAGCATGCGCTCGACGTCACCGCGACGCGCAGCGTGATGGGGCATGCCTATCCGTTGCCCGGCCTGCATTCGAAATACTACGATCAGGACTTCCTGCCGCTGGTCGAGGTCGTGCAGGACACTTGCGGTCGGCACGACGCCTTTTCGCTGGCGTGCTATGCGAAATATTATGAC
>BFBZ01001191.1_pt1 | contig 18490 bp, 17 predicted proteins | sample 1888401 | NCBI WGS metagenome assembly BFBZ01 (sample SAMD00112614, study PRJDB3348) | symbiont metagenome | host: Chara braunii | reverse complement strand
CCCTTATGCGGGCCTTCCTGATCAGCCACGACCTGACCGCCCCGGCCAACTTCATCGTCCACAGCCTCGACGACATCAACCGCCAGCTGAAGCGCGGACGCCCCTTCTTCATCGACATCCTGCGGGACGGCATCGCCCTCTACGAAGCCGAAGGCTGCGAACTCGCCAAGCCCGAGCCCCTGACGCCAGAGGCCACGCTGGCGGAGGCCCAGGCGAACTTTGAGGAGTGGTTTGGAAGCGCCGGCCAGTTTGTTGAAACCGGAACCGATCACATTGCTCGCGGACCTGACTGGTCGAAGAAGGCTGCGTTCGAGTTACACCAAGCCACAGAGCGCCTGTACCATTGCCTGCTCCTCACGCTGACGCTCTACAGTCCGAAGTCACACCGACTGAGCTTCCTCCGCTCTCAGTCGGAGCGGCTTTCTCCGGATCTGATTGAGGCGTGGCCGAGAACGAGTAAGTTCGAACAGCGGTGCTTCGAACTTCTGCGGCGCGCCTATGTCGATGCGCGTTACTCGCCGCACTACCAAATCTCCGAGGAGGAGCTGCATTGGCTCCAGGCGCGGATCGAGGAGCTTCAGGCGTTGATTCGCGAGGCTTGCGAACGCCGGATAGCGGACCTCCGGACCCTCGCCCGGTGACTCTAAGGCGAAGCTCGCAAGGTCCGCTTCGTGGCCATCTGATTGGCGGCCCGGCGAAGGCGAAGTCCGAACGCATTGCGTGCCCTTGCCGTGCGTCGGCACTGCAGTGCGGCGACGTCCCGACCGGCCCGTTGCGTTCTGGCCGGTGAAGTTTCAATCGGATTCATCCCATATCGTGGAGGGTGGTCGGCAAAGGAGGGCCTTCCCCTGCGGCCGGGCTGAGGTCCCGGAAGATTCATTCTGCGCCCGCACCCGTGACGCTCCTGAAACGGGCGTCGGTTCCGAGGCCAGTGCCGGCCGTCGAGTGATCAGGCGGCACATGGCCGGCGCCGTCGGCACTATTCTTCCAGCTCAGTCGTTGAGGTTTAGGACGGAACAAGCGAAACTTTGCGAATGGCAAAACGACCTATTGCTCCGTCCGAGCCGAGACTGGCGAAACTAAATGTGGAGCAGATGCGCCGCGGGATCGAACGTCTCCGCAAGCGTATGGATGACCTGAATTCCTTCGATCCCAACGGCGTGGCGCGCCGGTTTGATCCCCAGGTGACCGCACTTGAGACCTCCATCGCGGACACCCTTGATCGCATCTTTGGCCCTGACACCGTAGAGCGACGACGTTTCGATGTCGGGCACCTCGATGGTGGCCCAATTCAAATGAGCTTAGGGCGGGGCTATGAACCTGATTTCAAGCCCTATTTGGAGAAGGGCAAGGCACGCGCACTCGCCGCCATCGGAAGCGCGATTAAAGCTCTGGAAGAGGAGGTGGAAGAGCAGTCGGCATACGCCACTTTGGACAAAGGACGGCTAGAAGTAACACCTGTCGCGCCTACAACGACCAGTAAGCGAATCTTCATTGTCCACGGTCGCGAGGAAGGACCCCGTGAATCAGTGGCGAGATTTCTAGAGAAGCTCGGCTTTACTCCGATCATTCTCAACGAGCAGGCAAATCAAGGACGGACGGTAATAGAGAAGGTCGAGGCCTACAGCGATGTTGGCTTCGCGGTCGTGCTTTTGACGCCCGATGATGAGGGAAATCTCAAAGGCGAGCGTCCACAAGATCGAGCCCGCCAAAACGTGATCCTGGAGCTGGGCTTTTTCATTGGCCGTTTAGGTCGGGAATACGTTTGTACGCTTGTCTCAGGAAGTGTGGAGATTCCCTCCGACTGGCGTGGCGTCGTTGACGAGAGATTTGAGGCCAATGGGGCCTGGAAACAGATGCTCGCCCGCGAACTGCAGGCGGCCAACCATCCCATCGATTGGAACCTAGTGATGAATTGAGTTGGTGCGCATCATCTCGATTCCCAAATGAGAAGGCTTCGGGAACCCGGTTGCCTCATTGGAATTTGAGGCTTTTCCGACGAGCCACTCGGCGAAGCTTGTCGGTTATCACACGAGCGAACGCCGAGCCTCGGCGCTGGAGGATCAATTAGTCAGCGGCGGCCACCGCGCGGGTTGGCGAGGTTATCCCCGAGCCATCTGAGGATCGAAGCGCAACGGTGCTCCAGATGATCGGCCCCTCAGCGCTCCTATCAATCAGCGCAGCTTGCTCGCGCGAGCTGAAAGTCCAAAGCCCAACCTCACGGAAGTTGTTGAACACGATAGTCGCTAAGGCACACCACGAGAAAATCTTGGGACCGAAGGGCACTGTGATAACTCGATAGTCCTGACGGATTGAATTTAGAAGCGCCTCGTATCTTCCGCGTGCCGAAGTAGGATTTGAAATATCGTATCCAATTCGGACGACGTTGAAGATATCACCCAAATGCTCGTTCGCCTTCTCCACGGCATGATCGAAGTTCTCATCCACCCCCTCTGGGTAGAACATCCATGCCGTGTCGGGCTCCAAGACCTGAAGGGCCCCAAGGGCCAAGCCAGGCTCGCAACCCAAACCAAAAACTGCCCCGAGCGGCCGTTCAGGTTGAGACGACCAGCCCGCGAGCATGGGGCGAATTGGCCGGGCGATCCTTATTGGTGCCGGCGTAAACTCGCCGTCGAACCGCGAAGGCGCGTATGCGGCAGAGACGACAAGCTCCCGCAGTCGAGCCGCGACCCCGAGCGCGAGCACCACGTTCGCAATCATTTCTCTAGACATGCACGAAATGTCTACAAACACGCGAAGCGGCCTGCCCAAGTCCGCATGTAAAATCACTTGATTACTTATCAGTTGAGGTGCGTCATCGGTCAAACCTGGCAGGAATTTGTAGCCTCGAGACGAGAAGAACTTATGGTTCTCTGGATAGGAACCTGCCTCCAAGAACCCAAAAGTAAGTGCCAATGCGCTTTCGGCTTTAACTTCGCATTGATCCACAACCCAGCGGCACCGCTGCTCATATCCTACCGCAACAATTGCTAGGTCGAACTCAAGCAGCTCTGGACGCGCGTCACTCTCACTAATGATCATTGGGCCGGTCCAAATCGAATAAAGACGCTTGCACAAGTCGGCCAGACGTACTTGGCCCCTCAGCCAAGAGCTTTGATAAGCTAATCCGCTCACCTAGGGTCAATAGAAGACGATAGCGGGGCGCAAGTGCATACGACAGCCGGAAGCGCTGCCCTCTCAATCCTCGCAGCAGCGCGTCGTGACTGCTGTCGGCGAAGGGCACATGCACCAGTGCTCCAGCGTTCAAAGCCCGACCAACAGCAGTCACAGCAGTATCCGTGACGTTATCATCAAGGACAAAGGTACCGACGTAGTCGGCCGCGAATGGCTCGCGGAGCAAGCGATGCTCGAAGGTTCTCCCTATGCGATCCACGAAATCGAGCAGTCCTTTGCCCGGCTCAAATCCACCGAGATCCAGCGGGATAACTTGCAATAACGACGTCAGCAGCAACTCTACCCGACGTATCGCTTGCGCCTGCATGGCGCTTGGGATTGCCCCCTCTTGCCGATCATCTCGCCACTCTTGGATAAGTGGCCCGATCAAGGTTAGGATCGCGCGTGGGTTTCCCTCCGTCAGTTCCAATATTGAGGGATACCCCACATAGAGTAAATGCGCCTTACGTGAGCGAAGGGTAGTAACCCTCCCATTGTCAAATCGACTTAGGTAGTAATCTCGCGCTTTGACGATGGGCAAAACTTTCCGTACGTCCCGCGCCAAATTCTCTTCGCTGTAAACGTAATCAGGGGAGAAGATGCCTTTCTTGTCGACATACGACCTGAAGGACGTATCTTTTTCGACCAGCGAAAGAAATTCGTCCGGTATGCCCCGCCGTCGCCGACGACCATCCGCGCGCCGGCCATATCCCCTAATTTCGTCAGGCTCCTCAAACACCTCTGACAGTGAATCTATAGGCGATCCAAGCCTAGCGAAGGTGTTCTCTACTAACGCTGACGTAAACTCTGCAGCGTCATCTTTGTTAGGATAAGACAACTCCACGGTCTGATAGTCGTGAAGCGCTTGTGGCGAGGTCGGAGATAGTTCGAATCCCGCGTCTTCCATAAACGGTGCCATGGCCAGTTTGATGATCAGCCGCTCATCGATGCTGCGAATTCCCGAGAGCAGGGCTTGCTTGATCCGACTCGGTGCGATTTCGAGTTCGTCGAACAGGAGCGCCCATCTGCGATCTTCGTTCTCGGAAAGTGCGTTGAATGTCGAGACTAGTAGACTGACACTCGACGCGAAGCTGTCCACGCTCACAGCGCCAACATCCTGGCCCTGATTTATGGAATTCAGGCGGCTTTCGAGCGTGAGTTCGAGTCCCAGTAGAGTACGTAGAGTTGGCGTAACCTCAAGCGCTGCAGCAGCCGCGCCCACAAAGTGTTCTTCAGCCTCGGCGCTCAAGTCTGCAGCTAGATGATTCAAAAAGTTAGGGTGATCGGAACGGCCGAGTTCCGTAGATTGACGCATCGCGTGGACCAAAGCTCGCAACGTGTGAAGAACGAAGGCCGCCTCTGTCCTGCGAGCGTTGAGGCCCAATCCTTCAAGTGCATCAATTTGCCGGCCCCACGCAACGTCAGCCGGGATAAACGCGCCGTTGAAACCAATATGCGAAATGTACTCAGGGGCTCGCGGGTGTCCCCAGCCTCGAAGGGCTCGCACCGTGAGCATCTTTAGCAGCGTTGTCTTTCCGCTACCGCGCGGGCCCAGGATCAGCGTGTGATTGCGAGACAAAAGGCGCATGAAATGGCGCTCTGGCGGGATAAAGGAACGCGCGACCTCGCTGGATGGAATAGAGCGGGCATTGTACTCAATCTGGGATGTCATTGCCGGCGGCCGACCTGCGCTAGGCTTCCATCACGATCCGACAGAATTTTTAGCCCCAGATCGGTAAGGGCGCGTTCAAACCGATCAAAATCCTTTGGGCTGAGGAAGTTTAGCTTGGGTATTGCGTCTTTCGCTGCTTGCCATGTCAGGATTTTGGATTCTGATTGCGCGAGATGCGTCTCAAGATCACTCGCTAAGACACGCGCATTTCCGCGGAACCCAAACCCTGCAATGTGTGGCAAGCCATGCTCTCCGTGCGCCGCCTTCCACCCAGCGCCCAACTGCCAGGTCCAGCTTTTGACGTGTCCTGCAGACGTCAGTTCGTTGGCCGCGGCGCCATCGGGGTCGCAGACGAGAAGATGCACTTGATTGGGGTTCTTATTTTGGGCATCGGCGTTTACTTGAAAGCTGAAGCTTGCAGCGCTGAGCAATACAGGGGAATTTCCGCTACCTAGCGCATAGAACAGTTCAGGGCGATGCTTGTGACCATGAACTACTACCCAAGGAGCATCTGTCTCCTCCAAGGCCTCCAGCAACCCCTCGCCACCACGCGTTAGACCAGCGTACTCCGTATCGGTAGGCTCCATACCAATCGGATGATGATGGCAGAGCGTCAGATTTACGGGAGCATGCGGCAAACTCTTTAGGCGCGCTCGGATCGCTTGAATAGTCAGCTCACTAATCCGGCCATGTTCCATTTCTACCAGTGCTTCCTTACCACCTCCGTGATAAGCCGCCGTATTTATGACGAGGATATTGCATCCGTCGCCTTCGAATACCGTAAAATTCTCTGCCCAGTACTCCAAATAAGCGCTGCGACTTCCCAGCGGTATTGTCGGCGTAAGAGACATCGCGTAGCCGCGAGGGTCATACTTATTGCTATTGTACCTTGAGTCTAAGTCGTGATTTCCGACGGTGGCGATTAGCTTCGCGCTAAGCGTATCCGCTAGTTGATTGAGTCGCTCCCAGGCATACTTCAGGGCATTTGGATCCGACCGATCTGTTATGTCGCCGGCGCAGAGTACGTAATCAGGACGAATTCCTTCGCGCGCGCACAGCGATTCCAACTCGGATATAGGATCCGTCCGGCGCGCCACAGAAGAATTGGCGCTACTTACGTAGCTCGGCGCCTTGGGCGAAGCTGGATCCACCCCCGATGCATGGATGTCGCTCAGGATAAGAAACGTTTTCATTGAGCGGGAATTGGGCGATTAGAGTAAAGCACTTCCGCGTTCTTCTTCCGGCTGCCGCTAAAACCGCCAACGTTACGGGTGACCTCAAACCGACAGCGATGCCAATCTTGTGGCAAGCCGGGCAATTCCTCATCACGATAAGTCAAGGCGATCGTCGCGCCTCGGTCGCTTGCCGCGCGCAGTGAATTGATCAGATCGACAAGATCGCCTCTCCCGAACGACCGCTGACCATACTCTATGAACGTTCGCTCTGCGGCCGTGAAGTACGGTGGATCCGCGTAGATGAAGGCTCCTGGCGAGGAGGCGCATTCAACAGTTTCGCGGAAATCCTGGTGACGAAGGTCGGCGGATCTGAGAGCGGCTGCGCACTCTACAAACAGCGCGAGTGGCGGATTGGCTCCCATTTCGGTGCCGCCGAACGGCACGTTGAACGTGCCGCTCTGATTGGTCCTCCAAAGTCCGTTGAAGCAGTTTCGGTTCAGATAGACGAATAGCACTGCAGCCTCGAACCCCGAATCGCCAAGTGAGTTAAAGCGGGCCCGGACCGCGTAGTAGTTCTCGGCAGATCGTTCGTAGGACTCTAGTTCCCGGTGGAGACGTTCAGGCGCATCGCGAACGTAAGCTAACGCGTTGATAAGATGGCCATTTAGATCGGCTAGAGTTGCGGCGCTCGGCCGAAGTGAGAAGAAGAGGGCCGCCGATCCGGCAAATGGCTCGACGTAGTGCCACTCACGTTCGGCGTAAGTGCTGCGAAGGCGGGCAAGCGACTGCCTTTTGCTGCCCGCCCACCGAAGAAAACTTGGACCATGCGAAGTAGAGCTCATGCGGACCTTGAACACCCAATCTGGAGCCGACCGACTCACCCCCGGGCAATTGAGTTCGCCACACTCTACCCAACGGCGACCATCACCGTGAATCGGAGGAGAGCTTGCGAGCCTACGTGGAGAATACTGGACCTCTCTCCAAACGGTACGGGTGACGCTCATTGGATTGAGGCGGAACGGTCATGGTGCCCTAAGCCTCGGAGGACGATCGTCTTTGGCATTCAAGCTTCAGATATACGGCTGGATTCAGATCAGCGTCTACGCTGCTCCGACATCCCCGTTCGGACACGGGAAGTAATGAAGCACGGTAAGGCAGATATCGTGACGACCCCAGTTTATCTCGCTGAAGACATCAGGTCGTTCAAAGCCTTCGTGAACAATCTGAGAATTGGACGTCTGGCTGGCAGATAGGACTCGGCTAACATCCTCTCTGCGGCTTGGCCCCAACGTTCGTCGATGATGCGCTCCTGCTGAAATGCACATCTCTCCGGAGCAACCTGAAAGCGGATCCTGCAAGACGCTGCGCTGGGTGGGCAGAGACTTTAGAACCTTGCTGGCAGAACGAACGCTGCGGAGCCACCAGATCATCAAGGAACCTGTGGCCATCCGCTACCGTCGGTCGGCGACCGCCTGCAAGACGGTTATGCTCGGCGCATGAACGACTCGCTGGGCGCTCCCGTGACTAGGTCAGCTGATGTTTGGCGCGGTCATCTCGTGCATTGGAAAGATCATGCCACTTGGTATCCCCCCCTTGAAGCTTGGCTTGAAGGTTATTGGCGCCGTGGCGGCAAGGCCCGCCTCGCACGGCGTGGTGACCTCGATCTCTGTTGGGATGACGACGATTGGCTCGACGTCCTAGTCGGCGAACTCAAGATCGATATCGAGACGGCGCAATGCTCACTAGGCGATGAGCTCAACGATGTGACGCTCCGGACCTACCACGGCTGCCGTGTCAAGGACGCCGGCGTATTTCATCGCGAGGGCCTGCGCGTAAATAATCCTATAGTCCTCGAGGCTGAGGTCCGCGCCATTGTCGCGGAAGCGGACGAGCTTGCCTGGATGCGTCCGCGAGTCGATCAGATGATCGCCGAGTTCGCCGCCCACGACCGAGACGCCGGTCGTCTCTATCTCGCCGTCGACGATGGTCCCCAGCTCGACCATTCCGGACACTACTGTCTTTATGGCAGCGAATGGATCCAATGTGTGCTTGGTTGGGGCGCACATGACGCCCTCCGACGTCGCGGGGTGCCGACCATGTTGTTAGTGGATGTACCATTCGCCTGGCAGTCCGCCACCACGCGACATGATTTCGCCGGCAAGCTCTTGCGGGAATGGGTTCGGTCGTTCGTCAATGGCGAGGCCTTCGCTCCAAGCCTCGACTTCAGCCTTTGTCTTCGCGTGGATATCCCTCCGGCAATGATCGTCGGCCACTACCACCCGAAGGCGTTGAAAGATCCATTCTCTCAGCGACAACTCCGCAGGACGGAAGATCCGACCTGTCCTCACTGCCGTGAGACATCGGAATTGACGGCAGGCCGGCGATGAACCCGAACGATCCGTTCGCACCTAAGCCGTTTCCTGAGGTTGGCTCCGATTCCGAGCGCCCCGTCTTCGAAGCCGTCGGCGCTGCGCTGAGCGCTTGGGAACACAGTGAACTGCACATGGCCCTGGTGTTCAGCCATCTCGTGGGTGATGGCGACCACTCGGAGGCGGCCTATCGCGCCTACGGCTCGGCGATCGCCTTTTCCGCGCGCGCGGACATGGTAGAGGCAGCAGCAGACCAAGCGCTGCTCGCGCATCCCGAGCGCGATGAGCTCGTGCCCAAGTTCCGGAGTGCGCTGGGCCTGATGCGTCGGGCGGCAGCCCGTAGAAACGAGATCGCTCACGGCGCTGTCTTCGCCTATCGCGTTCTAAAAGAGAAACCAGAGGCGAGCGGCTACTGCCTATTCCCGGGCCAGTACTCAAGCAACAAGCGACATATGAGCGGCGAGCCGAAGTACGTCTATTCGGCGGGGCAGATCCTCGAATACGAGGCCGCGTTCGAAAGCCTCGCCGGGCCAGTCCTCGAGGTGCTGCTGCAGCTCAACTCGCGCCGCAACTGGCTGGATCGTCGCCGTCGCCGAGAAGACGAGATCAAGGACGCGGGCCTGGGGCCGATGCATCCTGGCGAGTTGCTCCGAGAGTTCGTCGTCCCGTCCCTCGAGGCGTCCGGCGAGGCGATGGAGCGACTCCCCTACCGTCTGCGCATGAGCGCGTCGACACTTGCCGATCTTCTATCCGAGAAGCGGCCGGTCGACGCGATCTTGGCCAGTGGCTTGGGCAAAGGCTTGGATACCTCGCCGGAGTTCTGGCTCAAGCTGCAAGCCCGCCATGACGCCGCCACGTCGGCCCATGACCAGGAGCCACTTACTTCAAACTAGGCGTAGATTTTCGCCCTCCCCTGCGGAGGCACACTAGACGGCTCGATGAACTTCAGTCGTCTTCAACCCTTTTCGGCGACCCTGGGCGGGATCTGATATTTCGGGCTGCATGCACGACGGGCGCAACTCGATGCAGAACAAGGCTGGTCGACTTGAATAGCGACTTGGAGTCGCCACGTTCGTGAACTAGGTTTGCGTGCACGGAGGCGCTTGGGCGCAATTGGAAATGGCCAACGTCAAGACACGCTATGCCGACGTGACGCGCGCCGCGAAACGAGAGCACAAGAACGCCGCCAAGGCCGCGAGCAGCATCGGCAGTGATCCGGCCGCTCGTGAGGAGGCGCGATTATTTGAAAAATTCAGTAGCCGCGCGCGCGAGGATTTTCGCACCCTCGGGCGCACGCCTTCGGCCAAATCCCGCGCCTAGCTTTTTCCACGCCCGGTCCGAACCCAATCCGGCTTAGCGGGCGACGTCACCGAACGATGATGTTGATACTCCCAACGGTGGGAGTCACCGCCATCTGTTCGGCCATCGAGCGTTCGTTCCCTCTTGCGTGTGGCTTTCAGGCTCAGCAGCAACGCGTCCGCCTCCCGCGGGAGCTCAAGCGACCTCGCGCCGCTTACCTCGTCCTTCCAGAGCGCGATGCTGCTGGCTTGCGGGAACCGAGCTAGATCGTTCTGTCGGGCGATCAGACCAAAGGACGTGAAGCTCAGCACTGAAGTGCCCGGGTCGTCGGCGAGCACGGTTGCATATCGCCCCGGCCAGCGCTCGCGGAACTGGGGACCGTCCATCAGCAGAGCGATAAGCAAGTTTGGCCCAATAGCTCGGATGACGGCTTGGCAAGGATCGACCCGCGCCAGGTCCTCACAAATGAGGGTGGTGAGGGTGGTGAGGGTGGTGTGGCCCCGATAGACCAGAACATCGAGGCTTCTGCTAAGAATCGAGAGGTTCTCCCACCAACTCTGGCCGGGATCCAAGTTGAGGGCGTAAGCCTCGATTTGCGGCCTGTCGATCTTCCAGCGGTGGTGCTTTTCCCGGATGAGCACCAAGCCCTCCCACCCAGTGATGTCTGGACTTCGCTCGGGACCGAGGAGGAAGAAGGGCGCGATGGCGACGAAGTTACCAGGGCGCTGGTCTTGATCGCGGGAGATACCCGCGATCAGGAAGTCAATCGTCCCATCACGCGCCAAAGCGCGAGCGAGTTGTCGGAACTGAAAATAGTTGAGGGCGAGTTCGGGAAGGACCACAGCGTCGACCCGCTCCCCCCGTTCTCTCGCTTCCCGGATCAGCGACCGGATGAATTCGACGAAGGCTTCCCGCTTCGGCCGATCGGTGTTGCTCGGAAGCCACTTCTGTTTCGCATCAAACCACCCCCAGTTACCGCGTGCGTCGAGCCCGACGGGTTCGAACACATCGTCTCCGACCCTGTAGGGGAATGGGACGAGAAGGAGCCCGAGGTCTTTTTCGCCTTCCTTGGTCGTGTTTCCGAAGGGAGGCGCCACCCATCGGGCCCGCACTTGGCCCCGAGGCGGGAGCAGGGCGAGGTGATGGGTGAGCGACCGCAGCGTGCAGCCCACAGACGGGGTGCGGGACTTGGCCTGGACGCACAGCACGTCCTCAGCAGCTGTTGAGATAGAAAAGGGGGCGCGCTGGATGCGTCGGAACACACTGCCGCTGGCGGGGTCTTGCGTCACATATGCGGCGTTCATCGCCTTGCTGAAAGGATTGTCCTCGTCGAAGCCGATGTCGCGACACGCTTCGTCGGCGATCATCAGAAGCTGAAGGCTGACTACCCACCAGGCTGGGGTGCCCTGCGTATCCGGCAGGGCCATAAACACATCGTCGGCGGCGGACGTTTGAAACCTACGCCAAAGGCGTTCAACTTCGACCGGAGGCTCGGGAAGGAGACGGCCTCGTCGAGGAGGGGTCTCTCGCCATTCGCGCCCTAAGCGACGGGCTTTACTACGCATGCTGCCAGTGACGGCGAGCCGGCGAAATGGGCTCGCAACGGGCGGTCCGATGTCCGGCACCACGTGATGATATGCGCCCGACCGTTCAAGCACATGCCCCACGAAAGCAAAGAGGTCCATCGGCAAACGCGGAACGGCATCGAAGGGCGATTCCCCGTGGGGTTCATCCGGGAACAGCGTTGCATAGACCTCGATCAGGCTCGCCAATGTCAATCCTATCGGGGGTTGTAGAAGAGGTGCGGCCTGCCAGGCCCGCGTCAGACGGGAAAAGTCGTGCCGAGCAACTTTTCGGGTGCGACCACTCCGCGGTCAACTAATAGACGCTCGGAATCGTCTCCAGCCGTAGCAGCATCGGCCAAGTTCCCGCTGTGGCACGGGCTTCGGATGTAGATCGATGAACGGCACAGGTAGGCTCGTTCGCTCAATCAGGGCTGCGATGAACACTCTCAGCCGTGACGGTCCGCTGCTCGCGCAGGACGGTCGGTGGGCGGCGGGCACCTATGAGCCTGCCATAGCCTGATCTCCCTGGTCAGCGAGGATCGCCGGCTGTGTACTCAAGTGTGAAGCCATTTGGCCCAGTGAGAATTAGGCGATCTCCGGCTCGTGCAACTGTGCGAACTCCAGGCAGCGCTTCAAGGTGACGTGCGCCTATCCGAAGCGCCTCGGCTGTTCCTGGGCCTCGACACGCCATCGCGGCGGATTCCAGCTCGGCGATGACAATCCGATTTCCCGATTGCGTGTAGGCGCCGCTGTAAGCGTTGCAGCCACCAGTTCCGTAGACTCGCCCGTCTTGGATTTGAAGCGTTGGCGCTGCATCAGATCGTACAATGTCGCCTCCGATACGCACCAACTTCCACATTGTCACCGGCTCGTGAGCCGCAACGACTGAGGCGTAAGCAAGAAGAACGCCTGAAAGGATAGCCCTGAGGTTCATGAAAGCTCCTGCGAGGGCATCCACGTGCCTGGTCCACGGCGAGCACAGTCCGGAAGCAAGCGTCCGGTGTCTGGAGCGACGCTAACATCCGGTGTTGATGTCTGCGAAACCCTCTCGCAGATTAGGCGACTGAGGAGAACCTCCCGGCCAGCGATCCGGCGCCGTCAAGACCGCACCTGAGCGACGTCTGGCGAGCCTCCTTATACAATTTTGCTGCCCTGGCCCTACTTTCGAACCCAATAGGTGCCGAATAGACGAGATGCGACGGCCGCCGGTATGCCCGCCTGCTCAAGGTCCGAGTACAGCGGCGTGAGGTTCTCTTCTCCCTCGGCCCGTTCACTGAGGTCGCTGCTGGATTTTCCGAACCCTGTCTTTCCAGCGATGATGGATCCGTCGTCGAGGTGGATGAAGACGAACCAGTTGCTCCAAATTGGTGCGGCGTAGCTCGGTCCGCGATCCTCCAGTAGGCTATGGGGCGTGAGCCCGCGGGCGATCCCCCCAATCGCCTTCACGCCATCGAGCGTAAGTCCGAGGCGTGGAATGACGAAGTCGTCTTTGCTGACCTGCTCCTTCGTCCCCCAGTAATATCCGCCGGAGACACTGGCATCGAGAAGCTGGAACTCGATCTCGCCGATCTCCAGCACGTAGGAAATCTTCTCCCGCTTGGGCAGCCTTACCGACTGGTCGTACGACACCACCAGATAGCCATCGCAATAGCTGTGCTGCAGCGTTCCCACCTTCGCTTGCGCTGGAAGCCCTTCCTTGGCGTCCGGCGCCGAGACAACGGCGCGTGTTTCGCGGCCTTGGCTGAGATCGATCCTGTAGCGGAAGGTGGCGATGGGATTTGGATTGCAGCCCCCGTTCGATGAGCCCAGGCCGGCGATGGTGATCTTCTTCACCCACGCATCGGCCGTACGCATGTTCGACAGGATGATGTCGAAGGACGCCGTCGGGTCGCTTTCGTCCTTCGGAATAAGTTTGGTCACGCGCTCGACCACGAGCGTTCCATTCTCTTCCGCCTTCGCCACGGAATGGCAGATGATGGTCACGTTCCCGCCGACGTGGGCGACGGCGGGCGAGCACTGCCCCTCGGTGAACTGCCTCACCATCTCATCGCGCCGCTTCTGAAGCGCGGCCTTGTCCAGCACTTCGCCGGTTTGCGGATTTACGGAAAAATCGGGGAGGTCGCGCTTTTCGTTCAGGAGCCTGTCGAGATCCTGCGCCTGTGCGGGCGCAAGGGTCATGACGCTTGCCAGCAGAAGGGGCGCCGCCACGCGAAACGTCATTGGGTCTCGGTCCCCATGATCGTCACATCGCCCTGAACTCCCGCCACGGCCGGACTATCGTCGCCATGGGTCGACTGGATGATGGTCGTGTCGGCCGATCTGTCCGCGACCAGACCGCCGCGGCTTTGCCGACCCCGGGCGGAAGGGGCCGAACCCGCCCCCTCGGCGCGTTGCGACGCCGCCGGGCCAGCTGAAGCCGGTTGGGGGTCTTCGCGGCGAGCCTCGGTCGGGTGCGGAGAGACCTCTTGGCCGGCGGCGCCCGCGGGCTTTGCGGTTGGCGGCAGGAAGCTCAGTCCCAGCCCGAGCATCGAGATCGACCAAACGCCGATGACGATCAAGCGAAGGAGTCGATAGGCCTCTGGCCGGCTGAGCTTGGGAAGGATGTTTCGGGCGAGGATCGACCGGCAGACAAGGATGAAGGCGCCGACGGCGACGCCGCCAAGGCCAGCGTACTGTGCGAGGACCTTCAACAGCTCGCGATCCACGGCGCGCTCCCGCAATTCTCCTTTTTGTCTAGCTACACAACAAAACAACCTCAAGTGTTTCGCGAGCTATCTCGCAGACCGGCGCTCCATTCGGCCGCCGGTGCTTCTGCGTTGGGGCTACGGCGCCGTCTTTCGCTTTGACCATCTCGCGAACGACGGCCGCGGGTTGCCCGAAGCGTCGACGGATGATGTTGATGAAGCCGATCTGGCGCCGCGCCATCGCGACATCCTCGGACTCGCCCAAGGGAGACTGCCACATGGGGCCTGGCGAGGTCGGTGACCTGCTGGCGTCATACGATAGCGACCGGCGAACGCCAGACGTCTGCAAGACGCCGGCACATCTCTCGGCGTCCGCAAAACCTCGGTGCGATCGCTCAAGGTCAGGTCAGGCTGGGCCGAACCTGCACAATGGGCTTCGCGATGCCTGCACGGTCGCCCTATCACGCGTTCAGGATGTGATTCCAGGTTGACAACCTAAGAGGGACGCGCCCTTCATATAACGTTGATCTCCCATAGGGTGCGTGGGCCGTCACGCGTTTGCACACATATGGAGTCGTTGATGGGCGCTTTCCGAGCGTGCTTCGGTTCGACCGCGTTTGTACTTTTGGCGGCGCTGGAAGTGGCCAAATTTCGCAGTCATCGCCGGAACTGGCTGGGCCTCGCTAGGCGGTCGGGTATCGCGCTTGCCCTGAGCGCCTTGGGCGGCTGCGGACCTGGCTTTCACGCCATCTCTTGGGACGAAGACAGCGAAGCCATCGTGTCCGTGGTCAATGAGAGCGCGTTCTCCACTTCCGATACCCTGACGTACATTCCACTTGCGATGCCCGCCTTGTCGCCGAATGACCCGAAGGCGGCGTCGTTCAAAGTCGCCGGCGCAAGAGCCGAGGTGCAGCCCTACAACTTGGCCCCAGATGTTGCTGCGACGACCGCTGATGGCGTTGTCGAACTCGCCGACACGGCGAAGGCACCTTACAAGTCGGTAGGAAGACTTGAGGGGCGCTTTCCGGGTGCGCCGCCCGGCTATGGGCACACCTGCACCGCTCAATTGATCTCCACTGATGGCGTCGCTCTCACAGCAGCGCATTGCGTCTACTCCCAGCGCCAGGGAGGCTGGGCCGAGCGGATGCAGTTCAGACTCCGCTACGACCAAGGCTCGGCGGCCCAGACCTACGATTGGCAGTGCATGGGCATCGTTCGGGGATGGATCGCCGGCCGATACCCCTTCGACTACGCCTTTGTGAAGTTGCGCGGCGTGCCGCAGTCGGGACTTGGCCTCCGAACTGGAGTCGGCGGTGCGCACGTCGACGCGGTGGGCTACCCCGCGCGGTACTACAGCTCGGAGAGAATGGTGCATGTGGCGGCGCAGAAGGACGGCAACAACCCGTCGCGGATGCATCCCAATGACATGCTCGAAGGCTCAAGCGGAGGCGCTTGGATCAATGCATCCAACCAAGCGGTGAGCCTAAACTCCTTCTACTACACCAATGACAGGACCTCGACGTACGGCCCGCAATTCTCGGCTGGTACACTTGCGCTCTACGAACACGTACGACGCGGCTGTTCCGACCAGGTTCGGTTGCTCGGCGCCGCAACGCGGGAACCGATGGCGCTGCTCCTGGCCACTTCGGCCGCCCACACCGTCATGGGGCCGACGAACGAAGATATCGCCGTCGCGGCGCGCTTAGAGCGCACTCCGAATCCTCAACAATGCCCTTGCGGCGGACATGACGAAGAACGGCTCATCAACCTTGCAAGCGAGACCAGAGTTGTAGGCTTGAGAACGACGCTTGGAGGCGGAGACGGGCAAAGAACACTTTCAAGGCAAGAGCGGCTGCTCCTCCTCAAACCCAAGGAGGCAGTAAGTCTGGGGTGCGCCATCGTGCCCTCCCCAAAGGGCGGTCGGTGCACGGCCGCACGCGACCACCTAATCACCTACGATCACAGGGCGGGGGCCACCGCTGTCAAAGCATTCTCCTTACTGGCTTCGGCTGGCGGCTCGATATCCGCCGATGCTCGGGCTTTCACCGGCTCCGACATCAAAGCCTGCGCCGCGGCGTGTACCGGGACCACGACAGCTTCCTGCGGTGAACTGGGATCAACCGCGATCGCAACGCTGGCGCCCCTCGGAAAGTTCGTGGACCTCGCGAACGGGGCTGGAGCCGATCCGGACGGAACTTTGATCACTCATACTGCGATCATCGCGGAATTTGGAGGCGATCCCGCGACCCAGGAAGATCCATGCCTGCGCACCGACGTGCGGAAGAGCGCAGCAAGTCTGATCAACGATGGGCTCAAATGCTCTATCCGGAGCAAGAAGCTCTTCCCGCAGAGCGCGAGCCTGACGACGCACCTGCTCATGCGCGACCGCGCCCGCGGAGAACCAGCCTCTTGGAACTCGGCGGCAGCCGGCTCTCTGATCGTGTTCTTCAACAACCGAGTGTCAGCACCGGCCATCGAGTTCGAGGGCCAGGACGCCGCGAATTACAATTGGCGTTACGCAGGGGACGTACATGCTATCACAAGATCGGGCCCGCGCCGCTTGGTGCTGGCGACCAGCAACGGCTGCCTTAGTGGGTTCGATAAAGCGCCGTAGGCAGGCTCCAGTTGCAGCATTCCTCTTCGCCCTAGCGGCTAGCCCGGCGTTTGGGGACTCGGATCTCTCGGTTAGCGATCCCTTCCGTACACAGACGGCTCTTGATCGCCTCGCGAAATGCGTCGGCAAGGCTGAAACCGGCTTCACGCCTGAGGAGATCAAGCAACTCAACCGGATCAGCTCGATCACGTACGGGTTCAACCCGCCAGTCACCCCGCCGCCCAAGCAAAAACGTAAGATTGCTCCGGCACAGTCAAACGAGACCATCCTGCACACGCGGAATGTGATGATGGATTTTGACGAGGTTTCCCCAGGGGGCCTTCAAACTCGCTTGAAGAAATTGACCTGGAACAACGGCTGCGACGAGGAACGCGTCAATGATTTCACCGTCTCCTTGGTATCTTCAAAAAGATTGGAGATCGGCTTTCATTTCTTCCGAGAAGAACGCAGTTGCGGGAAATTCTTAGGTATTCCATACACGATACCAAGATACAAAGCAGATATTTGGGGGATTTCAACGGTTGATCTGAACAATGACCTGAAAGCTTCAGTAACCGGCACCCGCATTGTGGATAAGAAGCTGGAGGGATCCCTCTTCGGAATCCCGATTTCACACCCGTTCCTGCTCGCGCTGATAGGCGGAACGACTGGCGTGCTCGGCGTCGAAGTCGCAAAGGACATTTCGGATCGAATTGCCGACGCGGTTGCCGACAAAGTCACGAATCTTCTGAGGGATACCGATATCGGTGAGTTCCAGGCCATGGCCGCGGGACTCACCAAGATTCATGGATATCTTGAGGTGATCGACGGTACGCAGTTCCCCTCAACGACTCCGAAGACTGATCTTGCGATATCTGGCTTTGCGGGCGCCAACAACAACGTTGATTTCGCGCTCAACCAGTCGGTGCCCATTCTACAAGATCAAGCAGAACGAGTATATCGTATTAGAAGAGCCGAAATCGCGATGTGGAAAGAGGGAGACACTCCAAGTTACAGGCCATATACTGTAGCGAAAGGCGATAACCTGTGGTCTATTACGAAGTCTTACTATCCAAATCCCAAGATGTTCATCTTGATCGAGAAGGTCAATAGCATTCGCGATCAGCCTTTGCGCGTTGGACAAACGATCATGCTGCCCAATCTGATGGATGTCTGCGGCGCAGCCTCCCAGGATCAGGCAATCGTGCGGCAGGGCGATTCCATCTCCCGCATCCGCGCACGTCGAAATGGCGACCTCACAATCTCTCGGAAAGAGCTTAAGTCCCACAACTTGAATCTCATCTACCCATTCGAGGAAGTTGCCGCCGGCTTGCCGCCCCTCCCGTGACCGACCGCCATCCGCCAAGTCGGATGGGCTGCAAGTCGACTGGCGCATTGCCCGCTCTGGGATGCGAACTCGCTGCGGAAGAATTCGCGGTGCGGGAGTGACCGCAAGATACTCGAGGCGCCTGCCTCCACCCCAGCGCTTCGCCCCTGTCCAAAACTCGAAAATGCGCCTCGCGCGCGCCAGCCAAAGGCCTTGATGTCGCCCCCGAGCAAGGCGAGACAGGCGCTCGAGGAGACGCGCGACTTGAGTGAGTTCATCGACATCGTCGGCGGGAGCGCAGCGACGTTCCGTTTCCTGCGCCACCGACCAGGCGACAAGCTTCCGGCGACGGCAGGCGTCTTCGTCTTCGTGCGGCGCGCCGCAGGCGAGGCCGAGCTCGTCTACTGCGGGGAAACCGACAGTCTCGTAGGCGCCCTCCTCCTCTGGCCGCGCGCCCAGACGGAATTCGGCGCCGATGAGGTCTATCTGCGCCTGGAGGTCTCCCGCGGCCCGCGCGAGGCCGTGCTCGCCGACATCGTGGCCGCCACCTCCCCTCCGATGAACGCGAAGGCCTGAAGGCCCACTGGCGAGGCGGCGACGCAGGCGGGCCTCGGCGACAGCCCGTCCCCCCC
>BFBZ01001190.1_pt1 | contig 18499 bp, 15 predicted proteins | sample 1888401 | NCBI WGS metagenome assembly BFBZ01 (sample SAMD00112614, study PRJDB3348) | symbiont metagenome | host: Chara braunii | reverse complement strand
CCGCGCCCGCCGCTCGCGGCCATCGCTGGATAACCTCCCAGCCGATACCCGATTAGTGGACCTGCCTCCCCGAATCGTGACAGCTACTCTCAGCCCGCCATTTTGAGCGACAAGACCTCGTCCCCGATGCCGTCCAGCAGGGGAGTGGCCAATCCGTCTACCGCAATATGTTGTAGGTCCCTGAGCAAGCGGGATAAGCAGTTCAGACAGAGAACGAGAATAGCCCTTGCTTTGTTCCATCCCGGCGAAGCAAGCACAAACCGGAAGAGGAAACGGCCTCGAGATCTTCGGTCATTATCATGCACGGCAAGTGCGCGAAGAACTCAGAGATCGGCGTCAAACATTGCCGTAGCAGTGGCTGATATTTGCGTTGCGCTACGACGGCACGCGAATGATCGGCCGTCGAGTTTCTAACCCGTTGGCGCTGTCATCTCATTGCCGGTCGCCGCCGTCCAGGGTGGCTTTTGCCCCATCGAAAACCGTAAGAGCGCATTGGCCGGCAACGAGTACGGCTGCAGGATCGCGATCGACGGCGACGGTCGCGAGTGCACCTTCGTAGAGAAGCGCAAGATGTCTCGCCGGCTGGCTGTCGGTAATGCCGGCCTCGGCCAGAATCGTCGCGAAAATGGCGCGGACGGCGCGCTTGTGTTCTCGCGCAACGTCCACGATGCGAGCGGAATCGCCGTGCTCGGCAACGGCCAGTGCGAAGGCGCACCCCCTGAATTCGCGGCTGTCGGCCTTCTTGAAGAGCTCCTGGAAAATGACCTCAATCTGTTCGCGCTGCGTTGCCGTGCGCCGCCTTACATCTTCCAACGCGCTGATGACGCGCTCATGGCGTTGGCTCAGATAGGCTGCGACCAGATAGTCCTTGGAAGGAAAATGGCGATAGAGGGTCGCCTTGGCGATGCTGGCTTCCTCGATGATCCGTTCGATGCCGACCGCGCGGATGCCCTCGCGATAGAACAACACGCCGGCGACCTCGAGGATTTGTTCGGATATGGACTGTCTCATGGGTATTTGTAGCGCCTATGCTCAGTTCGACGTAAGGGGAGCGGAAAACAGATATAAGGTTGTGGCGGGATTTGCATCCCCATCGGCAAGATCAACTCCAAGAGCTTGCCGGCGCATCTGGATCCGTGTTCGCCGGCTGCTTCGATCTCGGCTGTTTGATCGTTTTTGCCTTGCTCCCTCGATAGCACCCTCACCGAAAGCTGCGACAAGCCTGGCCCTGCTGTGCCAGTCACCAGGTGGGCGACCAGCCGAGGTCTGGTGCCACTGTCTCCGCAAGATCGGTCAGCAACCGCACATTCTCGGCAAGACCGAAGGCGGGCGGCAGGAACAGCACGATCTCGTCTGCTGCGGCAAGGCCCGGGTCGTTGAACACGGCCTCTAGCACCTCGGCGGGCGTGCCGTGAAAGACCGGCGAAATCTGAGCGCCAACGAGCTGGTTGGCAGGTGCGAGCGCGCCCTTGGGGCGGGATGCGGCTATCCCCTGGGTGCGGCGCTCAAGATCGTAGGCCTCATATTTCTCCCGGAGTTCACTAGTGGTGCCGACCAGGACCGAGGCGGCGACGGCGACCGGCGGCGGCTCTGTCCCCCAAGTCTTGCGCCATGTGGTCCGAAAGGCCTCGATGCACCGGGCCTGATACTCGCCAAAACTCTCGCCCACGGCGTGGTCGTGCTGCACGGTTCCGGAGATGAGCCCGATTCCGAGTTCAGCGGCCTGCACCGCGGAGCCAAAACTCGCCGATCCCTGTCGAATCCGGGACCGCAATGTCGGGCTGTGCGGCGTCACGCGCAGCTCGGCGCCCGCAGGAGCACCTTGGCCCGACCCGGCGACGGTGTGAAGGACTTCCCCCGAGATCGCGGCAAGGAAGCGGGCCTGGCGGCGCTTGGCCTCCGTGCGGGCGTCGGTATCAACGGTGCCGAATACGGCGTCAAATGCGGCGTTGGCGCCGGTCGAGATTGCCAATTCCAGCCGGCCGCCAATCAGCAGATCGGTCGTGCCGGCCGCCTCGGCGAGCAGGATCGGGTCCTGGTAGCGCATCGGGATAACAGCAGAGCCCAGCGTGATGTGCTGGGTGTGCTGGCCGGTTGCTGCGAAAAACGGTAGGGGCGACGACAGATAATGGTCGAAGTGCCGCTGATAGGCCCAGCCCGACTGGTAACCCAGGCGTTCGGCCGCCTTGAACAGCTCGATCCCATCACGCAGTCCCTGCGCCGGCCCGGCATCGTCGTTGAAGGACACCCTTGTGTTGAAGCCGAGCCGCTGCTTCGGGCGGAATGGCGAGGGCTGGCTGGCGGCGGACGCTGCGATGCTCATGCGATCTTTTCCTGATTGATGATCCGGCGGAGTTGCGGATGGAGCGTACGACCGATGCCGGCGAAGCCGGACGGAATCGATTGCAGCAACGACACGGTGTAGGGCTGCTGTGGGTTGTCGAAGATATCCGTGACGGTCCCATGTTCGACGATGCGCCCGTGTTGCATTACCGAAACGGTGTGGGCGAGTTGGCGCACCAGGGCTAGGTCGTGGGAGACGAACACATAGGTCAGGCCAAGGCTGGCTTGCAGCGAGAGCAGCACCTCGACGATATCAGCTTGCACGCTCACATCGAGCGCGGAAGTGGGCTCATCGAGAACGATCACATCAGGCTTGAGGACGAGTGACCGGGCAATCGCCACGCGCTGGCGCTGGCCGCCTGACAAGGCTTGCGGCTTGCGGGAAAGCAGATGCTCGCCGAGCCCGACATTGGCGATCGCTTCGCGCACCCGCTCGGTCCGTTCGTTTCGCGTTCCGATCTTGAACCGGTCGAGTGGCTCGCGCACCAACTGCTCAACTTTCCAGGTCGGGTCGAGCGAGGTGAACGGGTTCTGGTAGACGAACTGAAGGTGGCGCCACACGTCGCGCAGCGACTCCTGCGAGCGGCCGGCAAGCTGTTCGCCGGCGACCGAAATATTGCCGCTGTCGGGTTTTTCGAGCCCCAGCAGCAAGCGGATCGTCGTCGTCTTGCCCGAACCGGACTCACCCACCAACGCATGCGTGGTACCAGCCGCGACCGTGAACGACACGTCGTCGACAGCCTTCAGTATCCTGCCGCCCACCCTGAACGTCTTCGTGACGGCGGCGATCTCGATCTTCGGTGCCTTGTCGGCGGGGGTGTCGAGGAGGCGAAAACCGGGGTTGCGCAAAGAGGCGTAGCGGTCGGGGTTCAAAGCCGGGACGTCGGCATGCAGCTTTCTCGCATATGCCGACGCGGGTGAAGAGAAAACGGTTTGCGTTCTACCAGCTTCCTGGATGGTGCCGTCCTTCAGCACAACCAGCGAGTCCGCTCTTTCGGCGGCGATCGCCAGATCATGTGTGATCAGGAGCAGGCTGATATCGAGATCTTGCTGCAGCCGCGACAGCAGGTCGAGAATGCGTTTCTGTATGGTCACGTCGAGCGCCGAGGTCGGTTCGTCCGCGACCAGAAGCGAGGGCCTTGGAAGGACCGCAAGGCCGATCAGCACGCGCTGCAGCATGCCGCCGGATAGCTCGTGCGGGTAGGAGTCATAAACACGCCGGGGGTTATCGAGCCCGACCTGAGCGAAGGTCTCGAGGATAAGTGCCTTGCGAATGACGGCATCGCGCTCGCCGATAAGCGCCGCGGCCTCCATCGCCTGGGCGCCGATGGTGCGCACCGGATTGAGCGCGTTGCCGGGATCCTGTGGGATGAACCCGATGGCCTTTCCCCGCAGAGGCCTGAAACGGCGCTCGGACAATGCCAGCACCTCGTGACCGTCGAACTCGACGCGGCCGGTGGCTCGCCCCCCATTCGGAAGCAGCCGCAGCACCGCGCGGGCGATGGTCGATTTGCCGGAGCCGGACTCTCCAATCAAGGCGAGGCTCTTGCCGCGACCCAGCTTGAACCCGACGTCGGTAACGACCTCATGGGGCCCGTAGGAGACCGACAGGCCGTCGATCCGCAGCAAGGGGTTTGCCGTCTGGGTGGAAAGCTCGATTGCTTCGGCGTGGTGAAGGGCGAGGCTCAGTCTGTCTTGCGTAGCCATCTGCTGATCCTGTTCACGGAGAGGACGGTCGCGATCGTGATGAAGGCGGGCGCATATACCAGCCACGGCCATTTGAGGTAGTCCTTGCCGATCGAGATCAGCAGGCCCCAGTCGGAGGCGGGGGGTGGGTCGCCGTAGCCGAGGAAGGCTAGGCTGGCGATCACCAGGATCGAGTCGCCGAACTGCAGCACTGCAAGGGGAAGTACCGAGCGCGACGCATTCGGCAGCACGTGGCGCCACAGAATGTGCCAGCGCGAGCCGCCCTGCAGAAATGAAGCCTCGACGAACGTTGCCTGCCGGGTTTTGATGACCTCCGAGCGCATGACGCGGGCGAAGACGGCCACTGCCGAGACGCCTGTGGCAATGGCGGCGTTCGTCGTGTCGAAGCCGATCGCGGTCACCACGATGACGGCAAGCAGAAATTTCGGGATCGCCAGCAGCACGTCCACCAATCGGGCGAATAGGATATCGACCCAACCGCCGAGGAAGCCGGCCAGCAGGCCGATAAATCCGCCGGCGACAACGCCAATAACGACGGCGATGAGCGCGCTCCTTACGGACGAAGCCGTGCCGTAGACGACGCGCGTATAGACATCGCGGCCCAGTTGGTCGGTACCGAACCAATGCTCGATACCGGGGCCGAGCAGTTTGTGAGCGGGGACGCCTATGGCCGGGTCATGGCTCGTGAACAGGCTCGGCACAAGCGACCAGGCAATCACGATCGCGATGATGGCGAAGGCGAGCGCAACGGTCGGCGGTATCTGAAGGGCTGCCTGCCGCCTCTTTGCCTTGGTATGCGTGGTGGAGGTGACGGAGGCGAGGGTCATGATGTCACCTCGTGGGAAATGCCCGACGCGCTGTCGTCAGCGATAGCGGGACGCCGGTCGGAATTGCCGAGGAGCTTCACGCGCGGGTCCAGCAACGGATAGGCAAGGTCTGCGATCAGATTGACGAGGACGAAGATTACCGCCGCCAGCGAGACGACCGCCTGCAGGACGGGCAGGTCCTGGGTGCTAACCGAACGCTGCACCAGGCTGCCGACACCGGTGCGCCCAAAGACTGCTTCGGTTATCAGCGAGCCGCCGAGCAGTTCACCGATGGTGAGCGCGACGATCGTGATGACCGGGAGGGAGGACGGCTTCAGCAGGTGCTTGGCAAAGAGGCGCATCTGCCCGAGGCCGCGACTGCGTGCGACGGCAGCATATTCCTGCCGCGACTCGTGATCGAGGTTGGCGATCAGCACCTCGGCGATTTGCGCCGAGATGGGGATGCCGAGCGCGATTGCCGCAAAAAGGGTGGCCCAGACGCTGTCGGGTTCGATGACGCGGAAGAGGCCGAGCTGAAAGCCGAAGATGTGGATCAGCACCAGACCGATCACGAAATTGGGCACGGACAGGAACAGGGACGGAAAGCCGCGCAGCAGGCCCTGGCCAAGCCGTTTTGGCAGAAATTGGGTGCCGTAGGCGATCACCATTGCCAACAGCAGCGCCACGACAAGGCCCGTAAAGGCGAGGACCAGTGTCGAGGGCAGAACCTCGCCGATCAGGGTTGTCACGGGCCTGTTGGTTCGCATCGACAGGCCGAGGTCACCGGTCAGGAAATTCGAGAGGGATGTCGACAACTGCACCAGGACCGGCTTGTCCAAACCCTGAGCGGCGATGATCTCCTGGATCTCTTCTTCGGTGAAGCCGTTCTGCGGGTTACGCAGAACGTTGGTCACGGGGTCGCCCGGCAGGATGCTGACGACGACAAAGGTCAGGACATAGGCCAGCAGGATGACGACCACGGCCTGGACGAAGCGCTTTGCGGCGTAGGTTAGGTAGGCATTCCTCATGCCGGACACATCCTTCCGTTGCTCGATTGCACTGAGGGTTAATCGGTGATCGTGGCCGTGTAGTAGCTGGCATAGGCGACGCCGTTGTATGTCTCGCCCTTGAGCTTCGGCGACTGCACGTAGATTCGCTGGACGATCTGCGTGCGTGGGATGAAGTAGCCCTGTTCGAGGACATACTTCTGCAGCTCGTCGAGGAGCGGTGCACGGATTTCGGCAGAGCCGGCGCTGGCAATCTTGTCGCGCAGCTCGTTGATCCTCTGGTCCCTCTCATCAAGGGCGAACCAATTCTCGCCGTTATTGGCGTTGGTGAGGATGCCCGCGACGGTACCGGCGTCGATGAAGCTGCGTGTCACCTCATAGGCCGCTACAGCGGGGCCGCCGAACGCGACCTTTTGGCCAAATGTCACGACGTCATAAGCCCGGATGTCGACCTTCCAACCGATCTTGCCGAGTTGCTGGGCGATGAGCTCATCGATCGACTTGGAGGTTGCGAGATAGGGGTTGGAGTAGATTGTCAGCGACAGCTGCTTGCCATCCTTCGCGCGGATGCCGCCAGCGCCCTTGATCCAGCCCGCCTCATCGAGGAGTTTCTCGGCCCTATCCGGGTTATAGGCCAAGAGATCGCTGTGGTCGGTCGCGCCGGGCACGTTGCTCTGGATGAAGGACGCCGCCAGCTTCCAGTCGGGCGTATAGACGGTGTCGATGATTTCCTGACGATTGATGCCGGCCTGCAGGGCCTGGCGCACCTTTACGTCATCATAGGGCGCGAGCTTGGTGTTGACCGCCCAGCCATTGACGAAGCCGAGATAGCGCGGTGTCGCGATGGTGAAGCCGTCGGCCTTGAGAGACTGCAGTTCCTGCGGCGAAGCATTGTAGGCAACGTCCGCCTGGCCAGACTGAACAGAGGCGACGCGAAGCGACGGCTCGGACACCAGCTTGTAGGTGATGGAATCGAGATAGGCCGGGCCGGTGTGGCCGACTGCCGGGGGACCCCAATTGTAATCCTTGCGCTTCACCAGCTTGACGAAGTCGCCTTCCTTCCAGGAACTGACCAGATAAGGGCCGCTGCCGGAGGTCTTGCTGAGGTCAGCCTGCTGAGGTGCGGGCTGGGCAATCGTCTTCGGAGAAATCAGGATCGAGCCGTGATAGCCGAGTGTCGGGATGAAGCCGAGCGTCGGCTTCTTGAAGATGACTTTTACGGTGCTTGCGTCGACCGCCTCGGCGCGGTCGTAGGTCTTCGGGAAGAGCCCGATGGGGTTGATGCCTTCCTTCTTGCGGCCGGCGTACCAAATATCGAGATTGGCGACGACGGCGGCTGCATCGAGCGGGGTGCCGTCGGAGAAGGTCACGCCGCTTTTCAGGTGGAGCGTGAATTCGGTGGCGCTGTCGTTTTGCTCCCATCGCACTGCAATCCAGGGGCTGACCTTGCCGTCTGCATCGACGTAAACAAGCTTATCGGTGACGTGGCCCCAGATGTGGCCTTGAAAGCTGGAGATCGCACTATTGTTCGGGATCCAGGTGTCACCCAGCGAATCGATGAGGAAGGTGATGTCACCGCCGTTGCGCGGGCTGTCGGCACTCAGAGCCGGGCCAAGCCCTGCCGCCGTCACGAGAGCGCCGGTTGCGAGTGCGGAGGTGGCAATCAGAAGGTGGCGCCGGCTAAGGGAAAGTGAAGAAAATGTTTTGGTCATGAAACGATCCTGCATTGCTGGACGGGAAGATCATGGCCCATAGCGTAAGGAGGCGGATTGCTGAGAGAAAGACCAGTTGTTCTTTTTCTACTAAATTTGTAGATTATTTTGGCCTCATTTTCGCGTCCGGGCGGATCAGCTTTTCCGGGCTCGGCACAAACTTCTGATGTTAAAGCGCTTTTGGTAACGGGTAGCAGCCTTATTCCGCCGACCAAGGCGAGCCTGCTTGCCGCCAGCGAGCCGTTCGAACTGTCGGGAGCTTTCCCGACGCTCGCGGGCGACAGTTTCGATCGCTATTGGCGCAATGCACGTACACATACGCTTCACCACGCGGTAGGCTGGAAATATCAGGCTGCCGGCAGTTACTATCTCAACGGCAAGCGGTCGCCGCGCCATCTAGACCGGAATGACGGACACCATCATGACCAAGAAGAAACAGATCTTGCTCAACGCCTTCAACATGAACTGCGTGGGCCATATCAATCACGGACTATGGGCACATCCAAGAGATCAGTCCGATCGCTACAAGACCCTCAACTACTGGACCTCGCTTGCCACCACTTTGGAGCGCGGCCTGTTCGACGGCATATTCCTCGCTGACATCCTCGGCGTCTACGACGTCTATCAGAACTCGGTCGATCTGACGTTGCGCGAGTCCATTCAGTTGCCGGTCAACGATCCCTTGATGCTGGTGTCCGCCATGGCGGCTGTGACTGAGCATCTCGGCTTCGGCGTTACCGTCAATGCCAGCGCCGACGCGCCCTATATCTTTGCCAGGCGCATGTCGACGCTCGATCATCTGACGAACGGGCGTATCGGCTGGAATATCGTGACAGGCTATCTCGATAGCGCGGCGCGGGGGCTGGGTCTGGACACGCAGCTCGAGCATGATAGCCGCTACGATCGCGCCGATGATTATCTAAGTGTGCTCTACAAGCTCTGGGAAGGCAGCTGGGAGGACGATGCCGTCCTGACGGACAAGGACAAGCGCATCTACGCCGACCCAAGCAAGGTCCACGCGATCGATCACCAGGGACAATTCTATCGCTCGCAGGGCTATCACCTCGCCGAGCCCTCGAAACAGCGCACGCCGGTGCTCTATCAGGCGGGAACATCCGGCCGCGGCCGCCAGTTTGCCGCCCGTCACGCCGAATGCATCTTCATTACCGCGACTGACAAGAATGCGGCGCGGGCAACGTCACGTATATTGCGTGAAGCGGTCGTTGCGGCTGGGCGAAAGCCCGACGATATCAAGATATTTCTGGGCATGACCGTCGTCGCCGACCACTCCACCGCTGCCGCCAGGGAAAAGCACGCGGAATATTTGCACTACGCCAATCCGGAGGCAGGCCTTGCGCATTTCTCGGCAAGCACCGGCATCGATTTTTCGCGTTACGATCTGGACGAGACCATTACCTATGGCACGTCAAATGCCAGCCAGTCCGCCACGCAAATCGCGCAACAGCGTGGCTGGACGAAGCGGCAGTTGCTGCAGGAACTTGCCATCGGCGGGCGCTATCCTGTTGTCGTCGGCGATGCAGCAACTGTTGTCGACGAGCTCGCTTCCTGGATGAACGAGGGCGAAATCGACGGCTTCAATCTCACCCGTACAGTCATGCCGGAAAGCTTCGAGGACTTTATCGATATCGTCGTGCCCGCGCTGCAGGATCGCGGTATCTATAAAACAGCCTATGCGGAAGGGGCGCTCCGGCGAAAGCTCCTCGGCGAAGGCGATCGGTTGCCGGATCGCCACGCAGGTGCTTCCTATCGCCTCCAGAGATCCTAGCGTCTCGACCCTTGCGCACTTGAGACTGCTCGGGGTTTTGCCTGCGGCTCGATCGGCGAACACGACGGTAAACCTGATTTCCTCGCTCACACAGCGGCACGTCCGGTGACGGAGAGAATTGAATCGAGGCTTTCATCGAGGGCCCACTCTTGACGGAGGCCTGCAAGTTCTATTTAGTTCGGTGAGAGAACGAATTAACTGAGGGCGCCGTGAGCGAAACCCAACGCATCTCCCGAAAATTCTCGCAGCGTGCCGTCATGGAGGCGATCGTCCAGAATGGGCCGATCTCCCGGGCATCGATTGCCAAGCAGACCAATCTGTCCAAGCAGACAATCTCCGAAATCGTCCGCCAGCTCGAAATGGATGGCTGGGTGCAGGAGACCGGTCGCACCTCGGGCCATATCGGACGCACCGCAGTCACCTATGAGCTTATTCCGGACGCAGCCTATATCGCCGCCGTCGACCTTGGCGGCACGAAGGTGCGCCTGGCGATCGCCGATCTCGCCTGCCAGGTTTTTGCAGAAGAAGTGGCTCCGACCGATCGCCGGGGCGGACAGTTTGTCGTCGACCAGATTGCCGCGCTCTGCTGGCAGGCCGCGGCCCATCAGAATATTCCCCGGGAAAAGATTCGCATGGCCGTGGTGGGTGCTCCCGGCGCACCGGAGCAATCGACCGGCCGTATTCTTCTGGCGCCAAATATTCCGGGCATCGACAAGATGAATGTCGCGGCAGCCCTCGAAAAGGCGCTTGGCTTCGCCGTGGCACTGGAAAATGATGTCAATCTCTGCGTCATCGGCGAGAACTGGCTCGGCCAGGGACAGGGCATCGACAATCTTGCCTATATTGCCGTTGGCACCGGCATTGGCGGCGGCCTGATGGTCAACGGGCAACTGGTGCGCGGCGTCAGCAATGCCGCCGGCGAACTTGGTTTCCTGCCGTTTGGCGCGGATCCTTTCGATCCTGAATCCTCAAGGGCCGGGGCTTACGAGCGGGTCGTCGCTTCGTTCGGGATCATCGAGCGCTATCAGGAACTGGCCGGCCACGCCGCGACTGTTCCGGAGATTTTCGAGAAGGCCGCGGCTGGCGACAACAACGCCGCGACAGTCCTCGACGACACTGCCAGGCTCCTGGCGCGAGGCATTGCCGCCATCGCCGCGATCGCCAATCCGCAAAAGGTCATCCTCGGCGGCTCGATCGGCCTGCGCGAGGAGTTGATCGAGCGGGTGAGAAAGTTCCTGCCGCAGTGCTTCCCTTATCCGGTGGAGATTGAGACGAGCGTTCTCGGTGCGCGTGCCGCAATCGTCGGAGCGACCGCGATCGGGCTCAGCCATCTGCACAACGCGCTTTTCGGCGCCGATGCACCCGATGGCCGCATGTCGTTGCCGCCGGCAGAGACCGTGTCCTTCAAGGAGGCTGTGCAATGATCGCCGATGGTCTCACCGAACGGCTCGCCGCGGCACTCGACAGAGACGATGCGATTGCGCTGCTGCGTGCCGCTATCGGCCGGGAGAGCGTCACCGGCAATGAAGCCAATTTCGTCTCGCTGCTCCAGGCTGAAATGCAGTCTCGTGGGGTCGAGGGTATTCAAACGGCTGATTTCCTTCCAGGCCGCCCGAACATCTGGGGTGAGCGCAAGGGTGCTGGTGGCGGCAAGCGGCTGCAGTTTATCGGCCATACCGACACGGTGCATGTCGATGGCTGGCGGGAACATTGGGCCGGCACGGAGCGCGAAGATCCATTCGGCGCGCCTGTTATCGACGGGCAGATCTGGGGGCGGGGTTCAGGTGATCTCAAGGCCGGCATCTGCGCATCGCTTGCGGCCCTGTCATTGCTCGATAAAGCTGGCATCAGGCTGAAGGGCGATCTCGCTTTCGCCTATGTCGGCGACGAGGAGAGCGGCCAGCCGGGCACGGGAGTTTCCGCCGGGGTCAAGGACTACGTTGCCCGCATTGAAGCCGGCGAAATCGCCAGGCCGGATTTCGTCGTCTATACGGAGCCGACCCAGCTTGCGGTTTATTCCGCCCAGATCGGTTTCTTCATCGCCGATATCACCATAACCGGCAAGTCCGCCTATTTCGGCGTGCCGGAACTGGGCAAAGACGCGCTGAAAGCCAGCCATGCCGTCATGTCGGCGCTGTGGAAGCATTCCGACGAAATCTCGGCGCGTGCGGAGCATCCGCTGATTGGGCGCGGCTTCCTGCTGATCACCGGGCTCACCGGCGGTGGCTTCATTGCCGTGCCCGAGGAATGCAAGCTGTCGCTGATCCGCAAGCTGCTGCCGGGCGAATCGCTCGACGATGCGGCGACGCAGATGGAAGCGGTCATTCGCGGGGCGGTCGCCGATCCCGACATCAATGTGGACATTTCCTATCCGGCAGGCCGCGACCATAGGGTCGGCGGTTCTGCGGCGGAGATCGATCCCGATTTGCCCGCCGTGTCGATGCTTTGCGCCTCCGTGGCTGAAGCGATGTCGGGTCGCGGCGAAATCCAGGGCGCTCCATTCTGGTCGGAATCGCCGTTCTTCGTCAATCGGTTGGGTATCCCGGCTGTTTTTTGCGCGCCGGGCGATATCCGCAACTGCCACACATTCGAGGAACACGTCGAGATAGAGGAATACCTCGCTGGAATAGTCGCGTTTGCCAGCTTCATGGCGCGCTATTGCGGCGTGGCGGAATAGAGACTGCAAATCAATAAATCAAAAAGGGAACCCAACAATGCTGATGAGGAAAATGTTGAATGCAGCGCTGCTGGCCAGCGCCTTGATTGCGGCMCCGCTGCTTGCGCATGCGGAGACCMCCGGCCCGTCCGGCGAAACCGCCACGAAAAGTGCCGAAATCATACTCTCCGACGCCGATCTCGCCAAGCTCAAGGGCAAGGGCTACAAGGCGGCACTGCTCTGGCATACGTCATCGGATTTTACCAATGCGGTCTCAGCCGGTGCCAAGGATGAATTCGCCAAGGCGGGCGTCGATGTCGTGGTCACCACGGATGCCGGCTTCGATGCCGCCAAGCAGCGCAGCGACATCGAGACGGCGCTCGCGGCCAAGCCGAACGTCATCCTGGCGCTGCCGCTCGATCCGACCACCTCAGCCGAAGCGTTCAAGCAGGCGGTCAAGGACGGCACGAAGCTCGTGTTCCTGTCCAACCTGCCGACGGGCTACAAGCACGACACCGATTATGCCGCCATCGTCACCGACGACCTCTTCCAGATGGGCAAGCAGGCAGCTGACGCGCTCGCAACGGCGATCGGCAAGAAGGGCAAGGTCGGTTATATTTTCCACGACGCGACCTATTATGTGACCAACCAGCGCGACCAGGCGTTCAAGTCGACGATCGAGAAGGATTACCCCGATATCAAGATCGTCGCCGAGCAGGGGATTTCGGATCCGGCTCGCGCCGAGGAACTGGCCAACGCCATGCTGCTGCAGCATCCCGATCTCGACGGCATCTATGTGACCTGGGCCGAACCGGCCGATGGCGTGCTGGCTGCACTTCGCAGCGCCGGCAACAAGCATACCAAGGTCGTCACGCTCGACCTTTCCGAGCCTGGTGGCCTCGACATGGTGAAGGGCGGCAATGTCACGGCGATCGTCGCCGACAAGGCCTATGAACTTGGCCGGGCGATGGCGGCAACCGGAATGAAGTCGCTGATCGGCGAAAAGACCCCGCCCTTCATCGTCGCGCCCGCGCTGACCGTCACCAAGGCCAATGTCGCCGAGGGCTGGAAGGAGTCGCTTAATCGCGATGCGCCGAAGTCGGTTCTAGACGCCGCGAAGTGATCGCGCATTGCCGGCGGCCAGATGCGCCGCCGGCTCCCTGGCACATTCTTTCGGAGTAAACCTGATGCGCATGTTTTCCATGCTTTCGCTCGGCCTTGCGGTTGCCTTCGTCTCGGGCCACGCCTTTGCGGCTGAAGGCCAGACCTCTGGCCCGCACGGTGAAAAGCCGACGCCCGCGGCAAGCTACACACTGACGTCTGCGGAAGAGCAGAAGATCAAGGACGGCAAGTTCTCCGCCGCGCTCGTCTGGCACGAGATGAGCGAATATACGACAGCCGTCAATGCCGGTGCTCGCGACGAGTTCAAGCGCCTGGGTATCGAGGTGATCGCCGAGACCAATGCCGGTTTCGATGCCGCACGCCAGAAGTCCGATATCGAGACCGTGCTCGCCAAGAAGCCGTCGATCATCCTGTCGCTGCCGGTCGATCCCGCCTCGGCGGCCAGTGTCTACGATCCGGCGCTCAAGGCCGGTGTCAAGCTCGGCTTCGTCGACAATTCTCCGGCTGGCTACGTGCAGGGCAAGGATTATGTGACGATCGTTTCCGACGATCTTTTCCAGATGGGGCACAAGGCCGGCATCGCGATGGCGACCGCTCTCGGCAATAAGGGCAAGGTTGGTTATATCTTCCACGATGCCGATTTCTACGTGACCAACCAGCGCGACCAGGCCTTCAAGAAGACCATCGAGCAGGATTATCCCGAGATGAAGATCGTCGCCGAGCAGGGCATGGCCGACCCGGCGCGCGCCGAGGAAATCGCCCAGGCGATGGTGACGCAGCACCCCGACCTCGACAGTATCTATGTCACCTGGGCCGAGCCAGCGCTCAGCGTGCTTTCGACGCTGCGCTCTGCCGGCAATACCCATACCAAGATCGTCGCGCTCGACCTCAACGAACCCGCGGCACTCGATATGGTCAAGGGTGGCAATGTGGCAGCGCTGGTCGCCGACGAGGCCTACAATATCGGCGTCACTGCGGCCCGCGCAACGGCAGGGTCGCTGATAGGCAAGCAGGCGGCCCCGTTCCTGGTGGTCGATTCTCTCGCCGTCACCAAGGATACCGTGAGGGAAGGCTGGCAGAAGTCGCTGCACAGGGACGTCCCGGCAAGCATCGCCAGCGCCCTGAAGTAACTGCGTGGCGGAAGGCGTCGCCGCCCGCCCATCCCTATTTGGAAGAACCGATATGTCCATCGCTAGCAAACAGGCGCGCCGGTCATGACCATGAAAAGCCGCATCAATCTCCAGCAATATGTCGTTTATTTCGGCTTCGTCGCGATCTTCCTGTTCTTCGCCATCGTGTTGAAGGATAGCGGCTTCCTGACAGCGCGGAACCTCTCCAATATCGTGCTGCAGACCGCGCCGGTGACGATCATGGCCATCGGCCTGGTCTTCGTGCTGTCGGCAGGCGAAATCGACCTTTCCATCGGGTCGATCGTCGCTGTTTCCGCGCTGAGCGCCGCCGTGGTCATCGAGAACTACGGCATGGTGCCCGGCATTCTTGCGGGAACGGGCGCGGGGCTGGCAATCGGTTTTGCCAACGGCATGCTGGTTGCCTTCGTGCGCCTGCCGTCCTTCCTCGTCACCCTTGCGACGATGGGTCTGTTTGCCGGCGTGGCACGGTCGCTGACCAATCTGCGCTCGGTGCCCGTGACCGATGAAATGTTCACCGGTTTCTTCGGTTCGGGTTCGCTTCTCGGTATCCCGTCGTTGATCTGGTGGACCATCCTCGCCATCCTCGTCGGGCATGTCATCTATCGCGAAACCCGCTTCGGCGCGCATGTGCTTGCGGTGGGCGACAATGCTCGCGCGGCCGGCGTTTCCGGCATCAAGGTGCCACGTATCCGGTTGGCGGTCATGATGCTGAGTGGCGGTCTCGCCGGGCTCGCAGGGCTGCTTTATGCCGGCCGGTTGCAGGCCGCCAAATATACGCTCGGCGAAACCGATCTCATGACTGTTATCGCAGCCGTCATCGTCGGCGGCACGCTGCTCAATGGCGGCAGGGGCTCGATCGTCGGTGCGCTTGTGGGTTCGCTGATGATGGGCATGCTCAACAATGGCCTGATCCTGATGGGACTTTCGGTGTCCGATCAGATGATCGTGCGTGGCTTCATCATTCTCGCGGCGGTGGCCGTGTCGCTGCGCGAAAAGCAGCGCTAAGGAAGGGTTTTCCGATGTTTCTCGACGTTCTCCGCCGCCGCAATCCCAAATTCATCGAGGCTGCCATCGCGCTGCATCGTGAGGGCAGGATTCCCGCCAATTCCTACGTGCTCGATCTTGATACGGTCGAGGCCAATGCCCGCGTGCTGAAGACCGAAGCCGAGCGGCTGGGCTTGAAGATCTTCGCGATGACCAAGCAGGTTGGCCGCGCCAGTTCTTTTGCGCATGCCGTTATGCGCGGCGGGATCGACCGCTCGGTCGCCGTCGACATGGCCTGCGCCCGCGCCACGCATTGCGCCGGCCTCAGGGTCGGCCACCTCGGCCATCTCCAGCAGGTGGCGCGTCATGAGGCGAAGGCTGCCGCCGCAAACTTCCGCCCCGATTACTGGACTGTGTTCAACGACGAGAAAGCCGCCGAAGCAGCAGCCGGTGCCAAGGCTGCGGGATACACGCAGAACCTGCTCGCCCGTATCAAGGCCGAAGGCGACACCTTCTATCGCGGCCATGAGGGCGGTTTCGATGCCGCTGATGTGGCTGACGTCGCCGATAGTTTCGACAGGCTGGATGGCGGCCGGTTTGCCGGCATCACCACTTTCCCGGCGCTGCTATTCGATCACGAGACGCGCAAAGTCATCCCGACCCATAACCTCGCCACGCTGACCAAGGCGGCAGAGGCGCTAGCGAAAGCCGGCCGCACAGATATCGAGGTCAATGCGCCGGGCACGACCTCGTCGGTCCTGTTGCAAGCGCTTGCCGATGCCGGGGCGACCCAATGCGAACCCGGAAATGGGTTGCACGGCACGACGGCGCTGCATGCCGTCGAGGACCTGCCGGAACTGCCTGCCGTCTGCTATCTGACCGAAGTATCGCATCTGTCGGGCGGCAAGGCCTATTGCCTCGGCGGAGGCTTCTACATCGATCCGATCTTTCCGGATTACGACGTCAAGGCCATCGTCTCGGACGAGCCGACCGTGGCGGCGTCGGCGCTCCGCAGTGTCGAGATCCCGCCGCCGTCGATGATCGACTATTACGCAATGATCGATGCCGCCGGCCCCAACGCACCGAAGCCGGGCGACACCGCCTTGTTCGGTTTCCGCGGTCAGGCCTTCGTCACCCGCGCCTATGTCGTCGGCGTATCCGGCATTTCCAAGGGTCAGCCCAAGGTCGAAACCATCGAGAATAGTTTCGGCGAAGCCGAATCCTGGCCGGTTTAGAGGTATATGAGATGAATGCTTCCGCTCCCGTCCTTGAGCTCAAGGACATCAAGAAGAACTTCGATGCCGTCGTGGCGATCGAAAACTTCTCGCTCGATATCCATCCTGGCGAGATCGTGGCGCTGGTCGGCGACAATGGCGCCGGCAAGTCGACGCTGATCAAGATCATCTCGGGTGTCTACGCTCCGTCTTCGGGGACGATTACCATCGAGGGCGATACTGTGAGCATGTCGAGCGCGACGATGGCGCGTTCGCATGGCATCGAAGTCGTCTATCAGGATCTCGCCCTCGCCGATCAGCAGACAGTCTACATGAACATGTTTCTCGGGCGCGAGTTGACCAATGGCCTTGGCTTGCTCGATCGCAAGACGATGATCGCGGAAACTGAGAAGTTGGTTCAGGAACTCGATGTCCGCATTCCCTCGGCACATGCGACGATCAAGGATCTTTCCGGCGGCCAGCGGCAGGGCGTGGCAATCGCCCGGGCCACTCGCTGGGCAAAGAAGCTGATCCTGCTCGATGAGCCCACAGCAGCACTCGGTGTCGCCGAAACTGCGAAGGTCGAGGCGATCGTGCAATCGCTGAAATCCCGCAATATCGGCGTGCTGATCATCAGCCACAGCCTCGATCAGGTGTTCAAGCTTTCCGACCGTATCTGCGTGCTCCGCCGTGGTAAGCAGATCGGCATCCGCAAGACATCGGAGACCGACAAGAACGAGATCGTTTCGATGATCACGGGAGTGTAACGATCAACCGCATCGATGTCGCAGCTTTCCGGGTGAAAATCGACAGAGCGCCGTCTGCTTAAAGGGCCTAATCAAGTTGCCGCGCGACAAGTCAATCGCGAGAGATCGCTCCTGCCTATCGGTGTTGGCCAACCCGTGAAAAAGCTCTCATCAGGTTTCAACCGAAAGCGTAATAACGGCAACGCGAGCCCCCGAAGCATCCTGTAGTTCGACTGAAGTGCTCGGAGGTGCCCTGGTGTCGAAGGTAAAAACTGCCAGAGCCATTGCAACAGATCGGCAGGCTGTCAGGTGATCGACTTCCTCGATATCATTTTCTGCCAGAACGCGTTTGAATTCATCTCGAACCTTGAAATAATATCGTGCCACCAGTCACCACCATCACGTAATTTACTCGCACATATAACGTAGATGCTAATGTATTCAATGGTTGTAGATGGCCCGCGCAAGGATCACGGTATCCTTGTGGCAGATTGAGTTAGCCCTTAATATTAGTGGGCTCAGCGTATGTTCGCATTCGGCACATCCGCGGTGCATTTTTCCAGGGAAATCGATTGAACCTCGCGTCGACCCTCATTCGCTTTGGCGATTGCAGAATCGGGCCTAATGATCAGATTCCGCGTGGGAAAAGAGCAGCGCGCTCCACATAAACAAATGTTTTTGCAGACGAAACCAGCCAGAGAAAGTCGCCAAAGCATAACGAGCTGCTCTTTTGCAACTACCCGATAACGTTCGGTGCTGAGCGCTCAATGCGGACATCCAGGCGAATGACCCGGAGCTCGACGCTTTGAGATTCGCGTACTGTCTCGAAAACAGGCAGGAACACCGGGCGAATTATGGTGAACCACGAAGCGACGTCGTCAATGCTGGCGCTGACGCTTGCGGTGTCGCTGCTTTCGTCATTGCCGACGATCAGCAGATTGCCGGCGAACGGCGAGGGGTGGCCCTTCATGTCCGTTACGCTTGGAAGTCCGTCGGCCAGGCGATTGTTATCGGCATAGACAAGATGCGAGTCCTTGACGCGAACGACATCGACCATATCGGATCCGATCAGTTCGTGAATATGTTTGGTCCGATTGCGCGCGGGAAGCATCACTGTTCGGATCGTTCCACTCGCCGTGTTCAAGAGATATGATTTGGCCTTAGGCATACGGATTTCTCCAATTTGCCGGTCCGTGGAGCACGGTTGCTGCCTCCAGCGACATTGGTGCATCGAGTCTTTTCCCAAGCGCGAGGGATTCATTAGC
>BFBZ01000022.1_pt180 | contig 18508 bp, 24 predicted proteins | sample 1888401 | NCBI WGS metagenome assembly BFBZ01 (sample SAMD00112614, study PRJDB3348) | symbiont metagenome | host: Chara braunii | reverse complement strand
TAGCCATCGCCGCGCGGCAGCACGTTGAGGATGTTGCGTGTGGTCGCGGCCTCGTAGTCGGAGACGTCGGGGCGATATTCGCCGAAGGAGATCAGCGGCATGATCGGTCACCTGATGTGGAAAGCGATGTGGCGTGCGTTGCACGGCGACCAGCGGTCCCTGCCGATCAGCAGCAGCGCGCATCAAATGAGGCGGCAATTGGTCGTATCGATCTTGAGAGCATCGATTGCCGCACCGACGCAGCAATCGTTACGACTCACCGTTCCATGGCGACCGCGGCCGAGTGCCGTAAAAATTCCAGCCGAATGGCGCTAGCGAGGACGAAGGTAAATGAGGAGCACCTCCAGCCTGGATGCCTCGTCCGGCGAGGTCGAGAACACCGGGGTAGGCTGTTGGCTGCATAATAAAGCGCGGGTCAGGCGGCGATTCGACTAGACGCTCCGGGTCGAGATCGACGCCGATATCTCCCCCTCCGTCATAAGTTTCTGGAAAAAATTCAGGCGGAATCTGGATAGGATCTCTACGATCGTTATCCTCGACTGCTTTGTTTGCGTTCTTAAAACCATTCGCAAAAGTTCTGAGATGAGAAACTATCTCATCAATAAGATTTGCAGGATCGTCGACAAAGCGACGCGCGTTCGCCATATCGCCGATAAAACCGCCCAGGTCTTCCGACAAAGCCTGCGCGCCCTTACGCCCACCGTCCGGGTAGTAGGAACTCGGGCCGTTCAAGCGATCCTCAAGCTCTTTCCTGACCATCTCATAAACGCGAGGGCGATCGGCCTCCGTAATCTGCGTGACTGCGCCTGGCTGCGGCAATCCTCTGCTTTCGATTCCCGACTTCGCCATAAGAGTCTCCTGCTAGAGATTAGAGAAAAGATCGTCAGCGCCCGCTCGATACTATCAGACTCAAGGTACCGATCTGATGATTGTAGATGACTTCCAGTCCATGCCGCTTACGTCCTTCGAAGATTGGAAAATTGCGCGGTGGCGTTCTCTCCTTGAAACTCATCGAGCTTTCAGCATTCGCGAAATAGCAGCATTCCGACCTGCCGTTTCCATCCAGATAGATGGATAGATACGGCTGGTTATACACGGTGATCGAAAGCCCGAGGCGGCTCGATTTGATCTCGCAAGGCCTGTTGCTTTGGCAAGCCTCCAGCACTCCGCTTTCAATGCTGTCGCCAACCTGGATCGCGTAAGTCACGGTGAAATCACCGGCCTGAGCGATATTGCACCAGGCGAGAAGAATCAGACACACAGCAGAGGTTGCGATCAAGCCTTTCAAAAGTGCCCCCCAAATCCGAATATTGATGGGATGTAGAATGTATATGCTACGCAAATCTATCATCGCTCTGGGCCGGCACAAAATTCCCGTCGCACAAGAATAGCCCTGCCTTCCAGGCCACGACCGCAGGATAAGCCATCACCGCGTGGCAGCACGTGAAGGATGTTGCGCATGGTCGCCCCTTCGTAGTTGGAGACGTCGGGACGGTATTCGAAGGACATCAGCGGCATTACCGGTCACCCGTGCAAAAGGGTGAAGCAAATTGATCTGCTGCAACGCAGCACGAGCAGCCACATCTTGTCGGCTGGCGGAAGCGCACTTACATCGATGGCAAGCGCAACCGGATCAACGAGCGCCTTCGATGAAGCGGCCTGTGTTCAAAGCATTCTCCGTGCTTCTCACGTCGATCCTCATTGTCGCCGATGTGAGTATTGTTGTTTGGAGCGGGGACAAGCTGCTGACGAGCGCGTTGAATCAGCCGAGCTCGCCCTATTCCTCACCCATCAGTTGCCTGATTTTTTCAATGATCGTTGGCCCCGTTTTCTGGAGTCAGCATTCTGATCCGCAGCCGCCGGATTATGGACACAGCATCAGAGATTTTTGCGTTGAACACTATCGCAGCCTCCTTGCCGCGATTTCCATCGCGATTATCACGCCGTTTCTGAACTACCTGGTGCTGTTCGCCGCCGAGCCCGATGCGGCCATACGAGATGTCCTTCGGATCGGTTTCACAGCCGGGCTCTGGGTCGCTGGAACATTGACCATGGAGTTCGTGATGATGGCACTTATGGAAGCGCGCCCCCGGATGGAGGCAGGCGAACTCAAATATCCACTGAACGATTCGACGCGCGCAGCGGAGCTCATTCGTCTTTCGGATCTGGAAGATGGCGCTCGTAGTATTGCCCCAATTGAAAGGGCACGCCGCGAATAAATGGATTCAGCCATTTGCCCGGGATATATCTGCTGAACGGACCGCCAAGACTGCCCCCCAATCCACCGGCCAGCGCGCCCTTCGCAATATCCCTGCCATGCGCCGCGGCATCCGCGCCGGCAATCAGGGCGCCTGTCACCGCGCCCTTTGTTATCATCTGGTCCAATGGCTTGGCGGCAAGGCCGAGCAGGCGTCTGCCGAGCCCGGTGAATCCGAGCGGGACGGCCCGCTGCGCCGGCCTTGCCGAGCGGCGGATGCCCCCCATGTTGAGGGGAAGGCTTGCGACGCGGTCTGCGAGGACATGTCCGGTGCGATGAAAGGGGGCATGTGATGGCAAGTTCAGGCCCGAGGTCGATCGTCCTCGGTCTCGCGGCTCTGGGTCTGCCGCTTGTCGATTTCATGCTGTTCATGTGGAGCCTGATCAAAGTGATACAGGCCGCAAGCGAGACGGAGATAGTGGTGATCGGCGTGCCGCTGATCGGCCTCATCTTCGGGATCGCCTATTGGATCGACCGCTCGCGCGCCCGTTCGCCGGCCCCCGCGCGCGTGGCGCGCGATGACCAGATCGAATGGATTTGGATCTGTGTTGCGATCTTGCTTGCGGAAATCGAGGTGGTGCTGGTGGTGCTGACCTGGACGGCCGGCGACCTCGTTCCGGTGCTGATGGATCTGCTCCGGTTCGCGGCCTGTTTCGCGCCGCCCGTGGTGGGCCCTGCGCTGCTCGAGCTTGCCGTGCACGGCCTGGACGGAATCTGGCCCACCAAGCCGCCTGCCAGGCGCAAACGGCCTGCCGGTTTGCCGCCGAGCTTCACTCGGTCTGCTGCGAGGCCGAATGCCGCTCCAAGAACCACCCACCGCGCGGAATCAAACCAGCGGTGAAGCGCGCGGCCGATTCCGGCCAACGGCGCGCCAAGCGCTGGAACGTCGGCGCACCGAGCAAGCCGCCGACGAAACCCGCTCCTGCCCCAAGGGCAATGCCGCGGCCCCGCGCGCCACGCGCGGCCGCATCCGCCCCGCCGATCGCAGCGCCCGTGGCGGCGCCACGCGCCATCATCGCGCCAAGCGGCCCTTCGGCCAGCCCGAGCAGCCTCGCGCCGGCGGCGGTCAATCCGAACGGCGCAAGGGACGTCATGCCCGCAGCAAGCCCGCTGCCGATCGACACGTAGGGATGATCGTCCCAGGCTTGTTTTGACAGTCCGCGAACAAAAGCCAGTTCGTCATCATAGCGTGTTCCATAACGCTCGGCGCGCGCCTTCGCCATGTTCCTGTCGCTGAGCGAGATCAGATAAGGGCCAACAACCGGGACACCATTGAGCCAGCCGTCCGCCGCCGCGAGCATGGCGTTTCCATCCGCGGCGTGCTGTTGGCCGGATCCATCGCCGCGCGCTGCGCAGGCTTGCGGCGGCGCCGGCTGTGCCGCGGGCGTGCTGTTGAACACACCACCGCTGAGTCGCGCCAGCACAAACCCAAACGGCGCAGGCGACATCATCGACGCGTCGGTATGGGGCGGAGCGCCGACAGGCCCTACAGGCCATCGCGCGCTATCGAGCGGGCTTGGCAGATCAGCGCTGCGTGGCGGCGTGCCCGATGGATTGTCGCCGGAATTCGCGGCGTTTCGGAGCAGTTTCAGCAGGTCGTCCCGATCGCTGGGGTGGAGATAGTCGAGAATGCCCATCAGGTGTCTCCGATAAATTGTAAATTGCATCGCCATTGGGCGACTGTCCGCCGGCCCTGGACGCGAGCGCGCGATCTGAAGACACGCGTTCGTCGGGCCAGAACCTGTAGGTCGTCGCTGTCAGCACGGTCGACAGCGTGTTCCCTCGCCCGGCTTCCGGAAACCAACGCCACACCCCGGCCCAAGACTCTCCATGCCACGGCCTTGGTTTGGTCAAACCGGCATGGCGTCTGGTTAACGGGGAACGTCGTCGATCCGGCCCAATGGCCGGCTTCGCCGTCAGGCTGACATTGGACCGGGGATGGAGTGCCAATGCTGTCCACGCTGAACCTGAAATCAACCGACGTGCGCGATCGCACCGAAACACACGAAAACGAAGACGTGCTGGTCGCGCGCATCGAAGAGCAGTTGTCCAAGCTGGCGCACGACGCCGCGGGCAAGCCTGCGGCTGCGCCGGGCGTCATGGATATCGATGTCGCTGCCGGCCGACCGGTACCGCCGGTCGAGGCGACAGTCCGCACGGCAACCGCCGACACGCTGCAACTCCCAGAACTGGCCCCCACCGATGCGTATGCCGATCCGCACGACTTCGTGCCGGTTGCGCTTGCGGCTGGAGAGCCGCTCCCGGTCGGCGAACCCGCCCCACCTGCGAATGACATTCCGCGCCTGCCGTTGAGTCAGCCGGTGCTGAGCCAGCCGGCCGTGAACCTGCGCATCGATCAGCGCCTGAATCCGACATTGAATCCGCCGCGCCGCCTGGACACCGACGTCTCCGCGGCCCGTCCCGTTCCGCCGGTCGATCCGCTGTTTCGCCCGGGCGCCGCCAATACCAACATCGAGCTTCCGGACGCGCCGCCGTCGCTGGGCCAGCGCGCCGGACGCGCGGCCTCGCGCGCCTTCGCCGGCTTCGTGCTGGCGCTGATTGGTGTGGCCGCGACCTACGCCTGGCAAACCCATGGCGACCGCGCCGAGCGGATCATGGCGAAGTGGGCGCCGCAGAGCGTGCTGGCCTGGCTGCCGCAGACCAAACCGGCGCAGCCTGACCAGCCGAGTCCGCAGCCTGTCGAAGCCGCCGTTACCCCCTCGYCCTCCGCGGATGCGACACCGCCGCAAGCCGCACCGGTGACGCAAGCGGCAACGCCTCAAGCTGCAACTGCCGAGGCCGCACCGCCACCGGCTGCGCCGCAGGACGCAGCCCCCCCGGTGGCCACCCCCGCCGCCTTGCCGCCCGAAGCGGCGCAGCAACTGCAGGCGATGGCGCGCGATCTCGTTGCCGCGCAGCAGCAGATCGAGCAGCTCAAGGCCAGCCAGGAGCAGATGGCCCGTCAGCTCGCGAAGGTCACGGAAGAGAATTCACGGCGCAGGATCGCCGCACCGAAGGCAGCGCCACCTCCGCCACGGCCGGCCGCCGGCGTGGCGCAGAGGACCCTCTCGACGTTCCCGCCGCCGCCTCCGATCACACGGCAGCCTGTGTCGCAGCAGCGCCCGATCGCTCCTCAAGCATCGGCTTCGCAAACCATGACGCCGCAAACAATCGCGCCGCAACCCGTGATGCCGCCGCCACAAGCGGCCGCACCGCTGCAGGCCAGATCGCAGACGTCATCGGCACCACGGCCGCCGATGCCGCTGTCGTCTCAGTCCGAACCGTAAACGAAAGGTCGGCTGGCAGCGATCCCGAGGTTTGCTCACACGCAGCAGCGACGCCTTAAGAATCGTCGTCATCCGGCGACGCCGCAAGTCCTGCAGCGCCAACAGCTCCGAGAAACGGCGCAAACGTATTGAGTTGAAGGATCTTGCTGAGCTGCGGATGGCTCCTGACATACTTGCGGAGCCGCGCGGCCGTGCCCGGAGCCATGGTCTTCATGTAGTTCGGGTCGGCCATGTAAGCGCGGAGAGCTTCGGCCATGTATTCCGGCGCGATGTCGTTGCCCTTGTAACCAAAGTCCTCCGGCCGGGTCTGAAAGCGTCGTGCGGTGGTGACGCCACGTCGCGACGAGGGATCGTTCAGATCGTGATAGACTTGGTACAACTCTTTCTTGATGCCATCCTGGGGGATGGCGCTCACCGCGACACCTCGGTCTAAACGGACATAGTCGCCGGCAAGATCATCAACCATATGGCCGACTTCATGAGCGACAGCCTTGTTTCTTGTATCCACCGGAAGTGTCTTGAGAACGCCGATCTCCCGCCCTACGCCTTCCGGCCGGGGGACTTTTCGATAGACTCCGATTGCATTGCCTCGAAGCGCTCCTTGCGCAACAGCCTGAGGAAGCTGGCCAATTGCTGCCTGCGTAACGGCGTCAAGTTCTGCTGGCGATAGGGCTTCATCCGCTCCGCCCAGCGTTCTTCGTCCGACAACGTATTTTGCGGTGAGGGGTTGTCCGTCGATGTCGACGGTGAGTCGTGATCCTTGTTCACCCGACACGCTCCCTGGATAATCCGCTTCGAATGGACGCTGAGGCTTTGTCGGTGGATCATACATCGATACGGAACGCGATGCATTCTCAATGTTGCGCAGTTCGCGCGCACCACTGATGACGAGACCTCTTTCAGCCCCCATAGCACCGCGGCTCGCGGCACTGCCGGGGACGATAGCCAGCACAGCCGCCTGCGAATCCCGCGCCCGGATCGCCTCATGGACCGCGAACGGGATGCCCGCCGGGGTCAAATCCAGCAGTCCGAAACCGGTGCCGAGGCCGCTCGATCCAAGTAGCCCCGACAGCAGACCGCGCCGCCCGATCGATGGATTATCGCCGATCAACCAGCCCGCGAGACGCTCCCGCGGCGACAGATCGTAGGCCCGCATGTCTGAGCCGTCGCCGACGCCAGACGAAGCCGAGGACGGATTCTGCAACATCTGGCCGACATTGACCTGCGAAAACATCCGCCGGCCAGTCGGTGATTTCCCTGTCCTTGAGCTCTCCGTATTGAGAATCCGGCTGCAAATCGGAACGCGTGTATTGAGCCACAGAAATTCTCCGTCTCGTTTGTTCTGATCCAAATCGGCTTCAATCGGCGACGACGTTGGACGTCAGAACTCCGCCCCCTGGATCATCGCCATCTACAGCCGCGCCAAGGTCTCCGAGCAGCGCGTTCAGCGGCAGCCGATCCTTCATGGCCGCCCTTGGTAGAAACCCGGCAGATGTGCTAGAGTTAGAGAACAAGATCGACGTGAAACCGCCACCCGGGGCTTGTCTCAATGTCGCAGCCGCTCGATTCCGAGTCCTATGAGCCCGAAGATCAAACCGAGGCCGATCGCACCGCAAAGTTCCTGGCGTCGGTGCCGAATGGACAAGACGTCTACTGGGAGCGGTTTAACATCATCGCCCAACAGAATCCGTATTATGGTCCTTGGCTGCCGCTCGTTGTGGAACCGCTGACTCAGGAAGAGTACCGAGCCGCACTCCTCGAGGCAAATCGTCTCACCAAACTGGCCCACGGCCAAATCGGGTCGAACACGCCAGCCGACCAGAGCGACGTCAAACAAGCGCATTCACCTCGCGAGGAATGAAGTCGCAATAGCTGCGGGATGATTGCCCTTGGTATTTACGCTCTTTGTTTTGAAGAGCGTGCCGGCGTCGGCGAATCATATTCGTCCCACTCCCTCACTGCCTATCATTGTCCGGCGCCATCACTGCTCCGGCGCCGAGCGTGGCGCCGCCTACTCCCGCCAATGTATCGCGACTGTTCTTTCTCCTGGGATCGAACGTGGCCCACGGCGAACGGAGCTGGGCTGGATCTTTTACAGCCAAAATCGACCTTGGCCCGGCAGGCGTGTCGTAATTGTTGATCAGGACCGAGGTGAAACCATCGTCCCAGGCCTTTGCCAGTGTGCCGGCTATCTCGTGCAGGTTTTCTGTGCCCTGAAGATTGATCCGAGCGGGATTTTCCGAACGGTGAAGAAGTGGCTTAAGCCAGGGATCGCCATGACCTTGCCTCGCCTTCATCTCGGCGAACAATTCCGCCGTGGATGGATCACGAGCGGTCCAATGTGCCTCCGAAGCAGTCGGCGTCCTCATCATGGAGCCGCGCTTGGCTGGATCGAACGCCCTGAAATCCGGACCTGCACCGCCAAAATAGAGCGGCATATCCGTCTGAAAACCCATGTCCCGCGCCCGCTGCATCCGGGAAGCTTCGTCCATCGGCAAGGCCGCGCGTGGCTTCCTGATCGCTCCACTTCCCAGAACTTTCTCTCCCGCGAGTGGAGCCGCAGCCCCAAGTCCTCCCGTTGTGATCAACCCGGCCATTTCGAGTGCCGGCTGTATCAACTCCCCCGTCGTGAGCGGCGTTGGACTTTGCATGACCCGACCGGGGACCATCGCAGCGCCGACAGCGCCACCAACGAATCCGTTAATGACGCGAGATATGAGCTTATCCAGTACATTCGGCTGCACTTCCGCTTGTTCTGCCGGCGACAGCACTCCGAACGGAGCATAGTAAGGATTGGCTACAAGACCGGGTCCAGGATCGATCGGTTTCGGATCGTTCATTCTTGGTTGCTGCCCCAGCAAGCCGGGGCCGCCACCACTCAGTAATCAACGATATTCGCTCATCAGAACTCCGTCCCCTGAATCACCCCCGTCGACAACCTCGCCGAGGTCTCCGCGCGCAGCGCATTCAGCAGCAGCGGGATCTTGTTCTGCATCCGCGCCGCGCCCTGGTCGTCTTCGAGCAGGTCCATGTAGAGCAAGAGCTTGGCGTGGGAGCGGATCAGCTCTTCGGCGTCGTCGGTCCAGGCGTTGGTGTCGCCGTCGGCGGCGTCGGGCAACCGCAACTGCGCGTGCAGGCGCATCACGAAGGCGGCGTTCGGCGTCGGCCACAGCCGGATGGCCTGGTCGACATAGGTGAATGCCGTGGGGCGGCCGCCGCCGGTGATGGCGCTCGTCAGCATCTCGAAGTCAGCGGGCTCGTAACGGTCGAGCGGCAGGATCGACTGGTTCTGCGGGAGGAACATCGCATCGATCCGCACCAGTGTCGGAATCGCAGCGAGATCGGCGACGCCGTAGTCGACCTGGCCCGGCGCCGTCGTGAAGATGAGATTGCGCGAGCTGTTGAACCAGAAGCGCTCCCGCGCGTAGAATCTGATGGCGTCGCCGACCGCGCTTGCGATCTGGCTTGTCAGGTCGTCCCGCGTCAGATCCGTTGCGATCCGGGTCTTGAGGTCGAGCAGCGTTCCCATCGGGCACCTTTGTCGGTTCGTCGCTTGCGGGCGGCTCACCCGCAAGACGGGGCGGCTCGTCGAGCACGAGAGCCGCCCCGGTGAAGTGCAGCCACCAATCCACAGGGATCAGAGGTCGTTGTTGGGGATGTAGTGGATCACCACCACCGCGGAGCCCGCCGTCGCGGGAGTGCCGGTCTGGGCATACTTCACGAACACTTGGGCGTCGACCGCAAGCGGGCCGAGTGCTGTGCCCGTCGGCTTGATGCCGTTCGTCAGCGGAGTTACCCCGCTCTCGTCGACATCGGTCGCGGCAACGATGTTGTCGTAGGTCGCATTGGTGCCCACCGTCACCACATTGGTGGTCGCGGCGTTGAAGGCGGCACCGATATAGACCGACGTGCTGGTGACGATGGCGCCTTTCGGCAGCCATTGCTTGCCGGCGCCGGATGCCAGGCCATTGTCGCTGTAGTTGACGGCGAATCGCAGGTAGTGGACCTGCTGGGTGGAATTCTGGCGCGCCGAGGAGCCAGGAGTGCCTGTTGCCATGATTGATCTCCGTTGATTGAAAATATTTTCACTTCAAATCCCCACCAAGACAGAACAATTTCCTGGAATTTTCCCGCTGAGGGGATTCATGTTCTCTTCGAGAGGTTGCGGAAGCGCCCCGCAGATTTGCCCGAATTGCCCCATATGACGTTTGTGTGACGGGGCGACATTCATGACAAATCAAGACAAACGCGACCAACCCACGCGCGAGCCATCCTCGCGCGAGGCGTACTTGGATATCGTTCGCAAGGAGCTCGAGCAGTTCGAGCAGCGGGAGCTTGCGCTCCAGTCCAGCGAACGCCGCGAACGGCTGGCGCGATTGCTTGGCGAGACCAGTGAGGATCCGCGCGAGTCCTGAAAGGGATTCCCGCGCGGATACCAGCCGCGATCAACTCACCTCAGTGCGCCACCGCATAGGTGGTGGCGACGATGGCGCCGAAGTCGATGCCGTTGAACACGGTCTTCTTCAGGCCCCACACCGTCTGCGCCGACACGCCGAGTTCTCTTTCATAGTCGAATAATTCCTCGACCCATTTGTAGTTGACGCCGTCGGAGAACTCCTTGCCGAAGGCGATGGCGCCGGCCTGCGCACCGCAGAACACTGCGCGGCGGGTCGAGGCCTGCACCGCGCCAGCATTGGAGATGCCGTTGGGGATGCGGTTCGACTTGTGCAGGATGACGTTGTTGTATTCGCCGAGGCAGCCGGTGTAGATCGGCGACTTGCTGCCGATGCCGCCGGCGAGCGCCGCCTTCTGGATGTCCAGCCACTGGCCGGAATTGGTGTTGGTGCGCAAATCCGTCACCTGGTAGTCGTGCAGGAACATCAGGTATTTGCTCTCGCCCGCCACCTTGATCGGCCGGATCAGCGGGCTCGCCGTGCCCGCCCGCTCGACGCAGCCGTCGATTACCTTCAGATCAAACACCTTGGTGCTGTCGGCATTGATCGCCGCATCATCCGTCGCCGCGCCGGCGCGAAAAATCCGCCCGGCGGAGGGCGCGGTGATGGTGTTGCTGCCGCTGTAGCGCCCGTCGGTCACCAGCGTGTTGCCGGCGAGATGGTTGAACATCGCGGTGTCGAACCGGTTGGCGAACCAGTCCTTCAGCCCCATCTTGGCTTCGTCGCGCAGGCTGAACGGCACACGCTGGGCGTCGATGGTGTTCTTGTTGCGCACGCGCACGGCATGCGCGAGCTCGTTGAGTACGACCTTGTCCGAATAGGTGGTGAGGCTTTCCTCGTTGCCCATCAGGGTCTGCGACTCGGTCACTCCGTCGCCGGAAAGCTGCATGCGCAGCCCGAAGGTGACGGCGTCGCCGGCGTTGGTCGAGCTCTCGGACTTCATGTGGATCATGCTGTCGGACGAGGTGCCCATGAACTTGCCGAAGTAGGTTTCCTTCAGCGCTTCCGCGGACAGTTTCTTCGCCCACAGCTTGTTGGAGAGTGAATCGTTCACTCCATAGCTGGTCGATGCCATGCTGGCAGTCTCCGAATGTGATGAATGTGGGATCGTGATGTGCCGCGTGACGCCGCAGGCAGGCGAGGCACCGAATTTACGTCCTCGGTGCGGGACGAGTGGCGTTTAACGACCGCCGGTCGAAATGCAAAAGACGTTTTTCACTCAACTCGCTTGATGACGACGATATCTCGATGCGGTTCGAAATCCGGACCGTCAGGGCATCGGATAGGTCTCTTGGAAGGGACCCCGCGGATACAGCAGCGTCGGAAGCCTACCGATATAGGACGGGACGTCGTGAATGTTGAAGGGTGGAAGACCATAGGTCGCACTGAAGCCTGGTGTCCCGAATCCAACGCCGGCGGCACCGGAAGTGGCGTTTCCTCCGAAATCGATTTTGCCCGGGCCGCGAAGAGAGACGGAGGGACCAGTAAGATAGTCGTTCAGGTTTGAGGCTTTACCAATCGATGCCGAGAATCCTGGTGTTCCGATCGCGCCTTGCAGATAGACGTTGCCGTCGAGATCTGCGCAAAAACCACCCCCGAGGCCGAAGAAAGGCGTCGTTCCCGTGATGCAACCATACCAGCCCCGGTGATCGGATCCGTCGTCATTGGCCATGCCATGTCCCCTCGTGTTGAAAGTAAAAACGGTGCGCCGCACATCGTCGCGCGCAAAGCACGCGGCGGATCAGTAGACATAAACAGGTTGTGCGAACGGCGAATTGTCAGCGCTCAGGATCTCACGACCCGAGAGTGATGGGCGTCGAAGATTTGATTGCACGCCCTTGCCGAATGGCGACGACTTTGGCGAAGCGTCGACCCGACGATCGGATCCGCCCTAAAATTGCCCGCGGTGTTTGATCCACCTTGTCAAGGTCCCGATCGCGGCGATCACGAAAATCGCCGCGATCGGCAGGGCCTGCAGTCCGCGTTCCTCGGCCAGAAGCGCCAGCGTCATCAGACCGAAGCAGGTCGTCATGAGGCCAAGCGATCTCAGATACTGCCGACGGGCCGATGCCGGGACCTGACTGTTCCAGACATAGATATCGATCGCAAAGCGCGCGGCTGGCTTGTCGCGAAATTGATACGGCAGCGTGGGCTCGACCTGGACAAGCGCCTTGTAGAACTGGTGCGCGCCAAGCCCCAACACGACGATGGCGACAAGCGATAAAAGTGCGCCCATTCCCGCCTCATCGCGCTCCGTTGTAGCGCCCCGGTCTCGTCGCCTAATAAAAATCCCGCGCCAGTTTCCGGAAGCGGGGCGAACGGCATGCCGCAAGGATCGAACCTCTTACGACATTATCTAGACTCGCCGATTTGCCGTTACGGGTCAAGCCACGCATGGCGAAAGGGGTTTGCCTGTTCTCCCTGAATTGAGGAGGGAGCACCAGAACGGGTGACCGAAATATACTGGAACGCAGCCGCCAGGAACATGGCTATGAATATTCCACCCAGCAACGGGTTCATCGCTTCGTGCCTCTCAGCCTCGACTGGAAACATCCCGGACTGACCAATTTATGTTGAACCCGCACCGTTTCAAGAACAGCAACGGTTCATCGCCATGACGGCTGGGCATCCTTCTCAGGGCATCGGATAGATTTCCTGGAAAGGACCGCGCGGATAAAGCAGAGTCGGAAGTTTCGCAATGTAGGACGGAATATCGCGTGTGCGATACGGCCCAAAACCGTACGTGAACCCGACCCCGGGAGTGCTGATTCCCTGGCCGGCGGATGTCGTATTYCCTCCGACATGATACGCCAGCGGGGCGCCCCCGAGCGTTATCGAAGCCGACGGCCCCGTCAGGTATTCGTCGAGATCCGTCGCATGCCCCGACGAGAAGCCCCATCTCGGAGTCCCCCAGTAGAACTGGGGATAGAAATTGYCCGCGTCGTCGAAATAGAGGCCCCCGCCGAGGCCACCGACCGGCGTTGGAAAGCCATACGTGCCACCGGTGTAGAACCCGCTGCGYTGAGGGATGTCTGAATTCTCTGCCATCTCATCACTCCTTGAATTGAGTTGGTTCCTAATGCTGGGCACACAGGCCCACGAGCCGGCGCGACAGAATGCGCTGGCCCTGCGCTTCGCGACTTTGCCTGATGATTGCAGGACGGAATTTTGAAACGAAGCCGTGACTGGCGATTTCGAGCGGATCACAATTGAGATTGTTCAGCGCGTTAAACGACACCGAGGCGGTGGCGAATTAAACATTGATCCGCGYCAAGAACAACGSATCGAGTCTGAACCCAAGAATCCGTCAGAGCCAATCCGTCAAAACTGTCCGCGATGCTTGAACCAGCGCCAGAATGCCAACACCGCCGCAAGGACCGAGAGTCCAGCGAACAGCAGCGYWGGAATCCGGTCCCCATACGCCAGGACAGTTCCGGCGATCGACGCAAATGAAATCGACGCGAAGATCATTGCACGGAGGTATTGCCGGCGCGCGGATGCCGGAACGATGCTGTTCCAGATCCAGGTGTCGAAAGCCCAGCTCGCCGTTTCCTCATCGCTAAGGTGCTCCGGCAGTATCCGCTGCACCTCGCGTAACGCAAGGAGATGCTGATATCCCGCAGCAAACAGGAATATCGCGCCAGGAATTATCAGAAGTTCGCCCACCTCGAGCCCTCGATAACATCTCAGGACAAATCCAAAACACCCGCATGATGGAACCGACGCGCTGCACAGGCAAGGCCGACCGGGCGAATTTACGCGGCGCCCGTCAGCACACATCGCCGGATGTGGGCAACCCAGAGCCTGTTCGGCAAAAAAAGTCCCGCGTCCTTCTTCAAGGAGCGGGCCGGGACTGGACGATCAGTATCGAACCTCTTGCAACACTACCGAGACTCGCTGATTTGCCGTTACGGGTCAAGCAGCGCATGGCGAAAGATGTGGTTAGATCTGCGGCCGGCTTTTTTCCATCGGACGATTGCGCGCGAGGTGCAGGAGATCCTTGCCGCCTCCTACTCTGGAAACAGCGCCATCCACCAGGATGCATAGTGCTCCGGCGCAAGGGCGTCGATCTCGGCTTCGAGCGCAGTGGCGTGACGCTGGATGGCGAAGAGGCGGGCTTGCACCTCCGCATGGCGGGCCAGCGCCGCGTTGTCGGCCCGCGTCCTGTCGCCGGCCGGCTTGTGCATCACCAGAACCGCGTCGAGCGACAGCAGCTTGAGGTGGGCCGCCGGCATCACCGCGTGGGCCGCCGCGGCCTTCGCCTCCCTCACCGCCAGGATCAGCTCCGCCTTGCGCACAACGTCACTTATCGCAGGCGCGGAGCGAAGCGCTCCGGCGATCGCGACGCCGCCGGACGGCGCGCTGGTTCGTGCGTGATCGGCGTCTTGCCCAGCGTGCGCCTGGCGTGTTGCGATTCGTGCTGACATGCCTGCATCGCTACGGAAAATCTGCGGCACCAATGAGGACGGGGCGGCGAATGCGCTTCACGATTTGAATCGCCTCATTTCGCCCTAAGAGTCATTCCGTAAGACGGACCACGGGGCTGGCAGTCCGGAGATCATCCATGACCTTCTTCGTCGCGCAAATCGAGACCCGCACCTCCAGCAAGGTCGCGGCCCGCAGCCACGACCTTGCTGATATTTTGACGTTATGCGGAATCGGCCTGCTGGTCTCCATCACCGCCGCGGCTTGTGGCTGGCTGGTGCTGATGCCGGGGCCGATGCTCTGACGCGCGAGTGTCACCGATCCCGTCAATGCGGGGCAAAGACAGCCGCTTGTCCGTCAGGCCCGATCCCGATTGCGCGGTGGCCGGCCCATCGTCCGCTTGGCGACCAAGGCCACGGTCAGCAGTCCCGCCATCGCAAGCGCATCGGTCCTGATCCGCTCCCGCCTCACCCCGCATGTCTCGTGCGCGAACGTGGCGACGGCGAATGCAACAAGGCCGGCCGTCACGATGACGGTCAGCACCACACGGATTTTCGGCAGCCAGGGTTCCATGCGCCAAGCTAAACCGCGATGATCGGCCGTTGCAAGCCGGGACCGATCTCGCACCCGCACAATTAGCGAATCTGCCGTGACGCGCCGGATGGAATCCCGTTCAAGACGGCGGTGGAGCCGTGTATCCTGCGGCCGCTGCCCCGCGGGCCCGGGCCTCAGCCGGCGCCCGTCAACAACAACACTGTGGGAGGACTGAATGCGTCGTTCGATCGCCGTCATGGCCGCTGCCTGCGTTTGCCTTCTGATCAGCACCGGGGCCTTCGCCCAGGTGCCGTCGAATCCCGACAACCCCAACGATGTGGTGCCCGATGCCCTGGCGCCGCCCCCCTATGGCGAGCCGATCAATCTCGAAACCGCCAAGAAGGTGGCGGCCGCCGCCGTCGCCGAGACGGCGAAGCGCAACTGGAATGCGTTCTGCATCGCGGTGGTCAATCCCGCGGGCGACCTGGTGTATTTCGAGAAGCAGGATAATTGTCAGTACGCCTCGATCGGCGTCTCGCAGCACAAGGCGCGCACCGCCACCCGCTATCGCCGTCCGACGCTCGCCTTCGAGAACCTGATGGGCAAGGGCCCCTACTTCTCCTATCTCGCCACCCTCGATGACGTCATCGCCTCGCGCGGCGGCAACCTGCTGATGGTGGATGGCAAGATCGTCGGCGCCATCGGCGTCAGCGGCGGCTCCGGCTCGCAGGACAATGTGGTGTCGCTGGCGGGGCAGGCCGCGTTGAAGTAGGACGGCTCATTGCGGGCTTTCACCGCCGTGTCCGTCGCCGCGCCGGATCGCTCCGGCGCGGGCAACGACAACATGAACAGGCCGTCACGCTGCTGCGTGGAGGATTGATGCGCTTCCCGTTGAAACCGGCCCGACTGAAACTCGTTCGACGTGGGTTTGCCCAACTGAGACTTGCCCTGCTGCTGCTCGCCCTCGCCGCATCTGCCGCCTTCGCGGCGGACGAGGACGCGCCGAATCGTCTCCCGGTGAAGGTTGTCGCCACAGCCCGCATCGCGGTCGGCGATCGCAGCAGCCTGCCGCTGTATCTCTCCGCCGACTGGTCGCACCCGCTGCCGCAGATCACCCGCGCGGTGATCGTGCTGCACGGCCGCCTGCGCAATGCCGATGTCTACTATCGCTCCGCCCAAACCGCACAGGCCGCGGCCGGCGCTGCGGGACAGGCCGCGATCATGATCGTGCCGCAGTTTCTCGCCGGCATCGATGTGGAGGCACACAAGCTGCCGCCCGACACGCTGCGCTGGTCGCTCGAGGGCTGGGAGGGCGGCGATCCGGCGCAAGGCCCGACGCCGGCGAGTTCGTTCGACGCGCTCGATGCCATTCTGGCGAAACTCGCCGACCGCAATCTGTTTCCGAATTTGCAGCAGGTCGTGGTGGCCGGCCATTCCGGCGGCGGCCAGGTGGTGCAGCGCTACGCGATTGCGACAAGGGGCGACGATGCGCTGACGGCGGCCGGCATCGGCGTGCGTTATGTGGTGGCCAACCCTTCGTCCTATGCCTATTTCGACGATCAGCGGCCGCTGCCGGCGATATCAGCCACATGCGCCGGCTTCAACGACTGGAAGTACGGCATGGACGCGCGCCCGGCCTATCTCGCCGCGCCGACAATCACCGCGCTGGAGAAAGCCTATGTGGCGCGGCGGGTGCTCTATCTGCTGGGCACGCTGGACACCAATCCCGATCATCCCGCGCTGGACAAGAGCTGCATGGCGGAAGCCGAGGGTCCGTACCGCTACGCCCGCGGCCACACCTATGCCGCCATCATGCGGTCGCGCAACGGCGACACCCCCAACCACACGGTGTGGGACGTGCCCGGTGTCGGCCACGACGGCGACCGGATGCTGACATCACCATGCGGGCTTGCGGCGCTGTTCGATAGGACGGGATGCGACGACGGCCGTTAGATCGAAGGCCGCTGCAGTGCAGGCGCACGACATGCAACGCAAAGAAACGAAACGCCAGGCACTGACATCAGGCCTGACGAACATCTTTTCTCGCCACATAGCCCTCGACCAATGCGATCAGTTCGTCGCGATCCCGTGCATGCTTGAGCGACATGAACAGCTTGACGAGACGAAGGGATTGCTCGACCTGCCGGCGGTGATCGTCCTCGCTGTTCTGCATGCTGGATCGCGCCCCCTGAAAGCCCGAAGCAACATGGCGGCCCGTGCAGGACACAACGGTTCGCGCACACGCCGGTTGTCACTTCGAATTCGATTCCATCGCAGGCGATGATCGCCTCATCGCATGCGACACCAAAGAGCGTTTTCCAGCGAAGTGGATACCGGTTCGCATCAAGAAAACGCGTCAAAACAAAACGCAAGTCGCCGTCCCGGCTTCATTGCAGCGCCCGGACTCGCACGCCGGCTGGCGCGCGAACAGGATTCGCCCGCTCACCCACGCGATTGTCGGGATGGCGCTGTTGAACGAAGTCAGCGGACAACCAACTCGCGCCCCCGCAGCGAGTTCCATGTTGCGGCGATTCCAGCGCAGGCCCATGCGCAGTGATCAATGCACGCGGAACGTGCGCTGTCGCGATGACGCGCCTTTTGGCGAGCCGGTGAACCATGATCGCGGCTGACGATACCAACCTGAGCTCAGCCGGATGGACGATCTCGTTGCCGGCGCATCCGGGAGAACATGATGTCCCTGCTCACGCAAACTGCAGTGCCCGACGCCTCCGAAGTCCTGTCCGACGATGTCCTCGGCATCGTCCTGTTTTGCGGCATCGGCCTGCTGGTCTCGCTGGTCGCCGTGATCAGCGGCGTCCAGGGCATGTGGCTGTAGATTTCAAAACCGTCTTCGAGACGTGTGCTCGAAGACCGGTGCTTGAAGAGCTGCACGCCGCGCATGAAGAGAAAAATTGCGCCGAAGATCTGCGTTTGATGACCGATTGAAGACCCGCGCTTGGCGATGAGCGCGACCGGCTCAGTGCACCGTCGCCAGCGGCACCACGGCCGCGAGATTGCCCGCCGCGTCGAACGCGACGATGCACAGGCCGGCGAGCATGGCCGGCGGCATGCCCTTGGCGAGGCTAGCGGCCAAGGCCTTCCCCCGCCGCGCGGCGCCGTTCGGCTTGAGCCAGAACTCGCCGGCAGGCTTCTCAAAGGAGGTCAGGTCGGTCAGGTCGAAGCTGAATTTTTGCATCTTGGGTTCTCACCTGAAGGGAAGAACCTGTAGTCATGATGGCGGTTTCTTGATCGGTGGTTACTGTCCCCGTTGTCCACAGGCCCCCGCCTCATATCGTCGGAACTGCAGCGGTCCGGGCCCCGGTCATCCCTGCGAACGCCCCAATCGGGCTGGGTTTTCGGTACCTGGGTGCCGGCAAACGCCCGATAGCCACCCAAAACCTGTCACACCGCATCGGCCTCCGCCGCCAGCCGCCGTGGCTCCGGGCCGGTCGTCCCGGCGGCGATCTCGGTGCCGAGCCTGGCGAACCGCGACGGCGACCTGCGTGTCAGGCGATAGACCGCCGCCGGCGGCAGGTTCTGCAGGGTCCGGT
>BFBZ01001189.1_pt1 | contig 18514 bp, 15 predicted proteins | sample 1888401 | NCBI WGS metagenome assembly BFBZ01 (sample SAMD00112614, study PRJDB3348) | symbiont metagenome | host: Chara braunii | reverse complement strand
ACGATGACAACGTCTTCGGCGCCGTGGAACGTGTGCAGAAGCATGTGGCGGCACCCGACACACGCCGGCCGGTTGAGCGTCTTTGGCGCATCATCGCAAGGCAAGCCATTCTCGCTACTGGTGCGGAAGAGCGGCCGCTCGTCTTCGGCGGCAACGATATTCCGGGCGTCATGATGGCAGGTGCCATGCGCAGCTATCTGAACCGTCAGGCTGTCGCCCCCGGGAAGCGGACCATTGTGTTCACCACCAACCAATCCGGCTATCGGACAGCCGCCGATCTCGAAGCTGCGGGCGTCGAGGTTGCCGCCATCATCGATAGCCGCTCCGGCGGAAGCGATGCGTGGGCGGGTAAGGCCCGAGTGTTGACAGGTGCTTGCATCGTCGATGCGCATGGCGGCAAGCATGTGCGCGGCGTGAGCATCGCGAGTGCTTCGGGCACGCAAAAGATCGAGGCCGATGCGCTTGCCATGTCAGGCGGCTGGAGCCCGATCATTCACCTCGCCTGCCATCGCGGAGGAAAGCCCGTCTGGTCCGACAGGCATGCAGCCTTCCTCGCGCCGGAAAGGCAGGAGGGGCTGTTCGTTGCGGGCTCTGCTGCCGGTCTTGCCTCGACAGAGGCGTGCCTTGGTGATGGTGCGAGCAAGGCAGTGGAAGCGCTCAAGGAGATCGGCTTTGCCAAGGCGGAGCCGGCCTTTGCTTCCGGAGAAGATACCCAGTCATCCGCCTCGCCGCTCTGGTCCGTCAAGGGAGGCAAGGGCAAGGCTTTCGTCGATTACCAGAACGACGTCCATCTGAAGGATCTCGGTCTTGCCGTGCGCGAAGGCTACGGTCATGTCGAGCTTGCCAAGCGCTACACGACGAATGGTATGGCGACCGATCAGGGCAAGCTCTCCAACATCAACGCCATTGGCATTCTCGCCGAGGCCCGCGGCGTCTCGCCTGCGGAGGTCGGCACCACGACGTTCCGGCCCTTCTACACGCCGGTTTCCTTCGGCGCCCTCACCGGTTCGTCGCGCGGCAAGCATTTCCAGCCAGCCCGCAAATCGCCTCTTCATGGCTGGGCAAAGAAGAATGGCGCGGCCTTCGTCGAGACCGGGCTCTGGTATCGCTCCTCCTGGTTCCCGCGCGAAGGAGAAAAAACCTGGCGCGAAAGCGTCGATCGGGAAGTTCTCAACATCCGCAGGAATGCCGGCATCTGCGATGTCTCGACGCTCGGCAAGATCGAAATTTTCGGCAAGGACGCGGCGACCTTCCTCGACCGCATCTACTGCAACGGTTTTGCCAAGCTTCCGGTCGGCAAGGCGCGTTACGGCATCATGCTGCGGGAAGACGGCATGATCTATGACGATGGCACCACCAGCCGCTTGAGCGAAGATCATTTCTTCATGACCACGACGACGGCGCTTGCCGCCGGTGTGCTGACACACCTCGAATTCTGCGCCCAGACGCTTTGGCCCGAGCTTGAGGTCTACTTTGCCTCATCGACCGATCAATGGGCACAGATGGCGGTCGCGGGGCCGAAATCCCGTGCCATCCTGGCAGAGATCGTCGATGACGACATTTCGGACGCGGCTTTCCCTTTCATGAGCGCACGCGCGGTCACGCTGTTCGGCGGCAAGCTCGAGGGACGGCTGTTTCGCATCTCGTTTTCGGGTGAGCTTGCCTATGAACTCGGCGTACCCGCGGCCTATGGTGAGTCCGTAGCCGATGCCATCATGCACGCAGGACAGAAGCATGGAATTTGCCCCTATGGCGCCGAAGCGCTCGGCGTCATGCGCATCGAGAAGGGCCATGTCACTCATGCCGAGATCAACGGCACGGTGACACCAGGCGATCTCGGCTTTGCCCGCATGGTCTCCTCAACAAAGGCTGATTTCATCGGCAAGGCGATGCTTTCGCGCGAGGGCCTTCAGGCCGCTGACCGTGCTCGCCTCGTCGGCGTCAAACCGCTGGATCCGGCAACAAGCTTCCGCACCGGCGCGCATATCCTGGCGGAGGGCGCGGCGGCGGCGCTCGAAAACGATCAGGGTTATGTGACCTCCAGCGCCTTCTCACCGAGCCTCGGCCATACGATCGGCCTCGCACTGGTCAAGAACGGACCCGAGCGGATTGGTGAGAAGGTCCTGATCTGGAACGGACTGCGTAACGAATTCACCGAAGGGCAGCTCTGCAGCCCCGTCTTCATCGATCCCGAAAACGAGAAGCTCCATGCCTGATCTCCTCGAAAGAAAACCCCTACTCGCTGGCAAGGCCGCTCTGCATGGGCCGAGCATCCGGCTCGAAGCTTTGCCGGAGGGGCATATGCTGCATGTGATGGGAGCGCTCACGGCCGACGGGCTTGAGGCGCATCTTTCCGCAGTAGGCATCAAGGAAAGTTCCGTACGGCCGGCCGGATACCGGCAATGGTTCGTCGCCGGTAAAGACGTGCTTCCCAATACGATTGTGAACCAGCTTTCCAATGCTCTAATCGGCCGCGCCTTCGTTTCCGATCAGAGCCATGGCCGCATTCGGATCGGCGTTTCAGGCCCCCTTGCCACCGAATTGCTGAGCAGGGGCACAGCCGTCGATCTTCACGCCTCGGCTTTTCCTGAGGGACACGCGGCCATGACCCTCTTCGGCCATATCTCAATACAGTTGGCACGCACCGGCGCCGAAGACTTCGAGTTGACGGTGCTGCGCAGCTTCGCGGAATCTCTCTACGAGGAGCTTGAGGCGCTGGCGCTTTCGCTGGGTGCCGAGCGCCTTGCATCCTGAGCCTATCAGGATCCGAGGCAAATCGGCCAAAGGCTCGATTCAGGCTCGAGCGGTCGTCTTCAGCAGTCTTTGCGCCGCCAGATTCAGGCACTCTTCAAACGCTGTCAGGTCGAGGAACAACTGATCCGGCGCCACCTTGCGGGTGATTATGGTGCCGTTGCGCGCCGCGATGCTTCCATCGAGCATCAGATTGTCGATCATGTCGAAATTTTCCAGCGACAATCCGTCCGGTCCGCGGTGGCGCCCATCGGGACCGAGCTGCACGTCGCCGCCATGGAGACTGCTCACCCGCTCGAAATGGTTTTCCGCGCAATTGGAGAAAGCAAAGGCTGGACAGCCGCGGGCACACATGAAGCCAAGCTCGAAGACCGTGCCGACATCGGCCGATATGCCGCGAAACGGCGTCAGATTAGCGATGATCAGATTGGCGCTCGACATCAGGCTTTCGTTGATGGCGCTAATGGCGAGGCCGTGCTGATACCTCGTTTCGGTTTCCGGGATGGTCAGATCGCCGGGTGACACCGGAGTGAAACCATAGCTGCGCGCCAGGGCAATCTTGCGGTCCAGCATTTCCCTCGCATTGGGAAGGAAAACCTCCGGACCTGCCAAATATGCTCTCAATGCTTTTTGCCTTTCCGACAGACCGTTGCAGCGCGGAAGCTGCAGAACCATATGAGGCATATGACCGATTCAGCGTTTTCGCGCCATAGTCGAGCGCACGGCTGACAAAATTGCGAAATCGGGGCAAGTGCCGTTCCCGGCAAATCACAAGGGGCGTATGTTCACACCTTGAACCGGGGCGTTAAGACAGCCGATGGCAGGCGAAGAAATTTGTGGGGTAAAGGAAATGCAATCTTCTAGTGAAGCAATGGCTAGCTTGGAAAAAGACGATCATGGCTGCTGGCCGACGAAACAGAACAAGATCCTCGATTGGCTGATGAATGATGTTCGTGATCAGCGTTTCATAGACAATATTCTCGTAGAGCTGTGCGAGAAGCTCGTGGCTGCCGGAATCCCCGTTGCACGATCGAGCATGCATTTCAGGACGCTGCATCCGCAGTGGCTCGGCGCGCGGATCCTCTGGCGGACAGGCATGAAGGAAGGCGATATCGCCACATTCAGCCACGGCGTCGATAAGACGCCGCAGTTTCTGGCAAGCCCCATCAATGAAATCTTCAACGGCGCAACCGAAGTCCGGAAAAATCTCGAGGTTCCAAATGGGGAGCAATTTGCCTATCCGCTCTACAGGGAACTGCATGCGGAAGGATTGACCGACTACATCGCCTGGCCGATCTACCACACGCTTGGCAAGCGTCATATCGTCACCTTCTCCTCGGATGCGCCCGGCGGCTTTACAGAAGCGCACATCACTGTCCTGAAGGATTTGCTCCCGGCCCTGACGATGGTGACCGAAATCAGGTTGAAGAACATCATGGCGCGCACACTATTGCGCACCTATGTCGGGCCGCATGCCAGCGAACAGATCCTTGCCGGCGCAACGACGCGTGGCAGCGGCGCCACCGTCGGCGCGGCCATCCTGATCTGCGATCTTCGCGACTTTACCACCATCTCTGATATGTGGCCGCGCGACGACGTCATCGAGTTGCTCAACGGCTATTTCGACGCGATGGTCGACCCCATTGAAAAGCATGGCGGCGAAATCCTGAAATTCATGGGCGACGGCTTGCTCGCCATCTTTCCGCTTAGCAACCCTGATGCCTGCCACAATCTGCTCCTTTCCATCAGCGAGGCGCAGGCGGCGGTCACGGCATTAAACGAGGAAAATCGCAAGAACGGTCGCGAAGTGCTTCGCTATGGCGTCGGCGTTCATGTCGGTGACGTGATGTACGGTAATATCGGTTCGCGCACCCGTCTCGACTTCACCGTCATCGGTCCGGCCGTGAACATCGCTTCGCGCCTGGAAACGCTGACCAAAGAAGTGAAACGGCCGGTGTTGCTGTCCAAGGCCTTCGTCGAAATGGCTGGCTGCCAGCGCGATATGGAAAGCCTGGGCGCCTTCCCGCTCAAGGGTCTTGGCGAACCGGTCGACGTTTTTGCTTTCACAGCCAAAGAGAAGCTGCTGCAGGAAGCGTGATCAAGGAAAATAGGGACTCGTCTGTCTTGCGTGGCCGATTTGACGCGGCGCGATTCAGTCGGTTGCAAAACGTGAAAGGCAAGGGGCTGCCACTGCGGCCGCCGCTCCCTATATTGTTTGAGGGATCATGACGATAGCCGCCTTATTTTTGGGATCGTTCTGCGATTACAAGCGTTAGGTAGAGGTTGATTCTATCGGCTCGACCCGAGGGKGCCCGCCACCCATAAATACTCTGACAAGGAGAGAACAGATGAGAAAAATTCTGACACTGGCGTTTTCAGCCGCATCGTTGATTGTCGCCGGCACGGCAGTGGCACGCGCGGCCGACCTGCAGACCTACCGCGAGGACGATACCGACCAGCGCAATGGCGTCAAGATCGGCTACCTCGATTGCGAAATCGGTGGCGGTGTCGGCTACGTCCTCGGCTCGGCGAAGGAAGTGGATTGCACCTTCCATTCGACGGTCGGACGCGCACGCGTTGATCATTACACCGGCGCGATCAGGAAGATGGGCGTCGATCTGGGCTTTACGACTCGCAGCCGGCTTGTCTGGCTCGTCTTCGCACCGACAGCCGGCTATCATCGCGGCTCTCTGAGCGGCCTCTATCAAGGTGCAACCGTTGAAGCGACCGTGGGTGCCGGCGTCGGCACCAACATCCTCGTCGGTGGCACGGCTGGTTCCATCCAGCTTCAGACCGTGAGCGTGACGGGTCAGCTCGGCCTCAACGTCGCAGCGACCGGCACCTCGGTAACGCTGACCGCGACCGAGTAAGGTTTTACAGCCAGGATGAATATAAGGCCGCCCCGTTACAAGACGGGGCGGCCTTTTCATTTGGCCGGCGTCGCTGTTTCGCAATGGCCGTCAGCGGATATCTGCATCGTCCCCAGGATCGTCGATTTTCTTTTACAATAATGGATTCACGCCTGCGTCTTCGGCGGCTATAGCTGTCAGCGCAAGGCCAAAACCATACCGGAGCCAAACCCATGACCGATACCGTCACCGATCGTTTCCTTCGCTACGTCGTCGTGGACACGCAGTCCAATGCGTCTTCGACCACACAGCCGTCCACGGAGAAGCAGAAGAACCTCGGGCGGATTCTGGTCGAAGAATTGCTGGCGATCGGCTTGAAGGATGCGCATCTGGACGAGCACGGTTATGTCTACGCGACCATTCCGTCCAATGTCGACAAGCCGGTTCCGGTGATCTGCTTCTGCTCTCATATGGATACCGCGCCAGATTTCACGGGCACGAACGTCAAGCCGCAGGTCCTGCGAAACTATGGCGGCGGCGACATCAGGCTCACGGGCGACCCTCAGCAAATCATTCGCGTCGATGAGCACCCTGCCCTGCGCGACCAGCTCGGCAACGACATCATCACCTCGGACGGCACGACGCTGCTGGGTGCCGACGACAAGGCGGGCCTCGCCGAAATCGTGACGGCTGCTCAATATCTCGTAGATAACCCGGACATCCGCCATGGCACGATCAAACTCCTGTTCACGACCGATGAGGAAATCGGCCGAGGCGTCGACAAGGTCGATCTGAAGAAGCTCGGCGCGGAATTTGCTTATACCGTGGATGGCGAAACTGCCGGGCATATCGAGGATGAGACTTTTTCGGCGGATGGCGTCGAAATCGTGATCCAGGGTGTTGCCATCCATCCAGGCTTTGCCTTGGGAAAGATGGAAAACGCCATCAAGATTGCCGGCGCGATCATCGACAGGTTGCCGAAGGACCTAGCTCCCGAAACGACGGCTGGCCGAGATGGCTTCATTCATCCGACCGGTGTCAGCGGTTCAATGGAAAAGGCCTCGCTCGGCCTCATCATTCGTGACTTCGAAGACGCAGGGCTCGCCGTCAAGGAGGCGATACTGGAGCAGATCGTCAAGGACGTCATGACTGCTTATCCCGGCTCTTCCTACACATTCACAGTCAGGCATCAGTACCGCAACATGAAGGGGATCCTCGATCGCCATCCGCAGATCGCCGATTATGCCGTAGAGGCAATCCGGCGCGCCGGCATGACGCCGGTGCGCGGCAGTATTCGCGGCGGTACTGACGGTTCAAGACTCTCCTTCATGGGGCTTCCATGCGCCAATCTCTTCGCCGGCGGCCATGCCTTTCACTCGCCGCTTGAATGGGTTAGTCGGCAGGATATGGAAAAGTCGGTCAAGACGCTTGTCGAATTGGCAAAGATCTGGGCGGAGGGTGCATAGTAGCTCGCTCCTTCAGAATAGATTTCGTTTTTAATACTCAAGCATAATAGCCCTGTTGCAAAATAAGGCATCTCTACCGGTTGGAGGTTGGTAGCGTTGTCATTGTGCAAGGCATTCGTGTAAAATGTTATTGCAGCATTACTAAATTAGATTATACTGCAGGTTGGTCTTGGGAGGAAAGAACAATAAGTTTGTCCATTCATTCCAACTCTACGGCGCGCGCGCTCCGAATATCAGAAACTGGCTATTCAAGCAGCCAAAACTGAAACGGAGTTTAGTCATGAGAGTAGGATCTTCACGGATAGCGATTGTCGCATCCGCATTTCTTCTGTTGACTTCGACTGCTTATGCAGAGCCCGGCGGCGGAACGGATCACGGTGGCGGCCGGTCCGGAAGCAGTGGTGGGCTCGGCGCGGGTCTTGGCGTCTCCATTGGTGGAATCAATGCGGGCCTGGGTGCCGGCCTAGGCTCCAAGGGGCTTGGTGTCGGTGCTGGCGCTTCCGTTGGCGGCGCGAATGGCGTCAATGCCGGCTTGGGTGCCTCGGTATCCGGAACAAGTGGCGTCAATGCGGGTGTCGGTGCATCCGTCGGCGGATCCAACGGCATTAATGCCGGCGTCGGCGCATCGGCCAATACTGCCGGTGTCAACGCAGGCCTCGGAGCCTCTGTCGGTGGGTCCAGCGGCGTCAATGCCGGTGCTGGCGTTTCGCTCGGCGGATCCGGAGTTGGCGTCGGGGTCGGTGTGGGAGTCGGTGGCTCAGGTAGCGGTACTGGAGGGACTGGCACAGGCACTGGTTCAGGCACTGGTACTGGTTCGGGCAGTGGTACTGGAGTGACAACTGGCGGAACGAACGGCACGGGCGGCTTCGGGCTCGGCTCAGGAAGTACGGGCTCAAGCACCCGCACCCTGACCGCTTTCCACACGATGTCGAGCGCCGAGCAGAAGCGCATGCTGATTGCCTGTCGTCAGGTGACGGCCTCTGGCAATTTTGACTCTGGCCTTGTCAGCCTTTGCCGGCTGCTGCGCAGCACCGCGAGTGCTGGTGGACTGTAATCGCCATCCCATGGACACGGCTGGTTATGGCAGAAATAAAAGCACCCGTTGCCGTTCAAATACGGCAACGGGTGCTGATATCTGTTTCCGAAGTTGTCGATTTACCAGTCTGCGTTCGCGACATCGTCAAGCGCCTGTCGGCTGCGGCGAAGCATGATGACAGGAGCATCCACAGCGCGGCTTAACAGGTGGCGCGCGCCGGCCAGCGGGCGAAAACCTACTTTTTCCTCCGCAACCCGAGGCGGTTCGTTGGCCACCAAAGGCGGCTCGGCCTGGGCATATTCCGGACCTCCGGCAATCAAGGGGTCGCGTGTTTCACACTGCGGCAGGCAACGGTCGAACCGTGCGACATCGCCGGAAGCAGCGACCTTGGCCTTGGCCGTATCGGAACGCGAGGCAATGTGCTTCGCCGGCGCTGGAGTTTTGACCAACGCTAATGGAGATGGGGTCGGGACCGGCACAGTCATCAATTGCCGCGCTGGGCTTGCATCGATCGCGACCTGCAACTCGTTTGGCGCAGGATGCTGCAGGGATTTTGCGCTGCTGATTGCGATGCGACCGCTCTCATCGAAGAACCGCATGGCGCGCTCCGTCGGGGCGGTTTCAACGATCAGATAGAGAGCACCAACCACCGTTCCGCAAACCGCAAGCGCCGAGCCCAGCCTTCGGGTCGCCTCGCTTTGGCCATTCCACCATCCCACAGGCTGCGTATCCATCGACCGCTCCTTTTGACAAGATCTCAACTGGCCATTTTGGCGAGAACTGTGGCGCGGCTTTTACCGAAACATGGCTAATTGCAGACCTTTTGCAAAGAAATGTTGATGGAAATGACTGATTGACCGGTTCAACGCAGACGATTCATGGGCCGCCATTCAATCCGAATTCCCTGAAGCCCGCCCGCGAGCATAGCCGCTCGTAGTAATCCTCGATTATGGGGAGGTCTGGCCTTGCCGCCGGCAGCGCTCGCCAGCGATGGATCGAGAGGCCTATGGGAATATCGGCAAGCGTAAAACTGCCGCCGCAGACATAACCACCACTCCGATCGATCTGCGCGGCGACACGGCCGACCAGATCGGAAAATGTGTCCAGGGATTGAGCGATAGCGGTCTTGTCCTGATATGCCGGATTCTTGCGCACCAAAGCCTGGAAGGCGACGCGCCAACTATTGTTGAAATCGGAAACCTGCCAGTCCATCCACTTCTCGATGGAGGCGCGCTGCTTCAGATCATCCGGCAAGAGATCCGTGCGACCGCGGCTCGCCGCAAGGTAGCGCAGTATCGTGTTCGATTCCCAAAGGATGAAACCGTCATCATCGATGACGGGCACCATACCGGCCGGATTGAGGCGCCGAAACTCCGGAGACGATGTCGGGCGTGTGCCGCCGCCCCAATCTTCGATGCCGTAGTTCAGACCGAGTTCAGCGCAAAGCCATAGAACCTTGCGCACATTAATGGACCCGCGATAACCAAAAATCGTCAACATTACAGGGGATGCCTTCACTTCGCTTCAGCGCGATAATCGCGGCAGTACGTCGGGAAGCAATTTCTAAATTGTCATTGATACAATTCGGGAATCGGCCAGTTTCTCCAAGCCTTCCGAGCAAGCACCTGATGCAGGATCGCATCATTAAGCTTTATCCTTAAAGTTAATCGGGAGTGTCAGCAGACAAGCAAATGATCTTGTGATCTTATTATGCTGTGGCTGGAGCTGGGGACTGGCCACGATTCCTTTATGAACCTCAAGGCAATGAACTGCGGCGCCAATGGTATTAACGGCAAATGAGCTTGGTCGTAACGAGCATTTTCTTTCGGCTATACTGCATAGTGCGCATGAGCTTATGGCTATTTACAGCGAGAATCCTCGCATAGCCTCGATTATGGCGGCTCAACAGCGGKGGCTTCTTKCGCATGCCGGCTTCTCGCTGTCTCTCGGCTATCCCGATGAGCCGATACCCGGGCTTTATAGTAGCCGCTTCATCGACTTCGCGGTGAAACATGGCCTTGCCAGCCGTAACACGGCAGCCGCCTTCCTCAAGGAAATGCAGGCCTACAAGTTTATTCAGCCTGTACCGCGCAGCTCGGACCGCCGCATCACGCTGTTTGAGCCATCTGCGCTTACCCGTGAATATATGGCGCGTTGGCTTCACACGCATCTCATCGTGCTCGACACGCTCGACGGCGGCAACCGGATGGCCAAGGTCGCCATAGATCCGGATGTCATCTGGCGGATGCATCCCATCATCGCCAAGCGCATCATGGATAGTGATATTCTTCGCAATCCTGGCGTGACGTTCAGCCTGTTCAATTGGGCGACATCGGGCGGTGCGGTCATGGATTACCTCATTTCACGGATAACCTCGATCGATTTTGCCGCCGACAAAGTACTGATCGGCCCACTGTCGATGAAGGTAATGCAGAGCCAATTCATGATTTCCAGAACGCATCTGAAGCGTCTGTTCAAGCGGGCAGCCGAATTCGGCAGCGTCGGCTGGGTAGGTGCGCCCGGGAAGAGCGGCTTTTGGCTATCCCATACGTTCGTATCGGAATACTGGAACTATCAGGCCGAGAAATATGCGATGATCGATGCCGTAAGCCACGCGATGCTTTCCGGCTCCAGCGACAGCCGCGAGAGATCGGATACGGCAATGTTGGGACTGACCAGTAACTGAAGATCTACGGTTTACCCATTCATTCCATGAAGGCGCCGAGAATATGCGACATATACTGCTCAAAGCGTAATCTCTTTGTCGCGATCGAATGGAATCACATTCTATTTATTATCACTGTTGAAAGTCGGCGGCCGCTAGAAGTCAAAAAGGTATTCCCGCTGTAATTGTTGAATCGCAAGACTGATGAATCGACATAACGTTAACCATATTTCTCAAAAATAACGTTTATATACAAGTATGCGCTAAATAAATTTGGCCTATACTGCCGCCTTGGCTCTTTGATACTGCCTCGCCACGTACACTCGGTTTCTACCTCATTGCCAGAATCGATAACATATGATTAGTTTCTTATATTCTGATGTTTTCGAGAATGTGGTTAGGGGGATTGCGAATGCTGAGAGTACTACGTGGCGCCGTTCTTTTGGGTGCCGCTATGATCATCGCAGAACCATCCGCCATGGCCGCCACTGCGACCGGCAATATGAATGTTCGCATCACCATTCAGGCTCAATGCGTGATCCAGACCGCCAGTGATCTCGATTTTGGCACCAATGGCGTCATCGCCACCAATATCGACCAGACGAGCACCATAGGCGTCCAGTGCACAACAGGGCAGACCTACAATATCGGCCTGAGCGCTGGTTCAGGATCTGGCGCGACGACAGCCGTCCGCGTCATGACGGGTCCGGCGTCGGCGACGATAAATTATGGTCTCTATCGTGATAGTGCGCACCTGCAGCCATGGGGTGTGACGATCGGTACAGACACGGTATCGGACACCGGTAACGGCAGCGTCAAGAACGCTACTGTCTATGGGCGGGTTCCTCCGCAGACAACACCGGCTCCCGGTGTCTACACCGACATAGTGGCGATTACCGTCACTTACTAAAAACCGATAGGTCCAGGAGGCTACCATGCAACGCAGGTTGCCACGCATTGCTGCGACTATGTTTCTGCTACTGAGTACCTATGGCGTAAACGCTGCGTCATTAAGAGTGGCGCCCACCAGTCTTGAGCTTATTGCGCCGGCCGGTACCGCAGTCCTCAATCTCGCCAATGACGGGGACCATCCCATCAATGTCCAGATGCGCATCTTCAAGTGGAGCCAGACGGGCGGCGTAGAGAAGCTTGAGCCGACAAGGGACGTTGTTGCCAGCCCGCCTTCGGCCAAGATGAGCGCCAACGGCCAATATGTCGTGCGGGTGGTTCGCACCAGCAAAGCCCCTGTGCGGTCGGAGGAGACCTATCGCGTCATCGTTGATGAACTGCCGGATCCAGCGCGTGCTCGTGCCGGAACGGTAACGCTGATCATGCGCCACTCTATCCCCATTTTCTTCAAGAAGGCCGATGTGAAGCCGGCTGATGTCTCGTGGAACGTCAGCAAGCAAGGCAACAGCCTGGTTCTGACAGGCAAGAATAACGGCGGCAGCCGTTTCCGGCTGTCGAACGTAACACTCGCACAGGGAGCTGCAAAAATCGGTAGCCGCAACGGCCTAGTCGGCTACGTCCTGAGTGGCGCGACGATGCAATGGCCCATCGCGACCGCAAAGCCTTTATCCGCCAGCGTTGTCACCTTGCAAGGCCAGAGCGATCTTGGGCCGTTCAATGCGAACATCGCCGTTACCAAGCGTTAGGGCCGGCACCGTTCTTGTAAGCATCCTTCTTTCGGTTTCGGTGCTGCGTGCTCAGGAAGTCCCAAATCTGCCGGCAGCTGTTGTAACCGCCGACCAGCCCGCCGGCACGCGTGACGTCTACCTTGAAGTATTCATCAACAATGTTTCGATGAAGATGATCGGTAATTTCAAACAGCGCCCGAATGGTTCGCTCGCAGCAACGGCCGAGGAACTGCGCGAAGTCGGCATAAAGCCCCCAGCAGACGCCGACGAAAACAAGCTTATCGAACTCGGTGCCCTGCCCGGCCTGTCATATCAGGTCGATGACCAAACCCAGCGGCTCTATGTCCAGGCGACCGACAAGGGACGTGCGCCCCACGTGATCAATGTCAGGCAACAGGAGGAGAGCAAGATCCCGACACCGCAATCGGGCTACGGCGCTGTGCTCAACTACTCGCTTTTTGCGAGCTCCAACAGTCTGTTGAAAAGCGATACAGACATCTTCCAGGGGATATCCGGCTCATTTGATGCCCGCATCTTCAGCCCATACGGCACGCTCAGCCAATCTTTCCTCGCCGGCTATTCCAACGGCAGCCTCGACGGCGTGACGCGCCTCAACACCACCTGGAGCTATTCGGATCCGAAAAATCTGGTCACTTATCGCGCCGGCGATCTAACCACCGGCGGCCTGTCATGGACGCGGCCGGTCTATTTCGGCGGCATCCAGTTCCAACGCAATTTCGCGCTACGCTCCGATCTGGTGACCGAACCCCTGCCCGCTTTCGCAGGAAGTGCGGCCGTTCCTTCGACGCTGGAGATCTATACGCAGAATGTCAGGACCTATTCCGGCGACGYCCCCGCCGGACCGTTCGAGGTTACCAACCTGCCTGTCTTCTCCGGCGGTGGGCAGGCAACCGTCGTGCTGCGCGACAGCCTCGGGCGGGAAACGACCCAGACATTGCCGTTCTATTCTTCCAATCTGCTCTTGCGGCGTGGCCTTATGGATTTCTCCGCGGAGCTCGGCACTCCCCGGCGCAATTTCGGAACGGAATCGGACGACTATGACGGCCGGATCATGGGCGTCGCCACCGCTCGCTACGGGTTGACCGACTGGCTGACACTGGAGGGGCATTTTGAAGGCGGCACGGATCTGCTGAACGGCGGTGTGGGTGTCGCCTTCCCGGTAGGAACCTGGGGCGTGGCATCGGTCGCGGGAGCGGGAAGCAAGAGCGGCGACCGGTCCGGCGCGCTACTGAATGCCTCGCTGGAACTGGACTATGCCAGATGGTCTTTCTATGCGCGCATGCAGCGTGCCTTCGACGATTACGATGACATCGCATCTGTTTCCGCCAAACCAACGGCGAGCACCTCGGGAGAATTTACGATATTCAGCGCCGGCGTGCCGCGTGCCTTAGATCAGGTCACCCTTAGCGTACCGACGCCGCTCGATCTTTCCAGCCTCAACCTTTCCTACACGCGGCTTGAAAGCGCCGATCGCACCAAGAGCAATATCGCCAGTCTTTCCTATAGTCAGACGTTCAAGCGCATGACGCTCTACGCTACAGCATTCACCGACCTTGAGGACCGCAGCAATTTCGGCATCTTTGCCGGTATTTCAGTCCCCTTCGGCGGCAACATCAACGCGAACACCGGCGTTCAGAGCGGCCCGAACGGTCTCGATGTCGTCGCCGATGTCTCGAAGTCGCTACAGCAGGAAAATGGCAGTTTCGGCTGGCGGCTGCGTACATCCGAAGGTCAGGACACCAACCGGGAGGCGGCAGTCAGCTATCGGGCGCCATTTGCTCAGTTCGAGGCCGGCGTTCAGCAGCAGGATAAGGATGCACGCGCGACGGCACGAATGGATGGCGCCATCGCCGTTGCCGGAGGAAGCGTCTTTGCAACGAACCGCATCGACGATGCCTTCGCTGTTGTCGATGTCGGTGCCCCAGATGTTGAGGTTCAACAGCAGAACAGGCCCGTCGGTAAAACCGGTCAAAGCGGCCGGATCCTGGTGCCTAACCTCAACTCCTATGAACCGAACACGGTGTCCATCGATCCGAAGAATCTTCCAGTCGATGCCGACGTGCCGGCAACGAAGGAAATTGTCGTCCCAGCCGACCGCAGCGGTGTCGTCGTCAAGTTCGGCGTGGCCGAAGCGCCGCGGGCTGCATTGGTTACGATCGAGGATAAGACCGGTGCATTCCTGCGGGCGGGGCTCAGCGGCAAATTGCAGGGCGCGGATGAGGAGTTCGTCATCGGCTATGACGGCCAAGCTTATATCCGCGGCCTGCATGGGCAAAACACCATCGAGGTGTCGTTGGAGGACGGAACGAAATGCCACGCCCAGTTTGCCTACAAGCCGCAGCGGGGACAGCAGGTTGTTATCGATAATGTCAGGTGTTTTTGAGAGGGAGCTGGAAAAGTGTTTCGTTCGATTGCCTTTCTGCTCTTCCTGTTGCTACCGTCGTTGGCCTTCGCGCAAAGCTGCAGTTTCAGCGTCGCCAACGTAAATTTTGGTGCTGTCGATACCCTGTCCAACAACCCCGTTAATACCACCTCGACATTGACCGCCAGTTGCACTGGGGGATTGCTGGATATCGGCAAACGCCTGCTGATCTGCCCGAATATGGGCACAGGCAGCGGTGGCGCAACTTCGGCAGTCGCGCGGCAGATGTTGAATGGAACCAATCCATTGAACTATCAGCTTTATTCCGATACCGGCTACAGTGTGGTCTGGGGCTCGAGTACCTGGTCCTATCCATCGCGTGCGCCACCTTATGCCCTGACGATGGCTTTGCTCAGCGGAGGTTCGCTGATCGGGGCTTCGGGTAGCTTTACCGTGTACGCCTCGGCTCTGGGCAATCAGCCGACGGCAGCAACGGGAGCGTTTACATCGAGTTTCTCGGCTGCCGACACCGCTTTCATTTATAGCTACAGCAGTGCCACCACCTGCGCTGCTCCGTCGGGAACATTGGGATCGGCCCCCTTCACGGTCAATGCGAGCGTTGCTGCTAACTGCCTGATTAATATTCAGAATATCGATTTTGGCACGCAAGGCGTGTTGAGAGCCAACGTCGATGCCACGGGCTCGGTGACTGCAACCTGCACGCCGGGCACGACCTATACGATCTCGCTGAACGGCGGCACGGCGAATGCAGCACCGACGGCGCGGAAGATGGCGAAGGGAGCGGAGACAGTAACCTATGGCCTCTACAAGGATCTAAATCGGCTGCAGCCATGGGGAGACGCCAGCACGCCCGGGAGCACCGTCGCTGGAACAGGAAACGGAACGGCTCAACTTCTGACGGTTTATGGTCGTGTGCCGCCGCAAACGACGCCATCTCCGGGCGTTTACACCGATACGGTGGTCGTCACATTGACCTACTGAACTGAAATCGCGACCGGCGGATGTATCTGGTCGGATTAAACACCGCTCTCCGCAGCGCTAAACGCCTGCGGCTCGATCATGCTGCGTCCGCGCCACCTGAGCCATGATCGCCACCTCCCACGGTCGGCGCCGTCGTCTTTTCCGCAGGCGCGTCGGAAGAGCAAACCAAATTGCGGCCATTGCGCTTGGCTTGATAGAGCCGCCTGTCTGCTACAATGGCTAACTCTTCCCAGTGGTCGAATGTGCATTGGGGCCGCCAGTCGACGCCGAAGCTGGCTGTGACGGTCAGCTGATGTTCGTCGTTGATGATCGTTTTCGCCAATGTCTCTCGCAGCCTTTCCGCAGTTGCCTGTGCGGATGCCTCGGTCACGTCCGTCAATACGATGATGAATTCCTCGCCGCCATAGCGAGCGAACAGATCCTGCGAGCGAAGGCACGGGGCCAGGATCTCCGCTGCCCTTTGAAGCACCAGGTCTCCGACAAGGTGACCATAGCGATCGTTGATCGACTTGAAATGGTCGATGTCGAACATGATGACGCCGATGCCGAGGGAACCGTCTCTCGGCACAGTCAGCAATTCCCCCACTGCCTCACCAAGGGCACGGCGATTGAGGAGACCGGTGAGTGCATCCGTCTGCGAGAGGCGCCGAAGCTCCTCCGTCATCGATTTGCGCTCCATCTCCAAATGCCTCTTGAGGCGCTGTTGCTCCCGAAGCAGATCGAGCCGCTGGAACATCTCGCGCACTTCATGCCCTGCGTGAGGCATCGGCGTTGGCTGCAAGAGATTACCGGCCGCGATATCGTCGATCTGCCGTATAGCCGCAAGCATCGGCCGGAAAAGCGATCGCCCGAGCAGATAGGCCAAGCCGACGACCACCGATATCGCCACGCCGGCCAGAAGCGTCGAAACCAGCATGGCGTTGAAGGCTTTCTCGCGCGCGGTCTCGAGAGAAGTGAGTGCTGTCTCCTCGATCAATTCGCGCAGGACTTCGGTGGATTTCATCCCGGGAACGTACTTCGCGGTAAATTCAGCCGGCGTTGGCGAATTGCTACCATTCAATCCAAAGGCAACCCGTTGGGCATAGGGCAATGAGCCGGAGAAGTAGTTTACCGTTACCTGATCCAGCAATTGCGCAATGGCCTTGGACTCAAGGGTGGCGGGCGCATAGGTCTTCAGAAGCGCGTTCACCTCGAACAACCGGTTCAATTCGCTGTCGAATGCGGCGCGGTAATGCGAGCGCGCCTGCCCTTCCGAAGTCATCATCATGACGACATAGGATCCCACTCGTCCGGCTCGCTCCCTTAGCGTTCCGGCCATCGAGGTCAACATCACTTCGGCACCGGTCTCGGGCGCCAAAGCGATGATCGATCGTCCCGCAACGTCGCGATAGTCCTGAGCACGGTCCGCAGCACGGAACATTGCCTGGATGGCTTCGGCTATCTTTGCACCACTGCGCTCGCTGCGCGGGGTTGCCGCCACCGCGTCGACAGCACTCCTGCCGGCGCCCAATTGAGCTTTAACCGCCATGAACGCGCTGCGCATCTCCGGCGACGCATCTATCTCCGTTCGAAAAAGTGTCTCGACGCTGGCGATATTTCGGTCGGTCTCTTTGCGGCTCTCGTTGAGTGCCGCGGTAAATTGAGGCCGTTGCTCGTCGGATGCGCCCATAAGGCTGTTTGCGGGTCCACGTTCCCGCGAGATCGCGGCGGCGGTGTGCAAGGCGACATGAAACCGATTGAACTCCGTTACACCTCGCTTGTAGTTGTTGTAATCCGACAAGCTGAAGGCGATCGTCGAGCCAGCCATTATCAAGCAAACCATGATAACGGCTATTGCCCCTATCCATTGCAGCTGTTGAATTTTAAGCCGCCACAAGAAATGCACTCCGCAAACAAACATCTGGCCCAGATTACACCAGATTTGGTAGAATCTTCACTTAACGAACAGACCTAAATGTTTCTCCCACACGCACGACCGACTCTGCGTTTCGCAACAGGTCTTGGCGGTGGCTCGTGAATATTAAGTGAAGGAAACAAATCGCGGCGAAAACTACGAAGCTCGAAGTGACCGCCGTCGCGAAGACCTAATATTGCACGAAAACCTGTGGCATAAGGTTTGCGCGCGCCGAATAATGCGGCTGGCCGACCACGTGAGAGATCACCAGGGCATAGACAAGAATCGAACCGACGACGATGGCTATCCCACTCAGCGGAAAGTTCGGCCTGGATGTTGCGTTGGGTACCGAGATTTTCTGCACATTTGTACGAGGACGGCTCACCTCGAGCTTTGGCATCGCCGTAAAGGGAATTTGCAGCTCCCTTTCCAGGCGAGCCTGTGCGTCAGGGCGCTTACCGTAACGCATCAAGGGCCTGAACTGGATAATTTCGCCCATTTTCATGCGGTCCCTTTACCGCTCGCGGCTATTGCCCATTGTCCTGGTTACTATCAGTATCAGTAAAATCGACGGGAACGACAATCTTTTCTGGCCGATTGCCGCTATGCGGAACGATTACTGTGACGATACAGCGATTCTCACGCGGCTTGACGGATAGCAGCCGCCCTTTTGTTTTTGACAGAACCTGGTCCGCGGCATTCGAGCAATCCTGGATTTTATCGCCGGATTGAACAACCTGGCCCTGTCCCGCCAATACCGGGCCTGCTATCGAGATTCCGACAAGTGCTGCTGAGATCCTGATCATTGCGACAGTATATCTCAACGGGGAC